>Ga0116149_1002152_pt1 | contig 22203 bp, 19 predicted proteins | sample AD_UKC057_MetaG_FD_89787 | JGI IMG/M metagenome (GOLD analysis project Ga0116149, IMG submission 89787) | Active sludge microbial communities of municipal wastewater-treating anaerobic digesters from USA - AD_UKC057_MetaG | ecosystem: Engineered > Bioreactor > Anaerobic > Digestate | place: USA... | reverse complement strand
GGCCTGCCGCTGCTCTCGGTGTACCTCGAGCCGGAGGATCTCGAGTTTCTCCTGAAGAACAAGCTCGAGCAGGGACCCGACTTCGAGCGCCGCGCCACGGTCTCGTACTTCAACGAGGGGCGCCTGCTCTTCACGGGCGCCGCGGGCATCCGCGTGCACGGCGGCGGCAGCCGGCTCGTCTCGCCCCGCCAGGGTTTCCGCCTCTTCTTCCGTCGCCGCCACGGCTTCACCCGCTTCGGCGACGGGATCCTGTTCGGCCCGGCCAGCCAGCCGCTGCAGCGGCTCGTGGTGCACAACGACGTGCGCTACGACCGGGACGGCACGGCCTGGCACCTCGTCAACCCTTTCGGTTACGACGTGGCGCGCCGCATCGGCTGCATCACGCCAGAGACGCTCCCCGCCCGCTTCTTCCTGAACGGCGAGGACCAGGGCCTCTTCGTCCTGACCGAGCACTTCGACGACGAGTACTTCGCCAGCCACAGGCCGGGCGAGCGGATCACGATGGAGCTGGCCGACATGGTGGCCCTCAGGGACCGGCTGAACGCCGCTCATCCGTTCACGATGGAGGAGGTGCGCGCGGAGATCGACCTCGACAACCTCGTCAGCTGGTACCTCGCGACGATCTTCCTCGCCACCCGCGACGCGTACCAGGGGCCGGGCCAGTTCCTCGACGAGACGAGCGGGCGATGGTTCTGGGTGACGTGGGACGTGGACCAGAGCCTGCGGAACTGGGACCACGAAAGCTACCAATACCTCCTGAACGTGCCCGGCGAGCGGGAACGGGGACGGCGGCCGAGCGAGCCGCGGCCGTTCGTCTTCGGCACCCTGCTGGCCGAGGACCAGGCCTTCCGCGATTACTACGCGTCGCGCGTGGACACGATGCTCAACCACCAGCTGACGCAGGACTTCCTCGACGAGCGCCGGGCGCACTACGAGGAGGTGGCCGATCGCTTCGGCGTGGAGGCCACCGAATACCGGCGGCGAATCCGCGAGTTCGTCGCACGCCGGCGCGCCTACGTCCGGGAGATCACCGAGCAGTGGCTCGACGTCCCGCGCAGCGTGCGAGTGACCGTCCGGCGTGAAGCTGGCGGAAGCCTGACCGTTGACGGCTTCGAGAAGAAGCGGCCGTTCGAGGGGTTCTACTTCCCCGGCCGTGCCGTGCAGGTCCGAACCACGGATGGCGAGCCGGTGCGCTGGTTCGTGAACGGCTCGCCGGTCGAGGTGTCGCCCGAGCTTCCCCTGCGCGCCGACGGACCGCTGGAGGTCGTGGCCGTGCCGCCGGCGTCGGGGTTCGTGCCGGCCGGACCCGCAGAGGCAGCCTCGGCCGGGCGCGGGGCGGCGGTTCCGGAAAGCGCGCCGGCCAGGCCGATCGAGTGGCGGCGCGTGCCCGCGGCCCCATCACGGCCGGCCTTCGAGATCGCCGCCACCGAGACGACGGTCGGCCAGTTTCGCGCCTTCAGCCGCGCCACCGCGACGCCGCTTCCGCGGCAGCCGCACTGGAGCGACGAGGACCATCCCGTGGTCAACCTCACCTGGGCCGAGGCGTCGGCGTTCTGCACGTGGGCGGGCGGCCGTCTCCCGACCGAGGCCGAGTGGGAGTCGGCCGCATCGGCGGGCGGAACGGGGCAGTACGGATGGGGCGACACGTGGGATCCGTCCCGCGCGAACGCGGCCGGCGTCGCCGGCAACGACGTGTGGGGATACACCTCGCCGGTCGCGTCGTTCCCGCCGAACGCTCTCGGCCTCTACGACATGGTGGGCAACGTGTGGGAATGGACCGCCGACCTGTACTCCCCCGAGCCCGCGAACCGCGGACGCCGCTCCCTGCGCCGTGCCGTCCGGGGCGGGTCCTGGGCCAATCGCCGCGAAAACGTGAGGCTGTCCTGCCGCGACGGCCTGTCCGAGTCAGGGCGCCACAACCTCCACGTCGGCATCCGCTGCGTGCGATAGGCAGGCTCAGCGCTCGAGACTCGCGTCCCTTGTGTAAGCGCGAGGCACGCGATGGCACGATGCCTGTAAGCGTGCGGGCAAGGAGTCACGCATGAAGAAGAGCGAACTGCCCTCGACGCTGAAGCGCTCGTCACCCAAGGCGCAGCGCACCTACGCGAAGACGCACGACAGCGCGGTCCGCAGCTACGGCGAGGGCGAGCGAGCCCACCGGACGGCCATCTCGTCGCTCAAGCACTCGTTCGAGAAGGTCGGCGACCGCTGGGAGCCCAAGAAGAAGAGAGGCCCCTCCGACCCGCGCGCCGCGAAGCCGGCAAGCGAGGCGCGCGCCGGGAAGGGTGAAACGTTCGGCGGCGTCGATTACGCCGGGCGTTCGAAGGGGGAGCTGTACGAGCGGGCGCGCGCGCTGCAGATCGGCGGGCGGTCGGGGATGTCGAAGGAAGAGCTGGCCCGGGCGATTGCGAAGAAACAGCGGTGAGAGGGCGCTGGAGGCGGGAGCCGCGCCGAGGCGTTGCCGGGCAGGGAATCGGGCAGGAGCGCCCGGATGAACGCTCCTGCCCCAGGTGCTATCGCTCGCGGCGCAACTGCTCGTCGCGCCGGCAGTCGGGGCAGAGCATCGGCACGATGTCCCGCACCATCGGCTGGGTGCCCTCGAGCGACTTCCAGCCCGACAGGATCAACCGGTCGATGTCCTCGTGCACCACGAAGATCTGACAGCGAGTACAGCGTCCCTTGACCATCAACTCATCCCTTTCAAATGAAGCGACACCGGTCCCATCTCTTAAGACGCCGGAACCGGGGAAAAGGATTCCGCCTCGGCCTTAGACCCCGGTCTTCTCCATGCTGGGGTTCCACACCTTCCAGACGTTGCCGACCAGGTCGGGCCCCGGCGTCAGCGTCGGCTGCCCGGGCTCCCATCCGGCCGGGGTGGCTTCGGTCCCCTTGCTGTTCCGCACGTGCTGGTAGGCCTGGATCTGGCGAACGGTTTCGCCGAACTTCCGCCCCACCGGCGGCGTCAGCACCTCCATCGCCTGGATAACGCCGTCGGGGTCGATGATGAACCGGCCCCGCAGCTCGATACCCTGCTGCTCATCGTATACGCCGTACGCCCGCCCGACGTTTCCCCCCTGGTCCGAAACCATGTGGAAGGGGACGCCCCCCTCCACCATCCTGACCAGCTCATGGTCGTTCCACATCTTGTGGACGAAGTGGCTGTCCACGCTGACCGAGAGCACCTCGACGCCAAGTTCCTGCAACACCGGGTACTTGTCGGCGACCGCCGACACTTCGGTCGCTCAAACGAATGTGAAGTCGCCGGGGTAGAAGCAGAGCAGCACCCACTTGCCAAGCAGGTCCGACAGCTTGACGTTGGTGAAGCTCCCCCGGTAATAGGCTGGCGCCTGGAAGTCGGGCGCCTTCTGTCCGACGCGGGCAGTCATCATCGCAGCCCTCCGTGGCTCGACGGGTTCGGGCCCGGCAGCTTCGGGCGGCGGTTCGCCGACCACCGCTCCAGTCGTCCGGGCACATCCTTTTGGTGCTTCTGCCATGGGCACCTTTCAGGCCCGTGTGGGCCGGTTATTGGATGAGGTAAGTGCCCCTTCATCCTATCTCAAAACAGGCGCTTTTTCGCCACTTTCCTCTTGCCTGCCGCCTGTCCCGGCTCCCCGGCTGCCTGCGTCCGACACCCCTGCCTCGCGCCGCAGAACCTGCCCGGGCCGCGCGCCGGTGACCACCCCGTCCTTGACCACCATCACCCCGTTCACGACGACGTGCTCGAACCCGGCCGCGTAATGGTGCGGCTGCTCGAAGGTGGCCGGGTCGCGCACCTTCTCCGGATCGAACACGACCAGGTCGGCCGCCCACCCCTCGCGCAGCTCGCCCCGCCGGGCGAAACCGAAATGCCCGGCCGGCAGCGAGGTCATCTTCCGCACAGCCTCCTCGAGGGTGATTACCGCCTGCTCGCGCACGTAGCGGCCGAGAACGCGTGCGGTGTTGCCGTACCCGCGCGGGTGCGGCGTGCCCTCCCCCGGCCGCAGCACGCCGCTGTCGGACGCGATCATGACGTTCGGATCGCGCATGATCCGCTTCACGTCGTCCTCGGACATGAAGTGGTAGACCATCTGCGGCTCGGAGCCGAGCATCAGGCGCCGTGCCGTCTCGAGCTGTGCCTCGAGGTCGTCCTTGCCGAGCAGCCTGGCCGCTGCCTGCTTCACGGTGAGACCGTTGAGCGACGGGTCGTCTCGGTCGAGGGCGATGACCGCCCAGGCAAGATCGGTGAAGCCGCGCTCGGCGAGCAGCGCTTTCATCCCGTCCTTGACGCGCCGCCAGGTGGCTTCGTCCCGGAGCCGCGCCTCGATGGCGGGGCGCCCTCCCTCGAGCGCCCACCCCGGGAAGCGGATGCCAAGGCCCGCGGAACCGGCCGTGTAGGCGTATTGGTCGGCACGCACGTCCACGCCGCGCCGGCGTGCCGACGCGATCGCATCGAGCAGCGCCTGGCTGGTTCCCCAGCGGTTCGGACTATCGATCTTGAGGTGTGAGACCTGGACGGGGCAGGACGCCGCCTCGCCGATCGCAATCGTCTCGGCCACGGCCTCGGCGACCCTCGTCCCCTCGTTGCGCATGTGGCTGGCGTACAGCCCGCCGGCGCGGGCGGCCACCTTCGCCAGCTCGATGATCTCGCCGCGCTCGGCGTACTGCCCCGGAACGTACTGCAGCCCTGTCGAGAGGCCGATAGCCCCTTCCCGCATCGCCTTCGCGACTAGGGCCTTCATCCGCTCGAGCTCCGCGGGGGTCGGGGCCCGTCCGGCCGCCCCCATGACGGCGGCGCGTACCGTGTTGTGCCCGACGAGGGTCGAGAAGTTGACCGCAAGGCCCTCGCGAGTGATGGCCTGCAGCTCCGAGGCCACGCTCTCGGCCGAGTCGCCGCAGTTGCCCGCAACGAGCGTGGTGACGCCCATTCGGACGAAGTTCTCGACGAGCGGAGTTCGGACGGGGCCGTCGGCGTGCGTGTGCACGTCGATGAAGCCTGGCGCGACGCTGCGCCCCTTCGCGTCGATGACGGCCTTCGCCGAGACGCCCGGCAGGCGGCCGATGCGGGCGATTCGGCCCCCGCTCACCGCCAGGTCCGCGGCGATGCCGGGGCGGCCGGTCCCGTCGACGAGGGTGCCGTTCACGATGAGCAGGTCGTAGGCCTCGGGCTGCTGGCGCGCACGGCCGGGCGGCGCAGCCGACAGGCAGGCAACGGCGGCGGCGAGGGCAACCAGCGAGCGGAAGTGGAAGGGCATGAGGGAGGTTGTACACAGCGCGCGGGCCCGAGGGCAAGCGTCGTCGGCGCGTGCTACCATCGGGCCGATGACCCCGGCGAGCCTGTACCACAGCGCCAGGTTGGCGGCCGGCTACGCCCGGGCACGCCCGCCCGTGCACGCGCTCATCGTGGAGGCCGTGCAGAGGCGCTTCGACGAGCTCGGCATCGAGCGGGCTCGCCTCGCGCTCGATCTCGGCTGCGGCACGGGACTCTCGACCGCCGCACTCGCGCCGCTCGCCTCGCGTGCCGTCGGCCTCGAACCGGCCCTTGCCATGCTGCGCCATGGCGCCGACGTGGCGCCCGGTGCCCGCTTGGTCGCCGGGCGCGCCGAGGAGCTGCCGTTCCGGGACGGGGCCTTCGGCCTGCTCGCGGCCGCGGGCTCGCTCAACTACACGAACCTCGCGGCCGTCCTCCCCGAGGCGGCCCGCGTGCTCTGCGAAGACGGCGCCTTCATCATCTACGACTTCTCGGCCGGCCGCCGGCTGGCCGGGGATCCCCGGCTCGACCGCTGGTTCTCGTCCTTCGAGTGCCGCTACCCGTTTCCGCCCGGCTACGAGATGGACGTGAAGAGCCTGGCGTTCTCGGACGCCGGCCTGCGGCTCGTGCGCCTCGAGCAGTTCCAGGTTGCCGTGCCGATGACGGCTGAGGCCTACGAGGCGTACGCCCTCAGCGAGACCAACGTCGAGCAGGCCGTGCGCGCCGGCATCCTGGAGGACGATATCGCCGCGTGGTGCCGCGAGACGCTGCGCGAGGTCTTCGAAGGGGCGACGCGCGACGTGCTGTTCGACGCGTACGTCGCCTACGTGCGCCCCGAGCTGCCGTCGGCCGCCTGACCTCGTTCCGCTTCCCCTTCTCCGCGGGGCCGGCCCGGCGCACCCCGACCCTCTCTAGCCATCCGGGCGGCGCCCCTCGCCCTTGCCTTGCGGGCTTCTTCGTCCCGGCTTCGCGGCCTCGCGCTCGTCGTCAGCGAGCGGACCAGGCGGGTAGCCGCCTCGGTGACGTCCTCCACCGCGCGATCGAACACTGCCTGGTTCACCTTGGACGGCCGGCTGGTACCGCTCAGCTTCCGAACGAACTGCAGCGCCGAGGCGCGAATCTCATCCGGCGTGGCGGGTGGTTCGAAGTTCGCGAGCGTCCTGATGTTCCTGCACATGGGTGCGCCTTTTGCTCCTATCAGCTCCCGACCCTCCGACGCGTATCAACATCAATCACTCCGGCTCACGCCGCATCGCGGGCTGTTGGAGCCGGAGACAGTAAAGAGGAGCCCCCATGACCGTGGTGACGACGATCCGGAACGGCGTCGACGTCCAGCGCCTCATGACGATGGTGGAGGACGTCAAGCGGGAGCCTTGGAAGGGCCACCTGGAATTCAAGCTCCGATCCGAGTGGCAGGGCGGGTTCCAGGCGCGCCACACGCCGGGTGACTACGTGATCGGCGACCAGAAGCTGAAGCACCAAACCTCGAACACCGTGACCAGCGACGAGCCGCCCGAGATACTGGGCAAGGACGCGGGGCCGAGCCCGACCGATCTCGTGCTGTCCGGCCTCGCTGCCTGCCTGACCGTCGGCTACGCCGCCAACGCCGCGGCCAAGGGCATCGACATCCAGGAGCTGCGCCTCGAGATCGATGCGAACGGAGACCTGCAGGGCTTCATGAACCTGAACGACGTGCGCCCGGGGCTTTCCGACGTGTCGGTGAAGGTGCACCTCAAGTCGAACGCGCCGCAGGAGCAGCTGCAGGAGCTGCACGACTACGTCACGGCCCACTCGCCGATCCGCGACACCATCAGCAACCCTGTGAAGGTCAGGTCGGAGCTGGTTCGCGGGTAGGCTCGACTACTTCCAACCCGTCGGCTTGCGTGTGAACCTCGGGGGAAGGGCGGGCTTCGCGTCGCGCGCGGGCTCGGGCTCCCCCGAGGCCGCCGCGATCTCCTTCTCGAGGTCCTGCTCGTCGGGGAGCCCCGCCAGCTGGTCCACGAACATCAGCGAGTGCTGCGAGGGAATCTCGAACTTCTTGCCGCAGCTCGGGCACACGACCTCGTCGTCGAGGCGCAGGAGGTAGTCGCGGAGCTTGGCGAACTTCCTGCGGTCGGCTTCGTCGGCACCCGGAGGGGCGCTCTGCCTCTTCAGACGCCGCACCCACCGGATGCGGAACTCGCCCGTCCGCCGGCATCTCGGGCACTGGTATCGGGCCGACCTCGTCTCGGGCTTCTCGGTGAAGAAGGCGCGTTCGTCCAGCGGCATGCGCAATATCTTACGCCTCCGATGCAGGATCCTGCCATGCGCCGGCTTCCTCGAGAGGCCGTCTACGCCCGCAATATTCACGAACGCTGCGCGTTCGTTCATAACGCGCCGGCGGCACAGGCGTTGGACCTGCCGCCGGTTTCGACACCGCGCTGCGCGCGGTGCTCAAGACGTCGCCCGGGCGAGGATGTTCCGGGCTACGCCACCTCGCCGACGACGCGTTTCAGGTTCTCGGGAGCGAAGAAGTCGGCCACCGGGACGGCGCCGGTCATCGCCCCGAAGAACCGGCTCGTCTGCTCGGGATTGGCGCGCAGGGCGGCCAGCAGCGCCTGCACTTCGGGCGGCGGCGGCTGGAGCGCGGCGTTCTGACAGGTCAGTTCGTACAGCGGAACGGCGGCCTGGTCGCGTCGCCGCTGGTACTCGGCAAGCGCCTCCTCCATCGGACGCGAACCGGAGAGCCCCTCGTGCACGGCCTCGGCCAGCAGCTCCGCGTCCCGGAACGCGTCGCTGATGCCGAGCGCCGTGATCGGGTCCTTGTGGTAGCCCGCGTCGCCCACGAGCGCCCAACCCGGGCCGCACGGCTTCCGGAAGAAGTTGGGAAGATCGGCGGTGCCCCGAAAACGCTCGACCCGCTCGCCCTTCGCCAGCCGCTCCGCCAGCCTGGGCGCAAGCGCGGCCGCTTCAAGGAAGTGCCGCTCGATGTCGGTCCGCATCTCCTGGAAGGCGCGAATGGGCCAGTAGACGATGACCACCACCTGGCCATGGTTGGTCGGCGCGGCAATGATCATCCGGTCGGGCCTGGCGTACAGCTCGGCGCTCACGACGCTCACCCCTCTCCAGTAGGCGTAGTACGCGCACGTGAAGACCGGTTTCTCGTTGTACTTGTGAGCCCCGACGCTTCGCGCCACGAGCGAGTGCGGGCCGTCGGCTCCGATGACGATCCGCGCCTTCTCGACCACGGGGTGCGTGCGGGAATGCTCCCTCCCGCGGATACCCGTCACCCGGGTCCCGTCGGTCAGCAGCGCCTCCACCGTGAAGCGTTCTCTCACCTCCGCCCCTGCCGCGGCCGCAGCATCGACGAGGATCTTGTCGAGCACCGTGCGCCTTGGAGCGTAGCCGTCGGCGACCCCGTCAGCCGGCGCCGGAGGTCCCGACAGCACGAACGGTCCCGTGTCGAAGTCGAGCCTTCGAATCGGCGGGCAATTACTTGCGGCGACCTGGCCCAGCAGACCCCAGCGCTGGAGCCGGGCGACGCCGGGCTGATGGATGTAGTGGATCGACAACGTGTCGCTTGGAAAGACAGCCCTGTCCACCAACAGTACGCGGTGTCCTTGGCGGGCCAGGAGCATCGCGGTCGGCGATCCGGCGCAGCGCGCACCGACAACGATCGCGTCGTACATCGCGCACCCCTCCCAGTTGGCTTGGAGGCGAGCGAACATGCAAGCCACCGCACGTCAGCGGTTCGCTTCTTGCGTCGTCGCAAGCGGGACCGTTGCTCAGTTGACGCGAGCTCACCTCCTGGGTTGACCACGTTCGCTCCGGGGGCGGCGAAGGCGGTGGAGGATGCGATGGCGATCGATTCAGCGGCGTTGACGAAGGCGCTCGATTGGGACGGGCTTGACCGCATAGCCGAGCCGTTGGCGAGCACGGTGCGCGGTGCGTACGAATCGCAAGGAGCGGTCGGGCAGCAGGTCAAGGACCTCGCTCACGGTGTGTGGCTGGGCCACCCCCTCCACCCGGTTCTGACGGACATCCCTGTCGGGGCGTGGACCGTTGCGCTTGCCCTCGATGCCGCGGCCGCAGACGACCCAGGGATGAGGCGCGCGGCCCGGCTGGCAATCGGCGTCGGCCTGGTTGGGGCGCTCGGAGCGGCCGTGACCGGCCTCACTGACTGGTCGGAGACCGGCGGCCGCTCGCGCCGCCTCGGACTCGTCCACGGCCTTCTGAACATCGCCGCTACCGGCCTGATGGCCGCGTCGTGGCTCGAGCGCGGAAACGGCGGCCGCTCGGCGGGCCTCGCGACCGGCTGGGCCGGTTACCTCATCGCGGCCGGCTCGGCTTACCTCGGAGGCGATCTCGTCTTCGGGCGCCGCATCGGTGTCACCCATGCAGCGGTCGAGGAGCCCGAAGAGTTCACCGAGGTGGCGCGGAGCAGCGATCTCGCCGAGGGCTCGATGAAGCGCGTCCGGAAGGACGACGTGGACGTGCTGCTCGTGCGGCAGGGCGGCAAGGTGTGCGCGCTCGCCCACTCCTGCGCCCACATGGGAGGACCGCTCTCGGAAGGCACGTTGAAGGACGGTTCGGTGGTCTGCCCGTGGCACGGCTCGGAGTTCTCGCTCGACGACGGGCGGGTGTTGCGCGGGCCGGCCACGCAGCCCCAGCCCCGCTTCGAAGTCCGAGAACGGGATGGCGCAGTCGAGATCAAGGCGGCCGACTGAACGATTACGGTGCGGCGGCACGCCGTGAGAGGCTGTCGGCGGCGTCGCGGAGCACGGCCGCCGAGCGGTGCAGGCGCTCGCGCTCGTCGGCGTTCATTTCGGGCTCGATCACGTCGGCGGCCCCGCCGGAACCGACGACGGCCGGAAGGGAGAGCGCGACGCCGTGCAGGCCGGCCACCCCTTCCTGCACGCGGGAGACCGTGAGGACGCGACGCTCGTCGCGGAGCAGCGAACCGAGCAGGTGCGCTGTCACGAGGCCGATCGCGTGGTTGGTGGCTCCCTTGCGCCGGATAATCTCGTTCGCGGCGGTGCGGACGTCCTCGGCGACTTCCGTCTCGCGGGCAGGATCCCAGTGAGGCCAATCGCGCAGCCGCACGGCCCCGACCCGCGCGGCCGACCAGAGAACCACTTCCGAATCGCCGTGCTCGCCCACGACGTGGGCGTGCACCGATCGCGTGTCCACCCGCAGGATGCGCCCAAGAACCTGCCTGAGCCTCGCCGTGTCGAGCATCGTCCCTGTGCCGATGGCGCGGGCTGGCGGAAGCTCCGACGCCTCGGCCACCACCCGGGTCAGCACGTCCACCGGGTTGGTCACCATCACGATGGTGCCCTCGTAGCCAATGAGCTGTCGGCCGATCTCCCGGACCATCTCGGCATTGTGCCGCAGCAGGTCCAGGCGCGACTGGCCGGGCCTCCCGCCCCGGCCGGCGGCGATCACGACGACGTCCGACTCCCCGATGGCCGAGGCGGGAACCGCCCTCACCGTGGCGCTCGGGTAGAACGACGCGCCGTGGGCGAGGTCCATCGCCTCGCCTTCAGCCACATCCTCTCTGAGGTCGTGCAACAGCAGCTCGTCGGCGACGCCGGAGTGGAGCGTCGAGATTGCGACGCTCGATCCAACCCAGCCCGTCCCTACAATCGCCACGCGTCTCTTCATCGTCCCTCGGTATGCTCTCGCTGTCCTCGAAACGCTCGATGCAAATCGTCGTCCGCGACACGGGCCTGGCCCGGCTCCATTGGGCCGACGAAGGTGCTCGAAGGGATGGGACGATTATCCCACGGGGCGAGTAGTATGTCGGCCATGACGAACATGGGCATCAGCAGGCGCGAGGTGTTGGCGTTGGGTGCGATGACACCGTTTGCGGGAACGACGCTCGCCGATGGTGCGGGCGGGCCGGCGCCGGCGACGCCGGCCGAGCGCCGCAAGGAGCTGTACGGGCTGCTGGGGGATCTGCCGGACCGCAACCGCCCGGTGTCGGGACGGAAGGTCGCGGAGGCCGAACGCGACGGCTACATCCTCGAAACATGGGTCCTCGATCTCAACGGGCTCGAAGCGGTGCCCGCGCACGTCGCCCGGCCTCGCGGGGCCACCGGCCGGCTGCCGGCCGTGCTCTTCAACCACTCGCACGGCGGCGGCTACGGCATCGGCAAGAAGGAGTTCGTCGAGGGACGCAGCTACCTGCAGCCGAAGCCCTATGCCAAGGAACTGACCGACCTCGGGTACGTGGCCCTGGCGATCGACCACTGGATCTTCGGCGACCGCAGCCACACGTCCGAGCTGGACATGTTCAAGCTGATGCTGTGGCGCGGCCAGGTGCTGTGGGGAATGATGGTCTACGACAGCCTTCGCGCGCTCGACCTGCTGCTGCAGCGGCCGGACGTGGACCCGGCGCGCGTCGCCACGCTCGGCATGTCGATGGGCAGCACGATGGCCTGGTGGGTGGCGGCGCTCGACGAGCGGGTGAAGGTGACGGTGGACATCAACTGCCTCACCGACTTCGACAGCCTCGTCGCCGACAAGGGGCTGGCGCGGCACGGCATCTACTACTACGTGCCGGGCCTGCTGAAGCACTTCACGACTTCGCAGATCAACGCGCTGATCGCGCCGCGGCCGCACCTGAGCCTGGTCGGCTTGCGTGACGCGCTGACGCCGCTCGAGGGCGTCGAGCGCATCGATCGCGAACTGACGGCCGAGTACGCACGCCTTGGGCACCCGGAGCGGTGGAAGCTGCTGCGCTACGACGTCGAGCACCAGGAGACGCCCGAAGGACGTGAGGCCATCGTGGCGTTCTTTCGGGAATGGCTGTAAGTCGGAGCACGGGGGGCCGCATGGCCATTCGCCCGCTACGGGTGGTGCTCGTCGTGGTGGCTGTCCTGTCGGCGGCTCCGGTCGGGGCTCAGGTCCAGGAGACTGGTTCGGCGTCACTGGCGGCGTGCCGCGCGGCCCGGGCCGACAGTAAGGTCGCACAACAGGAGCCGCGCCATCTCCCTGCCGAGCGTGCGCTCGGCCCCGGCAACCCGCACGGTGACCGGGCCGTCGAACGGCTGTCGATCGACCAGGCAAACCCTCGCGCCCGGCACGAGGCCTGCCTCGGCGAGGTAGCGCAAGCGTTCCGGCTCGGTGGCCGTCACGCGGCGCAGTTGGGCGTCCTGCCCGAGCGGCAGGTCGGCGAGCGCCGTGTACGTCACCTTGTCGAGCCGGCCGTCGGCGTCGGGAATCGGGTCACCGTGAGGATCGACCCGCGGGTGGCCGAGGGCGGCCGCCATCCGTTCGACGAGCGCGTCCGAGGCTGCGTGCTCGAGGCGGTCTGCTTCCGCGTGCACGTCGTCCATCCGGTACCCCAGGAACTTCGCCAGGTAGGCCTCGATTACCCGGTGACGCCGCAGCACCCTCAACGCCATCCTGCGGCCCGCGGGGGTCAGCACGACGCCGCGGTAGGGCTGGTGATCGAGCAGCTTCTGGCTTGAGAGCCGGCGGATCATCCCGGTCACGGAGGCCGGGGCGAGGTCGAGCCGCTGCGCGATCTCGGTCGTCGAGGCCGGGGCGTCGGCCGAGAGCGTGTAGATCGCCTTCAGGTAGTCCTCGGCCGAAACGGTCAGCGATCGAGCCGGGCGGTTCGCCGTCATCGACACCCCCTCGTCAGAACAGCAGGCGCCAGACCTGCGCCACCAGGAAGCACACCGACACGCCGAGGGCCAGGGGCAGGAGCGTGGCAACCGCCGTCCACCGCGCGCTGCCCGTTTCCTTGTAGATCGTGTAGATCGTCGTGGAACACGGGTTATGGAGCAGGCTGAAGAGCATCAGGTTGATGCCGGTCAGCGTTGTCCACCCGGCGCCGACGAGCAACTGCCGCACCGCCCCCGAGTCGTCCAGCTCGAACATCACGCCGTCGCCGGCGCCCAGGCCGGCCAGCCGAAGCGTGTGCACCGTGAGCATGAGAATCGTGGGGATGACGATCTCGTTGGCGGGGATCGCCACCACGTAGGCCAGGAGGATGACACCGTTCAGGCCGATCAGGACGCCGACCGGGTCGAGCGCGCTCACCAGCGTCGCGGCGATGCTCGCCCCGCCGCCCAGGTGAACGTTCGAGATCAGCCAGATCGCGGCGCCCGCCGGCAGCGCGAAGACGACGGCCCGCCACAGCACGATCGCCGTGCGGTCGATCAGCGAGGTGTACAGCGTCTGCAGGATCCTGGGCGGGCGGTACGGCGGAAGTTCCAGTGAGAAGGTCGTCGCCTCGCCCTTGAGCACGCTGCGCGTCAGCCCCCACGACACCGCGAACATGAAGAAGACGCCGAGCAGGGCGATCGCCACGACCGCACCGGCGGCGGTGATCCCGGCGAGGTGCGCGGGAACCAGGGTGCCGAGGAAGATGCTCGCGATCAGGATCTGCGTCGGCCAGCGCCCGTTGCACAGCGAGAAGTTGTTCGTGATGATCGCGACCAGCCGCTCGCGCGGCGAGTCGATGACGCGCGTCGCAACCACTCCGGCGGCGTTGCACCCAAACCCCATGCACATCGTCAGCGCCTGCTTGCCGTGCGCACCGACGCGCTGGAACATGCGGTCCATATTGAAGGCGACCCGCGGCAGGTAGCCGAAATCCTCGAGCAGCGTGAACAGCGGGAAGAAGATCGCCATCGGCGGCAGCATCACCGACACCACCCACGCCGTGGCGAGGTACATCCCGTCGAAGAGGAAGCCGCTCATCCACCAGGGCATCCCGACGGCGGCACCGAAGCCCTTGAGAACGGGGTGCACGTCGTCCAGCAGCAGCGACGCCAGCATGGAGGAGGGGACGTTGGCGCCAGCGATCGTCAGCCAGAAGACGACGGCCAGCAGCAGCACCATCAGCGGGAAGCCGGTCCACCGGCTCGTCAGGAGCCTGTCGAGGTGCTTGTCGAGATCGACGCGCACACGGCGCAGGCCGGTCACCTCCGAGGCGCGCGCGATCCGTTCCGCCTCGGCGTACAACGCTCCCGTCAGCCTGTCCTGGAAGTCGCCCGGGAGGCGCCAGCGCGCCTCCACGATCTTCGCGCCGAGCTCGCCGGACGGAACCGCGCGCAGCACCCGTTCGTCGCCGTTCAGGAGCCGCAGCGCCACCCAGCGCTTGCCCAAGGTGTCCGGGTAGGCCGCCTCGACGGCGGGCAGAACCTCGGCGATCGGGGACTCGACGTCGGCGGGGAGCCGGCGCAGGCGGTGGGGCTGGGGCCGCGCGGCGCCAGTCGCCACCTGCAAGATCGCGTCGCGCAGCGCGCCGATCCCGGTCCCCTGCCGGGCGGCGGCCGGGATGACCGGGACACCCAGCTCACGGGCGAGCGCGTCGGTGTTCACGCCGATTCCGTGGCGGCGCGCCTCGTCCATGAGGTTGAGCACCACCACGACCCGGTCGGTGATCTCGAGCACCTGAAGGGCGAGATTGAGATTCCTCTCCAGCCGGGTGGCGTCGATCACGACGACAGTGACGTCGGGCCGGCCGAAGAGGAGGAAGTCGCGCGCGACCTCCTCGTCGGTGCTCGCCGCCTGGAGCGAGTAGGTGCCCGGCAGGTCGACGATCTTGATGGCCTTCCCGCCGTGCCTGAACGTCCCCTCGGCCCTCGCCACCGTCTTGCCCGGCCAGTTGCCGGTGTGCTGCCGCAAACCGGTCAGGGCGTTGAAGACCGTGCTCTTTCCCGTGTTCGGGTTGCCCGCCAGGGCGACCAGGTAGTCCCATCGCCCCGGGACGACTCCAAGCTGGATCAGGCTCTCGCCGCGATGGGCGCAGCCGTGGCAGGCAGAAGCGGCGGCCAGCGGGTTCACGCGGCCTCCTTTCGCGGGCGGCGGCGAACCACGATGTCGTCGGCCTGTGCCCGCCGAAGCGCAATCACCGCCCCACGGATCCGGTACGCCACCGGGTCGCCCGACAGGCTGCTGAGCTCGGCCCGGACGACGGTGCCAGGCACGATCCCGAGGTCGAGCAGGCGGCGGCGCTGGGCACCGTGGATCTGCGCGCCAAGGCGGACCACGATGGCCTCTTCTCCAGGGCGAATGGCGTCCAGGCGTTCGAGGCCCTCCTCCGTGTCGTCTTCCTCCACCAGCTCGACGACGAGGTTGAGGGCCGCGAGCGAGTCGATCACCACCGGCCGGCCGTCGGCGAGGAGATGCAGGCCCGCCGGATCGACCCGATCCAGCCGCACGAGACACCCGACGTTCACCCCGGCGGCCCTCAGCGATCGGTAAACCTGCCCGGGTTCGTCCTCGATGTGCACCACGCGGGCGCTGGCGCCGGCTGCAACGGCTGAGAGCGGCAGGCCGCGGGCCGGCGGAAGGACACCGGAGGCCGTGGGGATGGGATCGCCGTGAGGGTCGTACACCGGGTCGCCCATGCTGGCGGCGAGGCGGTCCACCTCGTCGGCCGAGGCCTTGTGCTCGAGCCGATCGGCCAGCGCGTGCCATTCGGCAGCCCCCACGCCGGTGCGGTCGGCCAGGTAGCGCTCCCAGATGCGATGGGTGCGGATGACGCGGAGGGCATGGGCACGGCCGGCCTCGGTGAGCGCGATGACCTCGCCCTCGAGCCTGGCGAGGCCCAGGCGCGTCAACTCGCGGGCGACTTCGACGGTGCGGTCGCGCGAGACGCCGACGGCCCCGGCCAGGCTGTCCACCGACGCCGTGCGGCCGGCCGCAGCGCTGTTGAAGAGGTGCTTGACGGCGTCCTCGAGCCGCACGCGCTCGGAAAGCTCGACCAGGCGCCGCAGGCGCGGGACGATCCCGCGCTCGGGCCAGAACAGGATCGCGGCCAGCAGGACGAGGGACCCGAAGATCGCCAGCGCTGCCGCCGGGTCGGGGAGGGGGCTCATAGAGGTTTTGCCTCCCCAACATCCTGATTTAGTACGAAGAAAATGTCAAGCGGCGATCACCGGCGGAGGATGTCGGGCAGCTTCGCCATGAACGCCCGGACGTCGCCGACCTGGCGTCGCGTGGAAACGAACTCGAAGGCGGTGGCGCTGATCGAGCCGGTCCGCCGCTCGAGCGTCGCGGTCAGCGCGGCCGGCACGATCGGGCATTCGTCCAGCACGCCCAGCAGGCTCACCCAGGCCGGCAGATCGAGCACGGCAATCACGTCGAGCGCGTCTCGCGCTCGCCACGGGGCACCGGCGGCACGGTGCTTCGCCAGCTGCTGCCGGAGGACGTGGAGCCCGGCCTGCGTCTCGAGGTCCGCGCACCGGAGAACGCCGAGGATGGCGATCAGGCGGTCGGCGGCGGACAGGCTCATCTCGTGGAGCGCGCGCCAGCCGCGGTGGAACACCGAGAGCAGGTCGTGCCCGACAAGGAACCCGGCATGCAAGCTCCCCCACTCCTCCAGTCCCAGGTTGCACGTGGCGACGACGGCATCGGAGGCTTCCTGCGGAGCAAAGGGCCTGGCGTGGATCGAGCACCCCGCGACGAGCGCGTTCGCGAGGAACGCCAGTTCCCGGCTTCGCGCCTCGTAGGCCTCGTCGCCTGCGTCGCGCACGCGGGCCATCAACTCGCGCATGCGCTCGAGGCGCGAGGCTTCGCCCACCGTTCCGGGCAGCAGCGCCCGGGGCCGCTCGGGCACCAGCCCTTCTTCGGCAAGCAGGCGGATTAGTGCCTCGATCGGGGCGTCGGTCCCGGCAGCCGGCGCCTCGGGTGCTTTGCCCACCGCATCCGGGCGGCCAGGAAGAGCGGCGCCGACCTCCCCTTGCTGCCCAGCGCCGTGGAGCGCGTAGTCGGCGAACACGCGCCGAATCGACGCGGCGTCGGTGGGGTCGCCAAAGGGCTTCCGGGCGAGGTCGAGCACCAGGCGCGCATCGGCTGGCGACAGGTAGCCCTGCCCGGAGCGCCGCGCCTCGCGGACCGAGGCGAGGTCGTGGAGCAGCTGACCCGGCGCGGACAACAACTCGTGAAGCCCATCCGCCTCGGGGACCGAGTTCGACAGGGCGCGGCACCCGCGCATCACCGACTCGAAGAACGGGTGGTGCGCAGCGTCGAGCGCCAGGAGCAGAGACACGATCGCGTCCCAGGCGTCGGTCCTCCTCGCGCTCACGAGGTAGCCGCCCACCTCCGTCGCGAGGTTTCCTGGGGTGAGCGGCGCATCACGGGCGGCGGGGTCGAAAACCTTCACGTGGCCTGACAGCCCGGCGGTTACGAGCCGCTCGTCGATCGCCGAGACGACTCGCGCCGCCACCTCGTCGCCCATCTCGACCAACGCCCCGAGCCATTCTCCAAAGCGGCCGGGATCGAAGCGCTCGTCACCCCCGGCCCCGACCCTGCGCCAGAGATCGACCTCCAGCACCGACGAGATCTGCTCCGGCGTCGCCGCCGCGATCACCTCGCCAGACGACTCGAGCCCCCGGTACTGAATGAGCCGATGCAGCGTCTCGGCGCGAAGGCGCGGCACGACGCGCTCGAGCCGCGCCGTCTCGAGCAGGCGCGCGAGATCTACCCGTCTGCCCATGGAAGGGGGAGGATAGCCCTTTGTCTGCCGCACGAACAGTCTTGAACTGCCCTGCGGGAGGCGGGACAATATTGGTGCAGCACCGCTCAGTTTGCCGCCCCGGCGCCCTCCCCGTACACTTGACTGCTCTGCCAAAACCTGTGCGCGACCGCCCCGGCCTCCCCGGCCCCGCTGCCGGGAGTGCGGATGAATGATATGTTCGCACCACCACTGTCACGTGTCCTGCGCCCGCCAGGGTCGCGGCTGAAGCGCTATGCCATCGCGGTGGCCCTGGTGGGCGCGGCCACGCTCTTCAGGGCGGCCATCGAGCCGCTCGTCGGCACCACGGTGCCGTTCGGGCTCTTCGTGCCAACCGTCATCGTGGCGGCGTGGCTCGGCGGCGCGGAAGGCGGGCTGCTGGCGACCGCCCTTGCGGCACTTGCCGGCAAGTTCCTCTTCATCGAGCCCCGGTACCATGCGACCTTCACCACTCGCGACATAGCGATCGTCCTCCTCGCCGGCGCCGTCGGCTCGGGGCTCGTTCTCCTGGTCTCGGTCTGGCGCCGGACGCAGCTCCGCCTCCTGGACCTGCACGACGAGATGGCAGGCATCCTCCGCCAGCTGCCGGCCGGCGTCGTCGTAGCGGATCGCTCCGGGAGAGTCGTGTTCGTGAACACGGAGCTCGAGCGCCTCCTCGGAGGGCCTCTTCGGCTCGGGATGTTCGCCGACTTCCGGCGTCAGTACACGCCGCTGCACGCCGACGGTACCGCGATCGCGTTGTCGGAGTCGCCCCTGTTGAGGGCGGCGAACGGCGAAGAGGTGCCCGAGGAGGAAGCCACGATCGTCCGAAGCGACGGCGAACGGAGAATCGTGCGGGTTCGCGGAACACCGGTGCGGAGGCACGACGGGACGGTTGCCGGGGGCGCCGTGACGGTTGTCGACGTCACCGAGCTCCGGGAGACCGCGCGGGTTGCGAGAGAGCGGGCCGAGGAGCTGGGACAGGCGGATGCCAGGCTCCGCGAACAGGCGCGTGAGCTGGAGCGCGTCAACCGCCTCAAGGACGAATTCCTGGCCACCCTCAGCCACGAGTTGAGGACCCCGCTGACGGCGATCGTCGGATGGGCGGCAATGCTGCTTCGAGGCGGGCTGTCGCCCGACGTGGTGCACAGGGCCCACGAGACCATCGCCCGGAACGCCGACTCGCAGCGGGCCCTCATCGAAGACGTGCTCGACGTGTCGAGGATCGTCACGGGGAACCTGCGGCTGGAGAAGGGGCCGGCCGACGTGGAGGGCCCCCTGAGGGCGGCGGTGGAGGCGGTGAAGCCCCAGGCGGAGGAGGCGGGCGTCACGATCACGACCGCGCTCACGGATACGTCGACAGCGGTCTGGGGCGACTCCGTGCGGCTGCAACAGGTGTTCGTGAACCTCATGTCGAACGCGATCAAGTTCAGCGGGAGGGGCGGCCGCATCTGGGTGTCGCTTCGCCGGGTGGGAGCGAAGGTGGAAGTGCAGGTGCGGGACAACGGGATCGGCATCTCGGCCGAGCACCTCCCCCACATCTTCGAGCGGTTCAGGCAAGCCGACAGCTCGACGACCCGGCGGCACAACGGCCTCGGGCTGGGGCTTGCGATCGTGAGGCACATCACGGGCCTGCACGACGGGACCGTGAAGGCCGACAGCCCCGGCGAGGGCCAGGGGGCAACCTTCACAGTCTGCCTGCCGTACCATCCCCTGGAGGAGGGTGCGCCCACCGCTACGAGTCCGCCTCGCCCGGGGGTCTTCGCAGGGCCCGCAGCGCCCCCTTCTCCCGGTTCGACACCCACCCTGCGCGGCCGCCGCGTGCTCGTCGTGGACGACGAGGCCGACACGCGGCAACTGGTCGCGTCGGTCCTGACAGCATCGGGGGCAGAAGTCATTTCCGCCGCGTCGGCCAGGGAAGCGCTCGAGCAGCTCCAGGCGGGCGTGCCCGACGCGATGCTGGTCGACATCTCCATGCCGGAGATGGACGGGTACGAGTTCGTCAGGGCGATTCGTAACAGCCGCAGCGGAGCGGAGCACGTCCCGGCAATCGCGTTCACGGCCCACGCGCGTGAGGAAGATCGCCGGCTGGCGCTGACCAGCGGCTTCCGGATGCACGTCGCCAAGCCGGTCGAGCCGACTGCCCTGGTGCGGGCGCTGGCGACCGTCCTGGAACGGTAGCCGACACGGAGGACGGGACCGGCTGTGCCATTGCAAACGGGTACGCGCCTGGGTCCGTACGAGATCGTCGAGCTGCTTGGGGCAGGCGGCATGGGCGAGGTGTATCGCGCCCGGGACCCGCGCCTCGGGCGGGATGTCGCGATCAAGGTCATGACTGCCCTGTCGGATCGGTCGCAGGCCCTCCGGTTCCAGCAGGAGGCCCGCGCGGTTGCCGCCCTCTCGCACCCGAACGTGGTCGCCATCTTCGACGTCGGAGGGGACGAGCGCCCGTTCCTGGTGACCGAACTGCTGCGCGGGCAAACGCTGCGATCGCTCGTCGAGCGGGGCCCCGTTCCGCCCGCCGGGGCGGTCGATCTCTCGCTGCAGGCCGCGGCGGGGCTTGGCGCCGCGCACGAGATGGGAATCGTCCACCGCGATCTCAAGCCGGAGAACCTGTTCCTGATGGCGGACGGTCGCCTGAAGATCCTCGATTTCGGCGTGGCGAAGATGGTGTCAGCCGACGGTGGCGTCACCAGGACGGCAACGACGTCCCCCGGCATGGTCCTGGGCACGGTCGGGTACATGTCCCCCGAACAGGTTCGCGGCCTCGAGGCGGATGCACGCTCCGACATCTTCGCGCTGGGGGCGGTCCTGTACGAGTTGCTCACCGCGCGGCGTGCCTTCGACGGCCCCACGCCGGCCGACCGACTGGCCGCGGTCCTGCACGAGTCCCCCGCCGCCCTGCACTTTCCAGCGGCGGTCCCGGCGTCGCTCGTGAGTCTCGTCCAGCGCTGCTTGCAGAAGGCCCCCGAGGCGCGCTTCCAGTCTGCCCGGGAGTTCGCACTCGCCGTGGAGGCGCTCACCCTCGCCCAACCGACCGCGGCCGTGGGAGCCGGGAATGCCGGGCACTCCTCGATTGCCGTGCTGCCGTTCGCAAACCTCAGCGCCGACCCCGACAACGAGTACTTCAGCGACGGCCTGGCCGAGGACCTGACCAGTGCCCTCGCCCGCCTCGCGCCGCTGCGCGTCGCGGCGTCCACCTCGGCGTTCCGCTTCCGACGCGGCGGCAGGGATCTCCGCGAGGTGGGACGCGAGCTTGGCGTCGAGACGGTACTCGAAGGGAGCGTGCGGCGCGCGGGCGGTCGACTTCGCATCACGACCCGGCTGGTTGACGTGGCGTCCGGGTACCAGCTCTGGGCGGACCGGTACGACCGGAAACTCGCGGATGTCTTCGACGTGCAGGACGAGATCGTCGAGTCGATCGTCCAGGCGATCGCTCCGACTTTGGTTCCCGTGGCCAGGGCCGCCGCCCATCGCGGCACCCGGAACCTTGAGGCCTACGAGTTGTACTTGAAGGGGAGGTACTTCTGGAACCAGCGGTCGCCGGCCGTCCTGCCCGCGGCCCTGCGGAGCTTCGAGGAGGCTGTCGCCCGGGACCCCGACTATGCCCTGCCCTACTGCGGGCTGGCCGACTGCTACACCATCCTGCACGCCTACGGCTGGATGCCCCCAGCGATGTGCCGACCGAAGGCGGAGCAATCGGTCGAAAGGGCGCTGGCGCTCGAGCCCGGCCTCCCCGAGGCCCGTCTGTCGCGCGCGCTCTACGTGTTCCACTTCGAACGGCACTGGCGGCAGGCACGGCGCTCGTTTGCCGAGGCGCTCGAGGCACGCCCGCGCATGGCGATCGGGCAGGTGCAGTACGCCCTGTTCCTCGCCACGGCGTACGAGTTCCAGGAGGCACGGGAACGAATCGACCTGGCGCTCGGGCTCGATCCCGACGCGTCGATCATCCACTTCCTTGCCGCGTCGGCCTGCTGTCTCACCGGCGACTTCGAAGGCGCGGAGCGGCACGCCACGCGGGCGCTCGAGCTCCAGCCCGAATCGCTCGGCGCCCGGTGGCCGCTGACAATCGCGCTGCTCGCAACCGGCCGGACGTCCGACGCGATCGCTGTCGGGGAAACCGTCGTCGCGCGCTCACGCGCGCCCGTGTTCCTGGGCGTGATGTCGATGGTGTACGGGCGGGCGGGACGGCTTGCCGACGCGCAGCGGCTGGCACGGGAGCTCGACGAGCGCCGCGCCCGCGGCGAGTTCGTCGTCCCCTTCGCGGACCTCGGCGTGCACCTCGGGCTCGAGAACCGCGCAGGCGTGCGCGACGCCCTGGCGGCATGCGTGGACGGCGGCGCCGCGCCCATGGCCGTCGCGGGCCCGACACGTTTCCTCCTGGACGGGTACAGGAGCGACCCGGAGATCGCGCTCCTCCTCGATCGGCTGCACGACGTCGAGTAGCGGGCTGCGAGGGTTCGGCATTGCGCTGCGCCCGCGGACGGCAGGACAATACCGTGGGGCTGTCAGCTTACACACGCGCCGGGGAGGCGCCCTG
>Ga0116149_1002148_pt1 | contig 22245 bp, 25 predicted proteins | sample AD_UKC057_MetaG_FD_89787 | JGI IMG/M metagenome (GOLD analysis project Ga0116149, IMG submission 89787) | Active sludge microbial communities of municipal wastewater-treating anaerobic digesters from USA - AD_UKC057_MetaG | ecosystem: Engineered > Bioreactor > Anaerobic > Digestate | place: USA... | reverse complement strand
CGCAGACGCGGTGTATACCGATGTATGGGTGTCCATGGGCGAGGAGCATGCCGCAGCCGAACGGAAGCGTCTGCTTTCGCCGTTCCGGGTGGATGAGGCTCTGATGGAGAAAACCCGGAATCCGTCGTGCATTTTTATGCACTGTCTTCCTGCCGTCAAGGGCGAAGAAGTCACGGTACCGGTAATTGAAGGGCACCGAAGCAGGGTGTGGGATCAGGCTGAAAATCGCAAGCACACGATAAAAGCAATTATGCTTGCAACAATCTGACACCCGACAGTATAATTACAAACAGGTATTACAATACTTCGGGAGGTTGTTCTTATGAAGAAATCTGGATATATGCTGCTTTCGGTTTTGGCGTGCGCCCTGCTTGCCAGTACTGTTTCGGTGACAGCTCAGGAATCGGGACAGGACAGTCAGGCAGAGAAAAAGTTCGAAAACGAATCCGAATTTTATTATCATAATGTTCCGATACTCAAAATAGCCCCGCATAAACTGGGATACTATGTTATTTACCGCAGAAACAACCTGAAAACCGGCGAAATGTTTATCCCGAAAGAATGGCTTGATCGGCGCGATCAGCGGGCAGTCTTAAACCGGACAGAAGACAATATCCGTCCCTATGTCAGCGTTTTCTTCAGAAACGGCGAATTCGATCATGTAAAACTGGTTGTTGCCAAAGATATTTCTCACCCTTCGTGGGGAGTTCTTCAAGTAGGATCCCTCTACGATGAAAAATTCAAGATAGAGACGTTGAATCTCGAATACTGATCCAATCAATGTGTAGTGTAGAATCTTTCCGGAACGCCATCCGTGCAGAAAGCCTGGACGGATGGCTTTTTTGTAACTTTAAGCACCGCGACCTGTTGACCGATACACTCCTCGGACTTGGAGAACACACGGTATCGTCGCGTCTATGGGTATATATCATACCCGCCTCGGGCGATCCGGTAAAAATTGTTCATTCAATCGAATCCAGCATCCTCGATTCACTGCCCGGCCTTGTCCGGACGTATACCGGGCGGAAATCGCTCGAAACGCTCCTTTCAGGCTTTTCCGGCTTGCGCATGGGTGTTCTGTCGGATCCACATATACAGGTGCTCTCGACCCTCGATGCATCCTCATGGCATCTGTTCAATTCCCTCGGAATCCGGCTCTGCTCTGCGTCCGGGTTGATTCAGCGTACAAAAGGCGTTCTGGACGACACACTCTATAACACTCATACCCTGGCTGCAGCTGTACTGCATCGCGCGGTCATGGAAAGCTGGAACCAGGTTCGCGCGTCATTCGCCGATTCGACCCCGGTGTACGAAGGAGACCTTCAGGATTTGATGCTGAGCATTTTCCGGCAGGAAGGGCTGGTAACGGATCACCCGCCGATTGTCGCGTTCGGTGCGGCATCCGGCAATCCGCACTACACTGTTCCGGAGTCCGGAGCACCCGGCAACGCAGGAAAGCGGGGAAACCGGTTATTGGCAGATCAGGTAGTACAGTTCGATTTGTGGGCGAAATACCCGGAAGGAGCGTACGCCGATATTTCTTGGATCGGGTACACGGGCGTACAGATACCGGAATCAGTCCGGACTCGTTTTCGGACGGTAATTACTGCACGTGATCTGGTTGCCCCTGCAATTTCGGAAGCTTTTTCTGCAGGAAAGACACTAACCGGATATGAATGCGATCAGATCGTCCGCTCTTTTCTGCTTGCCCATATCGACGCCGACGCGATTCGACACCGGACCGGGCACGGAATTGATACCGATTGCCACGGGTCCGGAGTAAATCTGGATTCGGTAGAATTCCCGGATCACAGGCTTTTGATCGAGGGGAGCTGTTTTTCCGTCGAACCGGGTATATATTTCCCCGACTACGGATTACGCACCGAGATCAATATCTGTATAAGGAATGGCACGCCATGCATAAGCAGCCCCGAAATTCAAATGGAACTGCTCACGCTCGAAACCTGAGGTATTGCGTTTTTTTTTACTCTTGACCCGATTGCAGGCAGTACGCAGTATTACGGATGCTGACGCTGAATCGGCCTGGGGATACCAAACCAGAGCGGTGCCTTGCTCGACATTGTTCGAGTTCATCGCAATAATTTTGTACAGGAGACGCACAATGACACCGGTTCCCGGAACTCTGATCTCATTTCTCGATGCCTATGACACCTATATTATCGCAAGCCACAAGGAACCCGACGGAGACTGCATTGGAAGTTCTCTGGCACTGGATATGTTCCTCCGAAACCGGGGGAAAAAAACCGTGCTTGTTTCTGCAGGTCCATTCAAACGGCCAGAAATCAAACAGTACGAGCATCTTTTCCTGGCGGATATTGCCTCGGTGAGCGTACCGGCAAACACCGCAGTGTTGGTAATCGATTGCTCATCGATAGAAAGGCTTGGGGATGCGGCAAACGGACTGGAGGGATTTCCCTGCGCCATCATCGATCATCATGCAACAAACCTGAGCTCGAATTCGGCCGACTATGTCGATCACCGCAGTCCTGCAACAACGCTTCTGGTACAGGGAATAATAGAAACCATTCAGGGCAGAATATCCAAAGAGGAAGCAGACTGTCTTCTTTTTGGCCTGTGCACGGACACCGGTTTTTTTCGGCATCTTGATGACCAAAGCGCTTCAGCATTTTCCTATGCATCCCGTTTGGTCGAAGCCGGAGCAAATCCAAAACAGACTTTCTCGCTCATGAACGGCGGTAAATCCTGGGGTTCCCGCATACTGATATCTCGCATACTCTCGAGAATGACTCGCTGGTACGAAGGGAAGCTTGTTGTTTCGTTTGAAACCCTGGACGATACTGCAGAATTCGGACAGGAAGGTCGCGATTCGGATTCGCTGTATCAATTGATTCAAAGTATCGAAGGGGTCGAAGCTATGGTCATAGTCAGGCAAGAGAGCGAAACCCATTGCTCTGTCGGATTCAGATCCAGAGATCTGGTCGATGTGAGTAAGGTAGCGACATCATTCGGGGGCGGGGGACACAAGCAGGCATCGGGTTTATACATTGAAGGAACGATCGAAGCCCTTATTCCCCATTTTGTGGAAGCCTTTCGCGATCAACTGGGCTGATCCCGCTGTAAAAAAGCTCCTGAAAGGAATTCATTCAGCGCGCTTGCGTGCGCTTGCGAAACCACCAAATTCAACCGGTGTGAATATCGGAGCCTTCTACGATTCCGCATATTCAACCGCGTTCAACCGCGGTTAACTGCGTTTTGCGAACATGAAATGCTTTTCCTGTATCACATTCACTTCTTTTTGCCTCTATTCTGCATTTTTACTTCAGTTTCATTACTTGGCATGCAAATTGCAGTATACCTGCCAAGGAGAAATGTTCATGAACGAAGAAGTGCTTTATGAGAAGATCCGGGAACTTTCTGTAGACGGAAGGAACACAGAAACCAACCGGCATCTTGCAGTCAGCGGTCTGGCAGAATTTGTGTATTTCAATCTGTATCGATTCAAACTGCAATGGTTTGACGAAGACACACGGAGCGATTTTGTACTCTGGCTCTATCCCAAATTCGAGAGTATTGTACTGAACTACAATGATGAGCGTTCGAGTCTGAAAACGTATCTGTACATGATGATTCGGCATTGCTACCGGTCATTCATGAAGGAACGGTTCGGAAGTGAAGCGCGGCAGCGGGTGTTCGAACAGGAAGAAGAAACCCGAATACTCAGCGAACAGATTGATATGTCTGATTCTCTCCAATGCCAGTATACCGAATCCAATGAACCTGCGTATGCGCCACAAAGCAAAAAAAACAAAAAACCGGAACTGACACAAAAACGAAAAGAAGTCCTGGCACGGAAAATATTGCTGCTCGCCTGCAAATGCAGCGATCTCGTAGACGACGCACTTATTCTGCAGGCATCAAAGCTGACCGGAAAGGACACGCTCTGGTTCAGTTCCAGCCTTGAACGCATCAGGGAACGCACTGCAGCAAAGCGCACAAAAGTCCGTCTGAATCGAGAAAAACAGAATATGTACTATATCCGCGCACTGGGATGCGCCTATGAGATGCAGGAGCTTGACCACAACACTGCCCGCTACCGGCTGCTTGAGCGCAGGCACGAATTCTGTCTTAAACGGCTCGAAAGTGCCAGATTCCAGGCAAGACACCAGAACAGAAGACCCAGCAACAGAGAAATTGCCCGCATACTCGGGATATGCAGGGGAACTGTCGACTCTACCCTTGCATCCGCCTATTCGGATCGATATGCTGTGTCATCATGACACTCTATTTTGCTTCGGGAAACAGGCATAAAAGGGATGAACTGGAGCGGATATTCCATCCTCATTCCATACGGATACCGGCAGACGATGGTATCGATTTTAATCCGGAAGAAACCGGCAATGATTTTATCTCCAATGCGTTGATCAAAGCCGAAGCCTTGTATCGAATTGTACAAAAACCGGTACTGGCCGATGATTCGGGAATTTGCGTCGATGCGCTGGGAGGGCTTCCCGGTGTCAAATCTGCCAGATTCGGACAGGACGAAGGACTTGAGCTTGATTCGGGAGGTAAAAATCTGCTCCTGCTCACAAAAATGAAAGGGGTGGCAGATCGAAACTGCCGGTTTGTCTGCAGTATGGTTCTGTATCTGAGCCCTGACCGGTTTTTTTGTGTGCAGGAAACTTTGGAGGGAATCCTTACCCACGAATTAAAGGGAACCGGTGGATTCGGGTACGATCCGCTCGTGTATGTTCAACAGTACGGGAAAACCGTAGCCGAACTGTCCGATGCAGAAAAAGATGCCTGTTCGCACAGAGGAAAGGCAGGGCGAGCAATTGCAGAGCTTTTGAATAGACACTGTACGTGACACAACAAGAAGGGTTGTTCTGCAGGCCAGGGGTTGTTCAGCAAGCCGGGGATTGTTCTGCTGACCAAAGGTTGTTCTGCATGCGGGTGCCGGACAACCTTTCTTTTTTTCCAACCGACCCAGACGCGTCACCCTTCATACCGAAAAAGCACTGTGTTCGGACGAACTGCAGAAAGCACAGAAAATCCTGCAGACTGTGCTGTACGACGAAGGGCTTCCGGCGTATAAAAGGAAACATGTGTACGGTCATGCCGATACCACCATCCGGAAAAAAAACTGCTCAATACGGCTCTGTCCTTCGTATCGGGCAGCAATTGAGTCTGGACAGCCAATACAGATCCGGCGTGGAGCCATGCGGCTATTTTTTTAAAATCCGCACAAGGATTCTGAAAATGTTCTGCCACCTCAAGGCAGGTTACCACATCGGCACCGTCAGGAAACGGATCGGTTTGTGGAGAAAAAAAAGGATCATACCCCCGCGCGTCAAAACCGCGTTCGCGAAGAATTTCGACCAGTGCGGGATATGGACCGCTGCCATAATCAAGTATACTGATGCCGAAGCTCTCGACGGATTTTCCATACCTGTGCACAAGTTCCGGATTCAGATAACCGAACACTGCAGCCAAAAAGGATTCCACATACGTTCGGTACCCCTGATCCTCGAGCGAATTAGTATGCTTTTCATAGCGTTTTCGTTCAAGTTCGGGAGAAAGCCAGCATGTCCGGTCCAGAGAAATACCTCCGCAGCCCGGACACATACGATACTCTTGGATGCGGTTTTCCAGGGAATCCATAGGAAATTCTTGGCAAAACGGACAAATTTGCAGCATCTGTGCAATTTAGCATAAAGTTTTATTCGTTGTCTGCCGACAAAGTAACCGGAAGTAGAATGTTTTATGCAGGTTCGTTGAACCGGTAGCTAAAACGGGATTCTGCTTCCGCTACCGGGATATCGGAGAATGGCATTGTGTCTTTCTGAATATCCCGAACGGGAAACATGGATGCTTCCCGTATACATTTTCCACGGAGGAAAACTATGGTTATCAACCACAACCTTTCTGCGATGTTCGCTCAGCGGACCCTCGGCGTCACCAACGATTCAATCGGCAATGACATCTCCAAACTTTCATCCGGTATGCGGATTAACAAAGCTGGAGACGATGCGTCCGGACTCGCTGTTTCCGAAAAGATGAGAAGCCAGATTCGCGGTTTGAATCAGGCTTCACAAAACGCATCGAACGGAATCAGCTTTCTCCAGACCACGGAAGGGTATCTGCAGGAGACAAGCGATATCATGCAGAGAATCCGCGAACTGGCGGTCCAGGCTTCCAACGGTATTTATACCTCGGAAGACAGGATGCAGATCCAGGTCGAGGTTTCCCAGCTGGTCGCCGAAGTCGACAGAATCGCGAGCGCAGCCCAGTTTAACGGCATGAACATGCTCACCGGCCGTTTTGCCCGTGAAACAGGCGAAAACACCGTAACCGGATCCATGTGGCTCCACATCGGCGCAAATATGGATCAGCGGGTTCGCGTGTACATCGGTACGATGACTGCTGCTGCCCTTGGCGTACGGAGCATTGGTGACGGCACGATCATGAGTCTTGGTGATGCAGATTCTGCAAACCGCAGCATCGGAACTGTCGATGCGGCGCTCAAGACCTTGAACAAGCAGAGAGCGGATCTTGGCGCATACCAGAACCGCCTTACCCACACCATTTCCGGCTTGAACATTGCTGCAGAAAACATGTCTGCGTCCGAATCAAGAATTCGCGACACGGATATGGCCAAGGCAATGGTCGAGTACACCAAGAACCAGGTGCTCTCGCAATCCGGTATGGCAATGCTTGCCCAGGCTAATTCGAACAGCCAGCAAGTCTTGTCGCTTCTGAGATAACGTAGTATACTGTCATATTGGGGGGAAGGCCGTAGGCTTTTCCCCCCGGTATTGCAGAAGTACGCGGGTGTTGTATGCGTCATAGCCGGCATCCGTTAACGGGATCTTTGAAAAACACCTTCCCTGATAACCGGAACATACGGTATGGACGGTTCAGTTTTTCCTTCGGGAATAAGCGGAACCATCCGTACCGTACACTATTTGACAGGCAGGAAGAGGCGCTACCGTCTTCCCTTCCCTGCAAATGTTCCGGTATACATGATCGGCACGGATTGCCGGTCATAAGACTTCAAGGAGGGTCATAATGGTCATAAACCACAACATGAGTGCAATGTATGCTCAGCGACAGTCGGGTATTATCGATACCAGCCTGCAGCAGAACATCGAAAAGCTCTCAAGCGGGCAGCGAATCAACAAGGCCGGTGACGATGCATCAGGTTTGGCTGTATCTGAAAAGATGCGAAGCCAGATCCGGGGACTGAATCAGGCAGGCCAGAATATCCAGAACGGTATTTCGTTCATCCAGGCAACCGAAGGGTACCTGAGCGAAACGACCGATATCGTTCAGAGACTTCGCGAACTTGCAATCCAGTCTGCAAACGGTATTTATTCCGCTGAAGACAGGATGCAGATTCAGGTAGAAGTTTCGCAGCTTGTTGACGAAGTAAACCGCATTGCCAGCCACGCTCAGTTTAACGGAATGAATATCCTTACCGGTCGTTTCGCAGCCGATTCATCATCGGGAGCCCTGCAAATTCAGGTCGGCGCCAACGTCGATCAGAACGAGAAGGTCTTTATCGGGACCATGACAGCCCAGGCGCTTGGTCTTAGCGGAACCCAGGGAACGGAAAATTCTATGATATCACTATCATCTGTTGACGGCGCAAATCTGGCTATTGCATCCCTCGACTCGGCTCTCAAGAGTCTGAACAAACAGCGTGCCGATCTTGGTGCCTATCAGAACCGCTTCGAGACCGCGTATAAGGGAATTGCTATTGCTTCTGAAAACATGCAGGCAGCTGAATCCCGCATTCGCGACACAAATATGGCACAGGAAATGGTCAGCTTTACCAAGAACCAGATCCTCAGCCAGGCTGGAACTGCAATGCTTTCACAAGCTAACACCCAGCCGCAGTCAGTCATGAGACTGATCCAGTAGCATAACGGCAAGGGACGTCAAAGAGAATTCTGGACGTCATCTCTTGTTCCTGGCCGGAACAGTTACGGGAAGAAGAAGAGGCGCCCTTCTTCTTCCTTCTTTTGGAACTGACGGGATACTCCCGTTTATGATACAGAGCGTATCAAGGATGATACGAATCAACGCTTCTTTCAAGGAGGTTGTCGATATGAGCATTGATATTGCACAGATCGGACAGCAGACAACGGCAATGGATCGCCGTCTTGAAGGGTCAGTCAACTCGACATTGCGTACTACTACAGCAGCTCTACAACAAACAGCACAGACGGCAGACGCTCAGGAAACAGAACCAGGACAGGACAACGGCAAAGTATTGGCAGAAGATTTCGCCCGCCAGATGGAAGCTATGTCAAGCATGTTTGACAGAAAACTTCAATTCAAGGTTAACGAAGAACTGCATCGGGTAATTGTAAAGGTCATTGACGCAAATACCGATAAAGTGATCAGGGAAATACCCTCGGCCGAGATACAGAAACTGCAGATGCGAATCAAGGAAGCCTTAGGTCTTCTGTTTGACGAATCACGATAGTTGCCTCCGGGATACGGATATCTGTACCTCTCGCCGATCCAGATGAGGGAGGTCAGCAATGTCAGATATCAGCATTCCCGGCGTGACAGCCAGCAAATACAAAACTGACGAACTCATCCAGGGCTTGATGAAAGCTGAACGAATCCCCCGGGATCGTGCAGAATCAGAGCTCAAGAAATACAAACAGGAACAGAGCGCCTGGCGGCAGCTCAATCAGCTTACGACTGTATTGAGGGACGCCTCAAAGACGCTATATTCGTACAATAACCCTTTCAGCGAAAAAATCGCGGCATCGACGAACGAACGGGCGCTTACCGCAACGGTAACCCGCGAAGCAAAAGAACAGTCTTTTCGGGTTCTGGTTTCGCAGATTGCGCAAACCGACAGCTTTCTTTCGAACGAAATCGACTCAAAAGGAACTGTTCCGCAGGGTGAATACACATTCTCCGTAGGGGACAAGTCTGTAACGTTTTCCTGGAAAGGCGGATCGTACAAGGATTTTTCCGAGGCGCTGAACAGACGGTCTTCCGGTATTCTACGAGCCTCGTTCATACAGATTACTCCGAAAACATCCAGCATGCTCATCGAATCACTGAAACCGGGAGAAAAAAACAGACTGACATTTTCGGGAGACGCCAGGAATTTCGCGATCGAAGCAGGCTTTATTACACCGAATGATACCGCTCCGGTCTCCCCTGAAAAAGAAGCACATACCGCCCCTCCCCTTTCCTCCGAACGCATAGATTTTTCCGGTAACGCCCGGGCCAAGGATGGACTGGTTCTGACTTTCAGCGTCTCTGTACATCCGGTACCGTCAGGCTCAACCGGTGAAAACGCCGCAACCGGACCGGAACCAGTGAAGGCAGGCTCTGTAACTTACGCAAACATCACTATTGAAAACGCACATTCTGAAGGCGCTCCAACAGATGCTCAACCGGTCCTGAAACCGCAACCGGTTACCGATATGTCGGTGCTTTCGCTCAGGTCATCGAAGGGAGTGCAGATTCCGCTGCCAGCGGTGCGGGATTCAGAAGAGCCGGTCGAAATGAGCATTCCGCTTTCCGAGTACGGGGATGTAGATGCATTGCTTGTAAACAACAAGAATACCGAAAAGGAAATCCGTATTTCCGGTTTGAAAATTAGCGACCCGCGGGCAGCAGGTGATGTAATTCCGGTAAATCCGGTGTCGATCGCGCAGGATGCTGTGCTTAAATACGAAGGCATTACAATCCGGAGACCCACGAATACCATAGACGACCTGGTTCCTGGAGTAACGCTCCAACTGTTCGAACCTACCGATAAAAACGAAACAATCTCCGTAAAACCCGATACAGACCTTGCAAAAGAGGCGATTATCACCTTGGTTGCACACTATAATCGGGTAATGGCGGAGCTGAACATACTGACCCAGAACAAACCTGAAGTGATTTCGGAAATACAATATTTTACGGAAGACGAAACTAAAACCGCAGAAGAACGGCTGGGCATGATGCTGGGGGACTCGACACTGACAGGCCTGAAAAACGCTCTGCAGCGAATTACGAGCAGCGGATACCGCGCAAACGATACCACTACAATTACCATACTGTCCCAGCTGGGTATTTCCACCAGATCAACAGCAGGAAGCGGAGTCGATTCTTCGAAACTCCGCGGCTATCTGGAAATTGACGAGAAAAAACTGGACGAAGCGCTGAAAACAAAGATTGAAGATATCAAGCTGCTGTTCGGTTTCGATTCCGATGGCGATCTTGTGGTGGATTCGGGAATTGCCCAGGCGTTGGACAAAAACCTGACACCCTACGTGCAGACAGGAGGAATCTTCCCGAACAGGACTTCGGGCTTAGGAACGAAAATTACCGCGTCCGAAAAAAAAATCGCACAGCTGGACACACAGCTCGAACGAAAAGAAGCGGAACTCAAGTCTCAGTACGGTCAGATGGAAGGGACTCTGAACAGTCTTCAGAACCAATCCAATTCCATCAGCAATTTCAGCAAGCAGAACAGCAATTAGCGCAAAGGAGCACTCTATGAAAATCCGCATTAACGAGCAGGATATTGCTATTACGTTTGAACAGGAAAAAACTCTGGGAGAAATACTTGGCATACTGGAAGCTGAATGCGAAAAAGCAGGTTCGACAATAACCGGTATTTCGATAGATGGAGCAACCATCCCGGCCGAGCTGCTTGACGAATATTTCGACAAGTCACCCGACGAGGTATCTCAAGTCGATCTGGTTGCGACTACAGCGGCGGAGATACAGTCAATGGTCAGACAGGCCGGCAAGAACTTTTCTGAAGCCGCAGTCCTTCTGGGAAACATACCGGTCCAGCTGCAGACAGGAAAGGATCTGGACGCACTGAATGCAATCAACTTTTTTTCTGAAGAGCTGCAATCGCTGCACAAGCTGCTTCCCCTGCTTCCGCTTGCCTTCCCCGGGAAAGAGCCGTATTATGTCGGAGAAACACCGCTGGTACCCTTTATTTCGGAGATGACTCCATTTTTACAGGAATTTCTTGGAGGACTGAGCAGCAAGGATACCGTACTGGTTGGTGATCTTGCAGAATATGAACTGGCTCCACGATTGGAGCGCTTGGGTACCTATCTGCAACACATGGGAAACGAATAACACCTTCCGTGTTTTGGTACCGGTGCCCACGTGCACAGCATATTGAAATCGGTGCGATTTTCTTAGAAAAACCGTGTATCAGGAGGCGTGGTATAAACGGAACAACAATCCTGCCCTACTCTCCAACATCTAATCCGGTGCTCATTATTCCGATTATCATTGCGGTACTGGTTTACTTCCTGCTGCGAATGTATCTGACATGGCGCGAAACGAAGGCTACCAGGGCGCATATCAAAAAAAGTCTGCCGAACAAGACAAACGCACAAAAAAAGGAAATGGACGATATAGTCAAGCTGTTCGGTTTTAATCCCGACCAGGAACAGTTTTTCAGGACGCTGTGCGTGGAATGCAAGATATCGAACCCGGTACAGTTTGTCCACGATCCTAAAGCTGTCGAAGCCGCTTTTGGCAAGAAGCTTCAATTGCTTGACAATCTGAATCCGCCGAAACCGGACACCGAAAAAATGAAAACAACGCTTTTTATGGTGCGGGAGATGATCGACCACCGGATACAATCCGGAAAAAACTGGACGTCTACGCGTGCAATACACAAGCAACAGATTTTTACGCTCATTGCACCGACCGGCGAACACTATTCATCGTCGGTACTGGAGAACACCGACGACGGGATAGTGGCTGTATTGCCTCGAGATATTTCCGGAAACGAGCTCAGGCTTCCGACGTCTGCGAAAATCGAGATTTTTTTTACCGCCGGTATGAACAAACAGGCCTACCGTTTCCGGTCGCGCGTAATACGCTATGTTGCCGATGATTCGTCCACCAGACTGCTCCTGGCGCACAGCAAGCAGCTTGAAGCCTTGCCTGTTCGCAAGCATGAACGGAAATCGACTGATATTGCCTGTACATTCTCTTCTGTGCAGGTTGCAAATGTGGTAAACGGTAAACAGACAATGCACAAATTCTTTCCGGAAAAAAAAGCATATAATGGAAAGATACTCGAAATATCTGTGGGCGGCTGCAGTATTGAAACAGATGCGCCACTGGCTATGAACGCGTACCTGCAAATTCAGTGCGGACTTGAACCGGATTCGGACGATACAATGATTGGGAAGGTAATCAGATTGGGCGAAAATATGCCGGGCGGATTGCAAACGATGAATATCCAGTTTGTGCAGTTGCCGCGGATTACTATGAACCGGATATTTAGATATATTTACACCTAGGGAGACGGCTTACAGTGACGATTCGCGAACTCACCGGAATTACCAGAAAAGAGAACTTTATTTACTACCGCAGAGAGTTCACTGCAACGGCTCATTTTGATCTTCCCGGCAGAAATTGTTCGGGTCTTGTCGAATTTACAATTGAAACCGAACCGACCGGGAAAAAAGACATTTCCGTCAAGCTGCTCGACCAAATCGACTATCCACTGCTTCCGGTTGTTCAGAAACTGAAGGAAACGATTATTTCGATGGATCGTGAAGGTCAGCTGCCCTGACAACTCGCGCGGGCGAATCAACGTGCGCGCGGGCGACTCAGGCGGAACGGCCGTTGTACAAGCTTGACCCTTCCCGATCTATAGGGTACTGTTTTTTTCAAATATGAATTTCACCTCAAATTCGCCAGAACACACACATGCAATTGGTAAAGCCCTTGGTTCCTGTCTGCACAAAGGGGACATTATTGCGCTCCAAGGTACGCTTGCGGCGGGAAAAACGACGCTTACCCAGGGAATAGCCGAGGGCCTTGGAATCGAAGAAAGTGTTACCAGCCCGACATTTACCCTCATTTCTGAATATTACGGCAGACTGCCGTTGTATCACATGGATGTGTATCGGCTCGATTCGGCAGAAGATTTTCTTGATCTCGGTGTTGAAGAATTACTCTATGGAGACGGTGTTTCGGTAATTGAATGGAGTGAAAAAGTAATGAACGAACTCCCGGAAACAACAATTTGCATACGCATTGAGGCAAGAGCGGACGGATCCAGAACTATCAGAATCGAAAATTGGCCTTATGGAGATATTCCTGTATGAATATTCTTGCGATAGACACGGTCACGCCACTTCTTTCTGTTGCCGCTGCCGGACCGTCCGGTACAGTGGCGCTGGAAATCGATTCTGGAAGCTCTCATGCAGAACGCATCGTCGAAGCAATCGATCATGTAGTGTCACTTTCGGGTTTTTCTGCCCGCGAGACGGAACTGGTATGCGTGCCCTCAGGGCCCGGCTCGTTCACGGGACTGCGGCTTGCATGGTCGGCAGGACGCGCGATCCAGCTTGCTTCTGTCTGCAGGGTATGCCCTATTCCGCCGCTCGAATGTTATGCCTATCCGTTCCGCGAATGGAGGGGCGCCGTACTGAGCGTCATTGATGCAAAAAAACACCGGTTTTATATCCAATGCTTTCGCAGAGGTACAGCTATCAACGAGCCGCTTGATCTGGACGCTGCACGGGCTGCAAGTCTTGTTGACGAGGCTGAACGCATTCTGATTACCGGCCCGGATGCGGAATTTTTTGCCGAAGAATTCTCCCAGGCGCTTCCCGTCTCTGATGTGACCGTTATACCGAACGGCGGCCATGGCATGGCGCTGTCGTATGTCGAGTTTGCGAATTCGGGGCGCGTGCAATATACTAAATCTATACCCGATCATGATGGACCGGTTTATGTGAGAAAAAGTGATGCAGAAGAAAATTATTCAGGACATAGAAATATTTTCTCCGGTTCTTGAGGAACTGCTTTCACCGGAAGAAGAACCGTTTCCGGATTCGATTCCGCTAATAAACCGCGGAATTACCATATCGCAGGATTCAGCCGGAAAACACATTCAAGACATTATCAAGCTGTCGGACAATCCCCATATACCGTTTCTTGTGTTGGAATCGGATTTGACCATTCGGCATATTTCTCCTGCTACCGAAAATCTGTTTAAAGACTACTATACAATAACTCATAAGCCTTTTTTTAATATTTTTCATAATTCACTGGATCAAAACGAAATTCAGGATATGATTATTGCGCTCAAGTCGTTTGAACGGGGGTATTCTTGGTCCGGAATCCTGAAGCACCGCAAGCAAACCGCTAAAACAATGCTGACCAGAACCAGCTTTATTCCGTTCTTTTCCGAAGAAAAAGCAGTATCCGGATTTATTGTGTATTTTGACGATATTACCAATTCTTATAATTCGCAGCTGAAGTCAACGTACAAAAGCATACTTGAAGCTGCAAAGCTGAAAGACAACGATACCGGACTTCATGACGAACGGGTCAGTTACTACTGCAAAAAAATGGCTGAATACCTGTTTGCCATCCAAAAATACCCGCAGATCGATCCCGATTTTATAGAAAATATCGGTTTTTTGTCTGCTATGCATGATGTGGGAAAAATCGGAACTCCCGACTACATACTGCAAAAACCGGGTAAACTGGATAACAAGGAATGGGAGATTATGCGGGAACATACCATTAATGGTACATTTATCCTGTCTTCGTACCCTGTTCCTATGGCAAAAGAAATTGCGCTAAGCCACCATGAATGGTGGAACGGGACAGGCTATCCGTTCAGGCTCGAAGGTGAAATGATACCGCTTTCAGCCCGGATTGTTACTATCGCAGATGTATACGACGCATTACGAATGAAGCGTACGTACAAGCCAGAATTCAGCCATTCAGAATCCGTAGAGATAATAGCTTCCGGGAGCGGTACGCAATTCGATCCGGAGCTGATTACGGTGTTTCTCCGGATTCATCAGGACTACGAAGATATTTGGAACCTTCTGAAGGACACCCTTCCAGCTCGGCCCGCATCGCGCGACCGAAACGAATGAGCGGGGGAGCACGGTAACCGGCGAGTTTCGCGTGTGCCAACCCTGCGCGCGCCGAATTTAGGACAGTACGATCCCTGAAAGTCCTTCCAGATTCAGTTGGGACGTCGCAGCCGCACGGTTTTCATTTTGAATAGCTTCAAAAACTTCCTGGCGGAATACTTTTACCGATTTCGGCGCCTCGACGCCGATTTTTACCTGGTCTCCGCGGATTTCAATAATTGTCACGGATATCTCATCGCCGATCATAATTTTTTCATTGATTTTACGCGACAGTATCAGCATTGGGAGGCCTTCCTTGCCGCACTTTCGGCTACAATATCGTGTTTAGTCCGCCAACGGGGATCGGTAAGAATAGCCTGGAAAGCTTCATTGTTTTTCCGGTTAATTACCAGAGGTCCCTGCAGATTCGCCGTAACCGGGCCTCCGTCTGTCGGTACTGTGACCAGTGCGAGGACAACCACATCGGCAGCTGAATCGATACCCAGCGATGACAGTACGGAATCCTCAATATCGATTTCATAATCCGTTCTGAACAGAAAAGGATCGATCGCAAGAAAAGCCAAATCTTTTTTTTCTATACACTGAATCAGGATAAAAGGCTTTTGCGGAGCGTCTATCAAGGCAAAACCCGAATAATCCTCGAAGCCGTAAAACCCCTGAGCGACATGAATAATCTGCTTTTCTACAATTTCTACCGAACCCATCGCTTTCGTTTCGATCAACATACCTTGCCCACCCTATTTCATATAATTCAGCAAACTGTTCTGGTACAACCTGCCGGCTGTACTCAGCGTTGCCTGCTGCGTCAGTTCATACATCTTCAGATCGGTAACAGCCTGCGTAAAGTCGATATCGCTTTCGCGCGACTCTGCGGCAGACACATTCAAAATCTGGGCATCGAGCCGGGCCAGAGTTGCCTGCGTCCGTTCATAGCGCGAACCGATTTCCGCCAGACGCGTTGCCAGGTTGTCGATACCGCCGTCGATAGCGCCAAGAACCCTGCTGCCGATACGTTCGCTGTCGCCTTCCAGCATGGCATCGCGGAGCGCAATCACGGAATCGAACAGAGAACCGCCGGAAAGCTTGACCGACGGAGCTATATTGTATGGGGGCTGTTGGCCTTCACGAACCATGCCGAGCGATGAAAACACGTCGCCGCCTTCAGCATCAGAAATCCACAACTGACGCGCATCGGTCGTTTCCAGATTTAGACCGTTAGTAACCGGATCGAGATACGCCTTTACCGCGGCTCCCGAATCGTTAATTTTAGAAATGATTGCATACACATTATCCCCGGCTGCAAGCGGTACAGAAATACCGTCAACGTTGATGGCGGTATCAGATTTTACCATATAGCTTGTTGCATCAACAGTGGAAAAGAGCGTCTGCTTTTCGGCCCAGAACGTCCTGCTTCCGTTCTGCCCGGTCGACAGGTATGCCTGTTCATCAATTTCAACATCCTTGCCGCCGACCGAACCCTTGTAGCGCACCTCGCGGATCATCGGATTTCCCGCGCCGTCGACATCTCCCAAAACTGTTTCAAACGGCTCGGTAAAACTTTTTGTCCCTGCAAAAACGCGTGTTCCATCCGGCCCGATCGCGTTTCCGGAAAGCACAAGCTCCTTCAGCAATTCGTCTATTTCCGGAGCCATGTTTTTTAGGTCCGTTGCCGTGTAGGTACCATTCGCCCCTGCCACCGCGAGCTCCCGAATGCGCTGCATAACCTGCAGGCTCTGATTCATATAGCCTTCCGTCACATTGAACCGGTCAGAAACGGTTTTCGCATTGGTTTCATACCGTTCAAGGCGGGCCACATACGACTTGTAGCGCACACTGTGCCCGGCCGCAAGCGGATCGTCCCGTAAATTCAGAATCTTGCTCTGATTGGAAATCTGATTATTCAGACTCTGAACCCGCGATTCCTGTCTTCTCAATGCAAACTGCGTATCGTCATGCTGCAAATTCGAGCTTATTCTCTGCATTCAGGACCTCCTTAGACACCCATACCGTTGATAATAGTATCGAGCATATCGTTTACCGTAGAAATAAACTTCGCAGCAGCACTGTAGCCATGCTGGAATTTGATAATGTCGGCAAGCTCTTCATCGATATTGACACCGGAAATCGAATCGCGCAGACCGCGAAGTTCTTTCAGTATCGACACCTGGGTTTCCAGAGACCGCGCTGCCTGCTCGCCTTTCAAACCGATGGACGTAACCGAATCCGCAAACCAGTCGTCGAGCGTCCTGGTATTCCCGACCATCACCGCCGTATTGCGAATCGACGCAATCGCCAACGCAGCACGATTGTCGCCCGCATTAACCGTACCGTCTTCCGCAGCAAAGCCTGCCGCAATGCTGCGCACATCGGCCTTAATCGCCTTGTTTATTTCCATCCACCCGGACGGATGCGCAATCGGCGACACCGCATAACGGGTATCTCCTTCTGCGAAAGATCCAACAGCGTCAGCAGTTTCCCAGGTATACGCATTTTCGCCGCCGTAACCGGCCAAAACGCCCGAGTAACCGGCAAGGAAATGCCCTGAATCCTCAAGGTATCGAATAACAAAATCCGGATTATCAGGATTTCGGGCTGTCGTCCCCTTCAGTTCGAGCCTGCCGTCGCGATCGAGCCGCGCCACGACTTCCGCCCCTGAATTATTGATGCGATCCACAACATCGGCGACCATATCGGTAGAAAAATACGGAACATCCACAAGACCATCCGAGCCGGACAAGCGAATCGTCCCTTCAAGACCGATCTGCTCCCGCGCGGAGAGCCGGTTGCCGCCGGTAACGCGAAAAATATAGGATGAATCATACTCACCGTCGCCATCGCGGTCGTAGTTGCCCGCGACGTTATTGATAAAAGACTGCTCCGTAAAAAAATCAAGTCCAGTCCTGCCGTTCGCACCAGTACCGTCCCGATGAATCTCATTGACAAGATCGACGAAGTTCATCGTCATCGTATCAAGCTTGCCGATCTCGTCCCGGACATCCGCATCGCGAAGCTCCACCAGAGCGCCCAGCTTACCGCCTTCGAAAAAAGCCTGTTTCCCGGAATCCGCCCATACCACATCAGGATATCCGTCATTCTCGATCCCGGACCGCAGCTCGAACGTTCTAAAACTCTTGCCCTGCACCAGCTCGTACCCGGCCGTATGAATCACATATTCGTCAGGATCGCGCTGATCCACCGTAATGTTTATTAAGGAAGAAAGTTTTTCGGCAAGCATATCGCGCCGGTCCATCAAATCGTTCGGACTGTCGCCCATAGCCTTAACCTTGACAATTTCCTGATTCAATCCGGCAATCTGGCGCGCAATATCGTTCACCTGGGCAGTAACCGCTTCAACATCACCGTTAATAATGTCCCGTATTCCCTGAAGTCCGCGATACTGCTGATGAATCGCATCAGTCAGCGTCTCGCCGCGGGAGAGCACCGCCTGCCGGGCGCTCGCCGATTCGGGATACAGCGACAATTCTTCCCAGGAATCCCAGAACTGATCCATACGCGTACGCACGGACGATTCATCAGGCTCGTTGTACACCTGCTCAAGCATCAACACATACGAATCCCGTGTTTCCCAATACCCTTCCTGATTCGTCTGCGCCAGGATTCTCGTGTCGAGCAACTCGTCCCGGACGCGCTGAATGGATTCAACTGAAACGCCCTGACCAATCTGCCCGGGAGTTTCCGCACGGGACAGATCCGGACGATACAACGGATCGGTAGCCTTCATCTGGACACGCTGGCGCGAATAGCCCTCTGTAGAAGAATTCGAAAGGTTATGACCTGCAGTTTGAATTGCCTGATTGTGGGCAAACATACTGCGCTTTCCCATTTCTATACCCGAAAATGTCGACATACCCTTCTCCTTCTCAGAACGAACGGTTAACCACAAGACATTCCGATGCCGTCTGAGCGATAGCGCCTTTTCTTGTGTAAATTTTATTTTTTCTCGCAGGAACAATCGTTTCCAGAATTCCTGAAACAATGTGTTTCGCATTCACAACATACCTGTTCAGCGCATCATTCTCGCTTTTTGACACCACAAGCAGCCGCCGGTTTTCCCGATACAGCGCATTGAGCCGATCGCGGTCCTCGCCGGAAAAAGTACAGCTGACCGTATAAAAAACAGCATTCGCCGTCAAACCCGGATGAGAGGCGGCATACGACGAAAGAAGCTCCTTCCGCCGGGATTCGTAGTCCTGGAAATTCTCGGTAAACGTCCTCAACAGATCGCTTTCCTCCTGAACCGCAACCCAGTCGCGCGCAACAACCGCCTGGTACATCCGTTTCTGGCTGGAAATCAGTTCGGCCAGAACCTCGATACCGGTCCGGAGATTATTCTCGAGCTTCATCACAAATTCGGTTCTTGGATCCATACAGCGCTGCACCCCACAAAAAAACTTCTTCCCATAGAATATCGGTATACCACAAAAAAACTGAAGGATTTCACAAAATCAACCGAAGATTTTCTACACTCGACCAAGATCCAGGGATTCCCCGAACGTCTCATCCATCGTTGATCGACATCCGCACGCATCCGTGCGCGACCACGCAACTCCGATACTCGATCTGACCGCGGCCCGGAAACCTCCCGAGCCTGAACCGCCAGAAGCCAAACGTGTGTTCTTGACATTTTCCGCCTCTTCTGGCATTATTCACTTCGTTACGCATGGTGCCTGTAGTTCAGTGGTAGAGCGCCAGATTGTGGATCTGGTTGTCGTGGGTTCGAAACCCATCAGGCACCCTATTTTTGTCTGTGCATGCGCCAGCCGTTCATTCGAAAGCGTGAACGGTTTGACAAAAAACATGCGCCTGTAGCTCAGCTGGATAGAGCAACGGACTTCGAATCCGTAGGTCGCACGTTCGAACCGTGTCGGGCGCACTAACAATTCCTTACGTTGTAAGGATATATGGTTTTTCCTTCAAAGAAGGGCACATACAAGGTTAACATTTTAAGGCAAAGATTAAGGCACGTGTGCCTGAGTCAGGTCTTACAGTGGAGCATGGTATGCGCCCTTTTTTTGCGTTTTAAAACTGAATATCATTTTGCACTAATTCTTTAGCCCTTCCCTATCACTAGCCCTTTATTAACAAATCATCTTGCACAAAGTGTCGCGGGATATGAGACAACTCCCCTGGATAATTCTGAAAGTAAATATACTCTACGAACTCACATGGAGGAAAAATCATAAGCGGAATATGCAACAGAACCTGCAGGATTGCGATTTCATCATCAACTATGATATTCACTGGAACCCGGTGCGGATTATCCAACGGTTCGGACGAATAGACCGTATCGGCAGCAGGAACTCGGTAATACAGCTTGTGAACTTCTGGCCCGATCTTTCGCTGGACGAGTATATCAATCTGAAGGCGACTGTTGAAACCCGGATGAAGAATGTCAACATGATGGCAACCGGCGACGGCAATGTTATTTCAGATGAGGAAAAAACTGATCTGGCATATCGAAAATCACAGCTGATAAAGCTTCAGGAAGAAGTTGTAGATATCGAAGAAATGTCGTCAGGAATTTCAATATTGGATCTTGGTTTGAATGAATTCCACCTTGATCTTCTGGACTATGTGAAGAGTCATGAATCGCTTGAAAAAACACCGCTGGGCATGCACTCCGTCGCTGCGCGGACAGACGAGCTGCCGCCGGGGGTCATCTATATTTTAAAGAACCGGAACAGTTCGGTGAACATCAACAAGCAGAACCATAAGCTTCAAGAGTGACGGGATCCGGGGACTCGAAGATTTCGAGCTTATCTGCTTTCTGGCGGTGCGCTGATGTTCGGACTCCCCAAATCGACAGACATGCACAAGATGCTCCCGAAGAAGCTGATGTACGATCACTTTGCCCTGCGCTATGGAAGCGACGTGCAACTTGCCATATACCGGACCCGGCTCCTGAGAACAGGCTGGAAAGCGGAAACCGACACGAAACTCCACCTTGACGGACTGACTCTCGACACAATCTGGCAGAACCTGATCGTGTATATCGGCGGCATTACGCTGGAACCGCAACGAACGCTTGATGAACAGATACAATTTGACGCCGAACAGGAAAAACGCACAGCAGACATCGAACAACTTGAAAAGCTTGCCCGTAAGGAAACACAACCAAGGAAAAAACTGGAGCTCTTCGAGAAGATACAGGAATTGAAGAACGGAAGAAACTGAACAGAGTCCATTTTATGATATATTGAACCGATTTCAAAAGTCGGTTACTTTTGACATCGGCTCATATATTATATTCTTTATGTGTAGATATAACACAAAGGTTATAGACTGATGAACGGAAAGAAGACTATTATCCGGCTTTTGGACAAGCGCTTTGCCGGAATAGACAGCGAGTTACTCAAAAAACCGCCCCAGGGATGGATCAGGACTATCCGCGAGGCTCTGGGGATGACGAGTACCCAGCTGGAACGGCGGATGGGGTTAAGCCAACCACGGATTATCCAGATGGAAAAGAACGAGAAGAACCTGAAAATAGCCACACTGAAGAAAGCAGCCACCGCGCTGGGGTGTCGCCTGGTCTATGCACTCGTCCCGAACGAACCGATCGAAGAGAAGCTTCGCGACAGGGCGCGCGAAAAAGCCGCGGCGCTTACCCGGAAGGTACACATCAATATGGCGCTTGAAAACCAGCAGGTTGATTCTACAGCACAGATCGACGAGCTCGCCTCTGAACTGCTCGCCGGTCCGTTACGCAATTTGTAGGAGGATTGATGATGTACCAATTTGAAAGCGGCTTACCCATATCGATAGAAAGCCTCCTTTCCCACCAAAAAATTGAATCAGACCGGATTGAATTCAAGGAAGGCTGGAATCCGGATCCGATATACCGAAGTATTTGCGCATTCGCGAATGATTTTGATAACATAGGCGGCGGATATATCATCATCGGCGTGAAGGAAAAAGACGGGGAAGCGGTTCGGCCGGTTACAGGTCTTTCTTCCGCTGATATTGCGCGGATCGAAAAGAACCGTATTATGGTGTACAATTGCGGTGGTCCTGATCGTTCCATCCGCCTTGAGGATTTGCGGGACGGAACTGCGGTTTCCGGACGATATAGCAATCACCGACTGGGCGACTTTTTGAAAGAAATGGACCTTGCCGAGGGGCGTTCAACTGGTTTGTCACTCATTCATCGTGAATTGGCGCGTAATGGCTCCCCCCGCCTATAATAGAAACCGACGAAGCCCGTACTTTTTTCCGTATCATTCTTCCAATCCATACGGCGTTTGAAGGTGAGCTGGAAGAGGTGCCCGCGTTGTTGCCCGCAAAGGATGTTCTTTTAGCATGTTTACACTCTGCTTTATCACCTGGTAACCAAGTTGGT
>Ga0116149_1002138_pt1 | contig 22338 bp, 22 predicted proteins | sample AD_UKC057_MetaG_FD_89787 | JGI IMG/M metagenome (GOLD analysis project Ga0116149, IMG submission 89787) | Active sludge microbial communities of municipal wastewater-treating anaerobic digesters from USA - AD_UKC057_MetaG | ecosystem: Engineered > Bioreactor > Anaerobic > Digestate | place: USA... | reverse complement strand
TTGCCGTTCGACTTGCATGCTTAAGACGCGCCGCCAGCGTTCGTTCTGAGCCAGGATCAAACTCTCCATGATATATTCATAAGCCATAAAGGCTAATGATCTTTGGTTTGTTCGATTCCCTCTATTATATTAAAGGAATCGGGTTTCACTTACGCAAAACCCTTTAGGTCCCGTTTAATTCTCTTTTTTCTGCAGCATTTCTGCCGCAGTAAAGAACCTCACTGCACGATTATCGAGTATTACTACTCTTTAATTGTATCTTTCTTTCCTTCCCTAGTATTTTCAAATATCATCCGCTACTTACACTTTCGTGCTTTCACTATATAAACATATAAGAATGAAGTAAAAAATACCTCGAACTTATTTTTCATTAAGAGTACGATTCAGCCTTTGATGATTTGTTCGAATATTCTATATCGATTATCAGTTATTCAGCTTCTCAACAATTACATTACTATTTATTATAAATAATAATCATCCTTGTGATTATCGGTTATTCCTGCACTATTCTACACTATATTTTTGCAATATATCGTATTATTTATCAAACATTGTCGCTATTTGCGATATCCGCACTCCCGTGCTTCACCGGCGACGTTGATGAATGTATCATATACCTTATATTTTAGTCAAGCGCTTTTATAAAAATAATGTGCTTTTTTGTTTTAAATTCTTTTTTTGAACTCAACGGACCGTTCATTGATAAAATACACCAGTTACAGTACCCTCAAAAGCAAGAGGTTTATGTATGGACTGTGGAAAAATTGGAAAACTGCTGTTATCACTGAGAAAGGAAAAACAGCTTACGCAAAAACAGCTTGCAGATGCATTACACGTAAGCGACAAGGCTGTATCAAAATGGGAGAGAGGATTAGGATGTCCCGATATTACTCTTTTAAATAACATAGCAAAGGTATATCAGGTTAATATTGAAAAAATACTCGACGGAGAACTTGAACCTAATAGCGACGATGGAGGCAACATGAAGAAGATTAAATTTTACACATGCTCAACCTGCGGAAACATCATAACTTCCACAGGAGACCCCGAAATATCATGCTGCGGCAGGAAGATTCAGCCTATGCAGCCAAAAAAAAGCAATGATGAGCATAAAATGTCTATATCAGATAGCGAAGGTGATTTATATATAACCTTTAATCACCAAATGTCGAAAGAACATTTTATCAATTTTATAGCCAGTGTTTCATATGACCGGGTTATGCTGGTACGCCTGTATCCGGAACAGGGAGGCGAATTGAGAATTCCAAAACTGCCTTACGGGAAAATTTACTTCGGCTGTACCAATCACGGACTCTGGGTTCTAAACTGAAAGTAAATACGACAAAAAAAGCTGATAAGACCTTGCCTTATCAGCTTTTTTTTATACAGAGCACCTGTACTTGTTTATTTTTTTTTAGTAAGCGAAGGTACAAAGTGTACAAGGTAATCTATAAAAGATGCATAAGAGGCTGCAACGGCAATTATATACAACACAACACCTATCGTATTCAGCGTAGGATAATCACTAAGAATTGTAAAGCCCAGCCTGATAGATGACTCAAGCAAAAGAGAATAAAACCCTGCAATAACATATAAAACAGTTTTAGCCTTTCCACCCTTTCGTGCAGCTATTGCTATTCCCTGTTTTGCGGCAGTCATCCTTATAAAAAGCATACCAAATTCTCTATACACAAGCAGAAGGATAATAATAAAGGATACATACCCGGACATTGCATAACAAAAAAATGCTGTCAGGTGAAGGATTACATCAGCAAAGGGATCAAAAAGCTTGCCGAAATCTGTAACCTCTTTATTCTTGCGGGCAAAATAACCATCAAGATAATCAGTAAACTCAGCAAAGAGAAGAAGCGGTATCATTATATACACTGATAATGCAGGGGAAAAACCGGTATGAACAGGTAAAAAGTACAAAATAATAAATACGGGTGATAAAACTATTCGTAGAAGTGTGAAAAAATCTGCTAATTTCATTTTAAAAGTATCCCAAGAAAACATCTTTCTGTCAAGCTGAGACAGCTATAATAGTTTATCAAGAATATAAGAAAAACCCTGTCCGCTTTTAACAGGCTGGAGCGTGAATACATAGGGATAAAACTCGGCAAGATTTATTTCGATAAAATAAAACACCGGCTTCCCATCAGAATTCTCCTCTAAAAGCAGCGTATAAATCGGGTCCAAAATAGAGGCTACAGCATAAAAGAAAGGATTTTTACCGGGATCTTGAACGGGTGAAAAAAAACCGGCACCAAAATCATCCTGAACAATTCTATCCTGAGAGAACACCACAAGCCTGTAATAATTCCTTTGCAGAGGAAGAAGCAATTTAGCAGGAATTTTAAATTCCTGTACTACTAAATATCCCGTCTTTAGAAGATTATCCTGCCCGGAAGCATCAGAATGAATCAAAGGAATGGAACGGTCCCCCTCGCGGACAAGATTTTCCTCAAAGGTAACCATCACAGGACTCGAATACGAAAGACAGGTTTGATCTATGTAGTAAGAAAAAGAAAAAAACAACAATACATAAAGCGAAACAGCTAAGGGGAAAAATGTTTTATACCATAGCGAGGAAAAAAACCCCATAAAGAAAAAAAATAAAACATATACATAATCAGAAACGGAGTACGAGGCGTATTCATCTAAAAAAGGAGTAAAAACAACGAGGCATGTTGCAGTCACGATTATACATGATGAAAAAAGGAAAAAAAGAGTAAGCCTTATAGAAGACCTTCTTTGACTTTTTCCGCCGCCCCGCTTAGAGATGAATGAATCAATAAGGGACGCAAAAGCTGCACCGGCACAGAGAGAAGTAAGAACTAGAAGTAAAGCACTCAGAGTTGTCATTCAGACTAAGGATAAGCCTTAAAATCCTGCACTACGCTTATGCATGATTCCACTTTCTTTTCCGGCATAAACTGGGATGCAATCTGCACAGCCTTCTCTGCTAAAGCTGCAGAGTCTGCAACTCCCTGAAGAATAAGGCGGTCTTCATCAATCACTGCGTGCAGGAAATTTATATTCAGCTTGTATTCAAAAACAAGTTTATTGACCAGTCTCTGTGCCGATAAAAGATCCGCCATTTTCCTTTGCCCCTTTTCTTCCTGATCAATCGTAACCAAACGCTGTACCATCTCTGAAATTACAAAGGCAGAGCGGTCAACATCAAACAAACCGGTATTAAGTATCATGTGAAAATGAGCCGGGTCCTCGGCAGTCAGATTGAAAAAGCTTTTATGGAAACCTAAACGGTTTGCATCACTCTCCTCTATTCTCTGCAGGGCTCTTCTTTCATCCCAATTAAATTCCTTCATCAACCGGGCTATTCTAATACTGTCAGGAGCTATAAAACGCACAGAGAATAAATTCGGCACACCCTCAAGTATTGCAAAAGCACCCCTTCCTATGAGAACACAATTTCCTTCTGCCGCCGACTCAAGTACTGCAGTCTGCAGATAATCCAAGTACTCATCACGGTCTTTAGCAAGGGAAGCAAAAAAACCCGGTTTTTTCTCATCATATTTCTTCAATTTTTCCGGAGAAAACCCAAGCTGCACAATTTTTTTCTCAATTGACTGCCGGTCAAAAAATTTATATCCAAGCATCTGCGCTGCTGCTGCAGCTATTTCATCGCCCAATGCAGCTACCTGTCTTGAAATTGTAATAATTGCCATATCATCCTCCCGTTTAAAGCACATCAAAGCATAACAGTAAGCTCAAACCATTATTATCAGATGATGTTAACTATTCTTTGTCTTTATGTTATACATAGAATAAATCTAATCGTTCATTATGTCAAAAGGAAAAAGACTATATATGAAAAATCTTTCAAACCTTGTATGGGAAAAAGGCAAAAAGACCCTGTTATGTAAAACAAGAATTGCAGATATAACCGAAATTGAGTATACATCTCCGGAAGGAAAAACATCGCCATTCATCGTCATGGATGCTCCGGACTGGGTTATAACCGTACCGGTACTCAGGAATAACGAGGAAGATTTTTTCATTATGGTCAAACAATGGCGGCACGGCGCAGGACAGATGAGTATTGAATTCCCGGGCGGCGTTATAAATGAGGGTGAAAACCCCGAAGACGGGGCACGGCGGGAACTTTTAGAAGAAACAGGCTATGAAGCCGGGACCTTGATACACCTCGGAAGTGTATTTACCAACCCTGCTATAATGTCAAATAAGATACATTTTTTTGCAGCACTGGACTTACATAACACAAAAAAACAACAGCTCGATGATGATGAATATGTTGAATTTCTTATTGAACCGGTAAAAAAAATATACGGTTCCATGGGAGAGGAACCGTATATTCACGCGCTTATGTGCGCCGCACTAGATATGTATAAGCGTAAAGCCTTAAAGTAGCTTATTTTCCGGGAGTAAAGGCTTCATATTTTGTTGAAGGATTATAAGTACCTTCTCTGAATTCCCCAGATATACTGGGAATCTCAATCTTCATTCCAGGATAGATTACATCGGGATCAGAAGGATCTTTCATACCGCCCTTATTCGCCTGATACAGATTCTCCCAAAGCAAAGGATTGTTATAAACATATGCTCTCCCGGAAATATTCCAGAAACAGTCTTTAGATTCTGTCCAGGGACGAACAACATAAAATTTTGGAAGCGGCGTTACTTCTTTAATACCGGCGAAGTTTTGTATAGCTTCTATGGCGTAAGCAGAAGAACTGATATAATCTTCTCTCGTAAATGCATCTTCTGCATTAGCAAGAGCGGTGTCGCCGGCAGAGAAAGCCATCGGATAGGTTTCAGGTCCGCGCATTCTTTCTGCCTGCAGTTTTTGATTTTTAGCCAGTCTGATCTGCTTCTCTGCGTCGGCCTTATTCAGCATCATGGCAATATAAGCCTGAGATAAATCTGCATTTTCCTCGGCTTTTACAGTGTATTCAACAGCAAGATCGTATTCGCCCTCATCAAAGGCCTGTTCCGCCATTGCGGTATAACGCTTCGCCAGCTGATTATATTCATTATCAACATAACTTCCGGCACATACAAAAGAAACCACTGCTATAAAACAAATAAATAAAGCAATTAATCGTTTTTTCATTGTACTGCCTCCGCTGTGGTATCTTCTGCCGGTAAAGGAGCTATTGTATCTGCTTCCAGGGCATAGCGGTCAACAGCTTCTGTTTTGCTTTTTGCACGCGCTATTGCTTCTTCTGCAGCCTTTCGCTTTTGCAATACCCTTTCGTAAATCTCAAGAAGCGCATTATGAGAATCTACATACAAATTGTATGCATTTTCATAGCTTTTTTCCGCCATCTTTGTCTCTGCAGAAGTAAATTTCAACATAGCACTGTTATAACCCGGCTTGTCTGCAGCGCCTGCCTTAATTGCATCGGCATCTGCTCTTACAGAAACAGCATCCTGTCTCTTTTCCTGCGCCAGTGTCATGAATGCAGCATCCATCACAGCCTGAAAAGCAGTATGAGAGAGGACAGTCTGTTCTTTTACAGCTGAACTGCCGCTGCCGTCTGTATACAAAGACTCTGCCTTTGACAGACTCTCAACACCTAACTCATAATTCGGCATATCATAGGACTGAAAAGAAAAGCCTTCTATTCGAGCTTTAAGAGTAAGCGAAATACAAGCATTTTCAAGAGCTTCGTAATAATCAAGAAGGGGTTTGCCTCTTGCAAGAACCTCATCCTGATCAGATGATGTTTCTGCAAATTTCAAAGCATCTGCAAATTGAGCATCAAGCGCTGACAGTATTTCCGGCAAATAGGATTGAGCACCGCTTTCAATTGCTTTTTGGCGGGCTTTTTCAATTGCACTGCCGAGTTCGGTAATTTGAGATGATTTATCTTCTTTGACCGGAACTTCAACAGGTTTTTCTACAACCGGTTCAACAGGCTTCTCTACAGGTGCTTCAACAGGCGGCTGCTCCTGAACAGGTTCTTCCTCGGGTGTTGTTTTACAACTAAAAACGACAAGTGCAACTAAAACAAAGAAACAAACCTTAAGGGCATTGTTAATTTTGCTCATTGTCACCTCCTCTATAAATAACATTTTTATCCTTTTCAGGATACACTACTTTTATATCTATTACAACAATTTTTTTAAAAGTGTAAAAATCAAGACAGATATGATATAATCAAATAACACGACAATCGGGGAATCTGAACACAGGAGGATGCTATGGCCGATGATTTTTCCTTTGAAATTACAAAACATCTTGGAGAAATTGCAAAAGCAAAGGGTGCATGGACGCTGGAACTGAACATGGTTTCATGGGGAGGCAGAGATCCGAAATACGACATTCGAAGCTGGGCGCCTGATCATCAAAAAATGGGAAAGGGTGTTACACTGACTAAAGAAGAACTTATAGGACTTAAAAACCTTTTAGCTACGATTGATATTGACTAAGAGGAAGTCCGTCTTTAAATACAAGAGAATAAAGCATTGTACTGAGCAAAGTCTCCTCAAGTGCGGTTCCTGCAGACCTGATCTCCATATCAGTCTTTGAGAGGAGTGCCAAAACATCAAGAGTGCGGTGTCCGGTCCAAATACGCTGAGCCCCCGCATACTGATTTTGAGCCTTCTTACTCGAAAAACCCTTAATTTTTAAATCAAATTCTGAAGGACGCCCTGACAGATGGATTTCATGCCACTGTTTTAAACGCCTGAAACAATAGGTTAACCCAGCTATAACCTGAACACCGGAAGCACCTTTTGAAAGAAGAATCTTCTGTAAAATTAACAGCGCTGTTTCAAAGCGCTGTTTTTTATCCTGCCGGGAATTAGAAAGAGCATCAAAAAGAGTAAATGCCGATTCTTCACGATTATGAGCCAGGACGCTTTCTACATCATCCTGGGTAATTCTGTGGCCCGGCTCAAAACAGAGCTGAAAACGCGAACATTCAGTCCGGAGCGCCTCTGTATTGTTTTCAATTAAATCCAGAACAGCATCAACTGCATCCTGATCAATAGTAAAATTAAGCTTCTGAAAATAATTTCTAAGCCAGCTTTCCTTTCGGTCTTCAAACATTTCCCAGAAAATACGTCTATTGCTTTTTGGAAAAAGATTTTCAAATTTTTTATCTACACCGGTTTCTTCAGAAATAAACACAATAACAGACGTGTCATCAGAAGCAGCTGAAGAAAACCACTGTGAAAGCATTTCCAACTCGTCTTTTTTCTTTATAAGTTCGGCGTTTTTTACAACCGCAAAACGGGCTGACGCGAAAAGAGAACCATTTTGCAAAAGAGATATTATGTCTGAAAGCTTTGTTTCTGAAAGATAAAAGGAGTAAAAATCGACATCGCCGAATTTTTTTTGAGTTTTTTTCTTTAATTCTTCGACAACATCGTTGCGCTCGCCGAATTCAGGCCCCGTAAATAAATAAGCAGGAAAATCCATCAGTAAGACCTGATTAATGACACGAGCGTGCCTAAAATTTTTACATCCTGACAATAGATCGGGTTAAAATCCGGGTTTTCAGGCTGGAGTAAGATACGCGAAGATTCTTTGAAAAAACGTTTCAAGGTAACACTGTCATCAAGAAGAGCCACAACAATCTGACCGTTTCGTGCAGTCGGCTGCTGCCTGATAACGGCAAGATCGCCGTCGAGGATTCCGGCATTTATCATACTTGTTCCCTGAACGGTAAGAGCAAAATAAGAAGATCCTTCGTGAACCATCGGGGCAAATAAAGTAATAGAGCCTTTGAGATTTTCTTCGCAGAAAATAGGTTTTCCTGCTGCGACACTGCCGAGGATCGGAATATCTACACTATAAGGCTGATTTTTTGTTACATGTTCGTCATCGATAAGTACCTTTATGGAGCGGGACCGCTTTTCGACACGTGAAAGATACCCTTTTTTTCTAAGGGCAGAAAAATGATCCTGAACCGCCTTAAGCGAAATTGAAAAAAACTCGGCTGCTTCACGAACGGTAGGAGGACATGAATTTTCCTCCATATATGTGCGGATAAATTTTAATACCTGTTCCTGCCGTTCTGTCAGCTCTTTCATTATTCAGTGTTAATCCTCTTCAAACTTATTTTCAAAAAGCGAATAAATCGCATTTACTGCAGCTTCCTCGTCGCTTCCCGCAGCCTTAACAATCAAAGTCGTATTGTAGCCTGCTGCCATAGTTATGACACCCATAATTGATTTTGCATTAATAGTAGTTTCACCTTTTTGAATTAAAACTTCAGATGCAAATTTGTTTGCTGTTTGAGCAATGAGTGCCGCAGGGCGCGCGTGAATTCCCGCTCTGTTCCGGACAGTTAGAATTTTTTCTGCCACCGTAAATCTCCAAAAATTTAATATATGTCATCACTGCCGTAATAGGCAGCTTGTGCTTCACCGCTTTCAATCCATTTTAATACATTTTGATTAAAATCTCTTGCAGAATGATACCCCATCGACTTTAGCCTTTCGTTCATAGCTGCAGTCTCAATGATAATTGGAACATTCCGTCCCGGACGGACTGGAATTTCCAGAGCAGGTACCTTAACCCCTAAAAACTCAATCGTATTCTGCTTGGTTCCCAAGCGGTCATAGACCTTATTGGCGTCCCATTCTTCAAGCTTTACAACAAGCTGTACTTCTTTTTGCTCACGGATAGCGCCTACACCGTAAAGCTGCGCTATATTGATAATGCCCAGACCCCGTATTTCCATATGGTGACTGATAATTTTATTTGCACCCTGACCCAAAATGGTATTTCCATTTACGCAGCGTATTTCTACTATATCATCAGCAACAAGACGGTGACCGCGCTCTATGAGCTCAAGAGCCGTTTCACTCTTACCAACACCGGAATCTCCAAGCAGGATAATACCGACACCGTATACTTCAACTAAAACCCCATGCAATGTCTGTTTGGGAGCGAAAATATTTGAAAAAACACGTAAAAGGCGGCTTGAAAATTCAGTTGATTCCAACTCCGTCTGTAAAACAGGACAGCCCGACTCTTCGGCAATTTTTGTAAACTGCTCTGTGGGCTGCAGGTGATGGGTAAAGATACAACATGGAATCCGGTACGAAAACAGCTGCCTAATTGCAGAATCATTGTTTTCGGCATGCAGTTTATTCAGATACGCAACCTCGCCGAGACCGAATAACTGTACGCGCTGATACGCAAAAGATTCATAAAAACCGGATAAAGCCAATCCCGGACGGTTAAGATCCGGTATGGTTATTTCACGCACAAGTCCCCGCCTTCCGGTTAAACAGTGCAAATTAAGGGAGTTATGTCCTTTTAAGTCTAAATCTAAAAGATCTAAAACAGTGAAATCTTTATCGGCCATACCAGAGAATATACACTCATCACAAAGATTTTGCAAGTAAGAGTAAAACTATGAGGTAATTAAACCTTCTGCTGAATTTTATCTTTTTCTTTCTTAATTTTCAGATCGAGAACATCCATCATCTTATTAAGACAAGCGGAAAAATCATAATCGTCTGCAGAAACATGGGCTACAGCACCCCAGCGGAAATTTACCGTTGTTTCAAAAAAATATTTTTTATCTTCTTTAATCTTGACGATCAAATCGACCACAAGGTCATCAGCATATTTAATTCTTTCAAGCTTTTTATTAACCAAAGCCTGCTGATCCTCATCCAAAACAAAACCTACTGCACTCGTTGAAATATTCATATGAACCTCCTAAAGTTGTACTAACGGTCACGAATGTGAGCTATATAAAGTATACCACTGAACAAGGCAAAAGGCAAAGGAAAAGAAGAGTGAACAATTCTATTTACGGTCAAAAGATGATGTAATATTTAATTCCATGCGGTATTTTGCAACGGTTCTGCGTGCTATTTTTATACCCTTTTGGGCAAGGAGGTCGGACAATTTCTGATCAGATAAGGAGCCTTCTTTTTCAATTAAAAGCCTTAGTTCCTCCTTAACACTTTCTTTTGAATGATCCTGAACAGCAAGGTTGCCGGCAAGACCGGGAGTGGAAGCAACAGCGGTAGTGAAAAAATACTTAATTTCAAAGGTTCCCCATTCACACTGCAGGTATTTACTGGATGCAATACGGGAAACGGTTGCTTCATGAACGCCGATTTCATCGGCTACATCCTTCATGCGCAGAGGAGAAAGAAAACGGTTGCCTTTTTCAAAAAAAGACTTTTGAGACCGTAAAATAGCATGAACAGTTTTTATAAGCGTAACATTTCGCTGATGAATACTTCTTAAAAACCATTGAGCATCTTTTACCGCATCTCCTGCAAATTTCTTTGCTTCTTTGTCGCCTTTTGACATACTGTTTTTTTCTGCTGTATTTATGGATGATTGGGCCATCTTTTCAAACTCAGGTGATAAGGCAATTTCGGGAAGCACACCGTTTAACAGCTCAATAATAAAATCTTCACCTGTTTCCTCCCTTTCATCAGTAGAAGCCCTTCGTATGCGGACATCGGGAATTATAAACCGGGAAGAAGAACTAGAAAACCGGCGTGCGGGATACGGATCGAGCGATTTAATATAATCAAGTGCATCTTCGAGCTCTTCCTGAGAAATCGATTCAAAATCTGCATCATTAGTTTCTTGAAGTTTCTTTAACATGAGGGATGGACGGGGTTTCGCAAAAACATCTTCAAAAACATCAGAAGGAAGAGAAAGAATTCTGACAGCTAGAAGAGGAGAGTCCGGCAGAGCATGAATCTGAACAAGAAGACTCTCCTGAATACCGGAACATGCAATTCCTGCAGGATCAAGATGCTGAATACGGACAAGCACTTTTTGAACCGCATCGCCGGGAATAGACGGCAGAAGCTCGTTCAGGGGTACAGAATGATACCCATAGTCATCAAGATTATTAATAATTTTTTCGCCGATATCAGTTTCAAAAAGAGACAAGGGCAAAAGATGCAGCTGGGATAAAAGATGTTCTTTGAGCGACAAGGAGCGGGATGGCACACTTTCCAAAAAAGCCTGATACGCATCGCTGTCGGAAGCCGTTGAGGATGTTTTTTTAATACTTACTGAAGCATTCTGAAGAGAAGCCTCTTTAACAATTTCAAGCGCGGGGTTGCGTTCAGCTTCTTCGTAAATTCGATCTATCAGCTCATCAGCTGATAACGACATGAGTGAGATAGATTGAATCATTTGAGGAGACATTTTTAAAGTCTGCTGCTGCCTGATTGATAAATTCAAACTGTTGTTCATCATGATGCGGAAAGTATAGCATATTTAGAGCCCTTTCGATATACTTCGAATATGAACACATTTACAAGATTTGGAATTAGCATTCCGCACATACTATTGCCGAAAGAAAAAAAACTAATGAAAGCGTGGGCGGTTATTGCCTGCGACCAGTACACACAAGACCGGGAATACTGGGAAAAAGTGGAAACATATGCAAAAGATAAACCTTCCACAGTACACATAACACTGCCGGAAGTGTACTTAAACGATGCTGATAAACCGGAAAAAATAAAAAGCATCCGTAGAACCATGAATGATTATTTGGATAAGGGCGTATTTACAGATCCTATTGAAAGCATGATCTATGTAGAAAGAAAAACAGAATACGGAAGAACACGCAAAGGACTGGTTACCGCAGTGGATCTTGAATCATACGAATGGAAACCCTTTTCAAAAGCACTCATTAGGGCAACAGAAGCAACAATTATAGACCGTATTCCTCCCAGAATGGAAATACGCAGAGGTGCGCCGCTCGAAACTCCCCACATCATGCTGCTTGTAAATGATCCTGAAAAAACCCTCATTGAAACACTTGGAAAACAAATTCACGAAGAAAACAAAGAAGCCGTTTATGATACGGAGCTGATGATGAATGCCGGTCATCTAAAAGGCTGGAAAACTAATTCCGAGAAAAATCTTGCAGTAATTGAAAAAGCTCTATCTGTCATTGCAGAGCAAAACACTGAAAAGGACGGATCAGTGTTTATGTTTGCTGTCGGCGACGGCAACCACTCGCTTGCAACAGCAAAAGCAGTCTGGGATGAATACAAAAAAGAACATGGGGTTACCGATCATCCTGCCCGTTATGCTCTCATAGAAATTGTGAATATTTACGATGAAGGTCTAACCTTTGAACCTATTCACCGCGTCTTATTTGGAATTAAATCCGAAGATCTGCTGGACTGCTGTACAAAGGAGCTCGGCGGGAACGTATCAATTTGTTCGAGCGAAAACGAACTCGAAGAAAAAGTTGGCCAATCCAAGGCCTCTTTCGGTTTCGTTTACGAACAAAACGGAAAGATAGTTTACAGCTGTCTCGAAACACCAATAACAGAACTTGCAGTCAGCAGGCTTCAGCCGGTCCTGGACAAATTCCTCGAAAATAACAAAACTGATAAAACAGAAATTGACTACATTCACGGAAGTGAAGAAGTATTCCGCCTTGGAGGAAAAAAAGGAGCAGTAAGCATACTTCTACCCCCGATTGCAAAGGACAGTTTTTTTGCTACGATTGGAGGATCAGGCCCGCTTCCCAGAAAAAGTTTTTCTATGGGAGAAGCAAGTGAAAAGCGGTTTTACATGGAATGCCGCCGCCTTTTCTAAAATGATAAGCCTAAAGGGATGCAAAACCGCATCCCTTTACTTTTTTTATACTTTATGCTAACTTTGTTTTTATATTGCCGGCGTGGTGGAATGGTAGACACGATAGACTCAAAATCTATTGCTCGCAAGGGTGTAAGAGTTCAAGTCTCTTCGCCGGTAGAAATCTTTATAGGACCAATTCTAAATTTAGAATTGGTTTTTTTTGTTTAAATCAGCGGGGAGACTTGAACTCCGCAGGGGCCGCCGAGCAGGTGCGAGGAATAGCGTGCATGGATGCACGCGGCAGGTCCCGGAGGCGTACCGGTAGGGAGTGAGCAGGACGCGAGCGACTGGACGGTCAAGTCTCTTCGCCGGTATATTTAGGGGAGAGGTACCAACTTTTGCGACGCGTAGTTACCTCTCCCCTAAAACCCCTCACCCCCTTGCGGCGCTTTAAATTTTCCAGCTGCCTTTATCTAATTTAAAATTCTTTCCCTATGCATCTTAAAACTTCTTATGATTTATTAAGTTATTCACTTTCCATTACATTTCATCAATCTATCAACTGGTCAGTCTATTAAAAACATATTATTTTACAGTTTATTCTTAATCTACATTTATGCTTCGGGAAAATTTTAAAGCGCCGCAAGGAAAGGTGGGGTCTTAGGGGCGGAAAAACTACGCGTCGCAAAAGTTGGTTTTCCGCCCCTAATTTATCAATTTTAGATATAAAAAATCAGAATACATCATACCATTGTGCCTGTTTTGGCAGTATACTCCAAGTAGTAAGAGCAGTATATGTAAGAAAAGACTTTTCCCCCTTTTTCATATGCTGCTCTTCTTAAACGGTATGTATGACCTTTATGGCCATCCCATTATATGCGCAGAAGCGCATACATTCTTTTATAAGGAAGGATTATATGAAAAGACAACTTTCTATGCCTTTTTGGTGCGTAAGAAGCACAGTTGGAGACCCCTTTGGAAGCTCCGTTATGGATTCTATTACCCCTCTTGAGGCCTGCGACATTCTTTGTGATGCAAAAAAAGACGGTTTAATTGATTTTACATCTACACACGATGACGATATCGTAGAATGGGATCCGGCAAACCCGATGGACGATCAGGATCCTTCAAGCCCCTGCTACAAAACTATTCACGCTCTCAAAGAGAAGATGGATAAGGTTGGGCTCAAGATGAAGATGGTTACCTGCAGCCTTCACGGCGATACCCTTTTCCGCAACGGCGGTTTAACTAACCCTGATCCGGAAATTAGAGCTCTTGCTGCACAGAAAGTTATGAGAACACTCCGCATCGGAAACTTCTTTGGTGCTGAATACTTTACCTACTGGGTAGCTCGTGACGGTTTTGAATGCCAGTTTGCTGTAGATTGGAAGACTCCTTACAAGTACATTGAAAACGGCCTTAACCTTGCAACACGCTACATCAAAGAAAACAAGCTTTCAATCAAATACTGCACCATTGAACCAAAACCAAATGAACCACGCGGAGAAATGTACCTTGCAACAACAGGACATGCTCTTGGTCTTATTGCAAATCTTGAAGATCCTTCAATGTGGGGTGTTAACCCTGAGCTTTTACAGCACGAAGGCATGACAAACCTGTCTGCTTCAAACGCTGCAGCTATGGCAATCCACGCAGGAAAGCTTCCCTTCCTCCACATTGGTAATCAGAAAGCAGGTCAGTTCGACAACGACAGCCCAACCCTCACCGGTATGGACGGTCTTAAAGAAATGGTAGGACTCGTATGGATTCTTGAAAAACTCAATTGGAAAGGACACATCGAATTCGACAACCACGTTCTCCGCACAGACTCAGCTCCCGGAGAAAAGAACAAGATTCAGATCCGCAAAGACTTTATTAAGCACAACGTTGACAGCTGGAGACTTGCAGAAGGCAAAGCAGAACAGCTTGCAGGAAACAAAGATCTCGATGCAATCCGTGCTAAATACATCGGCAAAACTGCTGATATCGGCAAGGCTCTTGAAGCCTATGATCTCAAGGCTATTCAGGCTGCAAAAATTGATTATAAAAAACTCAATGAAACACCTGTTGCCAACGCAGCTATTGACTATGCATTCAACAGAGCAATTCTTGGTATGTAAACATTCTGCCTAAGTGCAAAATGAACACTCTAAACCGGCAGATTTTCTGCCGGTTTTTTTATTTACGTATAAAAGTACGTCCTACAGCTGCCGAGACGATTAGAAACGCCCCAATTAAAAAACTAATTCCGGGTTTTTCATTAAACAAAATAATTCCTGCGATTACTGTAAATACAACTTCCAGATTTGCCAATTGTCCTGCTTTACTTGATTCCATGCGGCTCATGCCCCTAAAATAGAGAAGAAATCCGAAAACACCGGATAATAAACCATTAAGGCTGGCAAAGCCTGCACCTTGCAGACTTAGTTTTTCTAAAGCTTCGGGAACAGCTATAAACCGCACTAAAGAACCTGCAAAAAAAAGAGGGACTGCCGCAAGGTTCTGATAAAACGTAATTTCAAAATGGTTGCGGTCCTGCCCCTGATCCTTAAATATCATAATCGTCAGAGAATAAATAAAGGAGCTTACCATCATGACTGTCATACCATATACATCATGTACATCCAGTGAATCTGTTAAGAAATTCTCAAGGTAAATAATCACAATTCCGGCGAAGGCCAATACAATACACAGAACTTTCACCACTGTAGCCTTCTCTTTTTTAAACACTATATTTAAAACCATGACAAAAACCGGCCACAAATAAAGCATAACTACAGCCTTGCTGATATCAGTTAGTATGAGGGCTTGAAAAAAAAGAAGACTGCGCACGGCATTTAGAAAGGATGCCAGAATTAACCATCTGTTTGGCGCATGAATAAATTTTTCCCCGGATGCTTTTATGCGATTTAAAATTGACAAAAAGAGAACCGGAATTAGGGCTCGAAAAAAAGCAAGCACAAAGGCATCCTGACCCGATAACTTTGTCCATATTCCGCCGCCGGATAAAATAAAGGCCGCAAAGACAATGTCAAATACCTCACAGCGGCAAGAATGAATCAGGCTAAGACCCTGCTGCATACAACTGAAAAATCGGTTACAGAAATCGCCTATGATGTAGGATTTCAGACATCGAACTCATTCAGCGCTCTTTTTAAAAGAGAGACAGGATTAACACCCACCCAGTTAAAAAACACATCCTGTAAAAATAGACTGACAGAATAGAGTGCACCGGAGTTAAAACAGCATGCCCGCTCCTCCCTCATTCTTGCGGTACAAAACTGCTTCCCTCATATCCTCTACACTGATATTTACTCCGCCCCTCATGTCTGCAATGGTACGGGAAAGCTTAATACAGCTGTGTACTGCACGGGATGAAAACCCAAGCACGGTACTTTCTAAGGCAAGATACTCTTTTACACCTGCATCCAGATGACAAAAACCTGATATTTCCTCTGATCGGAGGCGTGAATTTCTTTTTCCCTGCCTTTGTCTCTGTATATTAACGGCGTGCTCAATATCAGTTCGAAGAAAAGAGGAGGAACAAGGCGTCTGTGATGAAGAAAGAATACTGGAACCCCTTTGAAGCACCGGAATGCGGATGTCTATGCGGTCAAGTAAGGGCGATGAAAACTTTTTCCAATAGAGTTCAACAGATCGGGGCGGACATACACAGATTTTGTCTTCTACTCCAAAATTCCCGCAGGGACAGGGATTCGAGGCAAGCAAAAGCTGGAACTCGGCTGGGAAAACAGTATGGCGCCCGGCTCTGCTTAAAGTTACATAACCTTCCTCAAGAGGCACCCGTAGAGACTGCAAAACAGTACTGCGGAATTCAGCTGCCTCATCGAGAAAAAGCACACCATGATGAGCAAGGGAAACTTCTCCCGGCCTGCAATGAAGCCCGCCCCCGATGAGCCCCTCGAGACTTGCGCTTTGATGAGGCATACGAAACGGGGATCTTCGAATAAGCCGCTCGCCGTTTGTCATGCAGCCTGCCAGACTATAGATTCTGGTTACCGGCTGTGCTTCTTCAGTGGTTAACTGAGGCAGAAGAGATGGAAATTTTTGAAGCGCAAGCGTTTTCCCGCAGCCGGGAGGTCCGTAAGCTATAAGATTATGAGCACCTGCAGCTGCGATCTGTAATCCCCGTACAAGAAACGAAAGACCTTTTATTTCTTCAAAATCCTCACCTGCATTTACAGGCGGGAAAATACACCCCTCCTCTTCAATTATTGTATTTGAATTTTTACTCCTCCCTGCTGATAAAGAATCTACCGATACATTCGTAAACATAGTGAAGGCTTCGCTTAAAGTTTCCACAGCAATGACTTTAACAGATTCGCTGCAAGAAGCTTCCTCTTCATTTTCTTTTGGAACAATACACACCGCTATTCCCTGTTCAAGCGCAGTTGAAACAGCGGCATGAATTCCTCTCACAGCCCTAACCCTGCCCGATAATTCCAGCTCGCCCATTACAAGAACCCTCACGGACGCATCAAGACTCAATAAAGATTGAGAATTCTTAGCACTAAGAACAGCAAGCGCAATAGCTAAATCAAAGCCGGCGCCTTCTTTTTTTACATCTGCAGGAGACAAGCTGATAAGGACACGTTCCAAGGGGAACTCATACCCCGAATTCCGGATTGCAGCCCTCATTCTTTCCCGTGCTTCTTTAACAGCATTGTCGGCAAGACCAACAAGATCAATTGCCGGAATTCCCCTGCGCAAATCAACCTCTATAGTCACAAGGGAACCTTCAAAACCAAAGGGAGAAAAACTAACAACAGTCATAAAAACCTCTTTTATCTTAGTTATAGAACGGAACCCTGAGGTTTTTAACACAGAATCATTAAATAATGGTACAATTTCACAATATTTACTTACACAAGGAAGATTTTATGAATGTATATTCAGCAAAGGATGACAGGTACGAAAAAATGAAGTACCGCAGATGCGGCAAAAGCGGATTACTGCTGAGCGAAATATCGCTCGGGTTCTGGCATAATTTCGGTTCCGGCGATAAGGAAGATAACTGCAGACAAATAATGAGAACAGCATTTGACGCAGGAGTCACCCATTTTGACCTTGCAAATAACTACGGACCGCCTCCCGGAAGCGCAGAAGAAACATTTGGAAGAATTCTAAAAAAGGATTTTTCACACTACCGTGATGAATTAATAATCTCGTCGAAAGCCGGTTACGGAATGTGGGACGGTCCTTACGGCGACTGGGGGAGCAGAAAATATCTTATTTCAAGCTGTGATCAAAGCCTGAAGCGCATGGGACTGGATTATGTTGATATCTTTTATCATCATAGGCCGGATCCGTCAACCCCGCTGGAAGAAACAATGGCAGCCCTTGATCACATAGTAAGAAGCGGCAAAGCGCTCTATGCAGGAATATCCAATTATTCTGCTGAACAGACTTCCCAGGCAGTTAAAATTCTAAAAGAACTCGGTACACCCTGTCTTATTCATCAGGCAAGTTATTCTATGCTTAACAGATGGACAGAGGACGGTCTTTTATCAGTATTAGGAGAGACAGGTGTCGGATGCATCTGCTTTTCGCCTCTTGCGCAGGGTCTTTTAACAAACCGCTACCTGGACGGACATGTTCCGGAAGGTTCACGCGCTTCCAAAAAAATATTTCTGAAACCTGAACACTTAACTGAAGAGCTTCTTAAAAAATTAAGAGCCTTACAGGATCTGGCCCTTGCAAACGGCAGAACACTCGCTCGCATGGCAATTAAGTGGATTTTACGCGATGAGCGAAATACGTCTGTGCTGCTTGGAGCAAGTTCTCCAGAACAGATGAAGGAAAATCTCCTATCGGTACAGGATGCCCCGTTAAGCAAAGAGGAAATACATGCTGTAGAAGAGATCCTGAGGAATTAGGAAACACAGAATTCCGCGTGCGTTTATGCACTTACTAACGCTATTTCGTCAAGTTAATTAGACGAAATAACGTTATTTCAAAGTATTCGTAAAAATCGGTCATATCAGTTTAAAAAATACTGCTTTTACCACGTAAAAAGTCCAGCACAGAAAGGACTAGAATACCGTTCCCGGCGTCATGAAGAGGGACAGAATCGCGGGTTATGATAACTTTCGGGTAGTTGTCCCGCAATAAACTAAACGATTTACATTCCTGAGCCATTTTTTCTTCATCACTAATGGTCCATGCAGATTGCACATACACGAGCCCCTTAGTGCCCCGGCACATAAAATCAACTTCGTATCCGTCTATTTCACCAATATCAACAGTCCAACCCCGGCGCAAAAGTTCAAAATACACTATATTTTCAAATGCATGGGTCGGCTCGATTTGCCGGTAATGGAGAAGAGAATTACGCAGTCCTGTATCTACAACATAGTATTTAAATTTATTTTCAAAATATTTTTTGCCTTTCACATTGTACCTTGAGGCCTTATACAAAATAAAGGCATCGCACAAATACTCAAGATAATTTCGAACAGTATCATACGTGACCTTATAGCCCATGCTTATTAAGGTATTGGCAAGTTTATTTGGAGACGTAATACTGCCGATTGAAGAAAAAACTTCCAGCACAATATTGCGAAGCAGATTCATATCCCGAATCTCATAACGGGAGGCAATATCTTTAACAATAACCGAACTAAAAAGGCCGTCAAACTGCATGTCGAGTAAATCGTTATTTTGACATAAAGCGGCAAAAGGGAAACCGCCGTGCAAAAGATACTCATTAAACAATTCTTCGTCTGATTGAGGTTTTGCCGGATTTATAAGATTCACAGCATCACAGAACTCCAAAAACGAAAACGGGAATAGAGGAATTTCTACAAAGCGCCCGCTCAATCTTGTAGATATTTCTTTTGATAAAAGACGGGAGTTCGAACCCGTGAGGTAAATATCAGTTTTAAAATCTATTTTAAGCGCATTGACAAGTTTCTCGAAGTCCGTCAATTCCTGGACTTCATCTATAAAGATATAGTACAGACAGTCTTGCGTAATGAGCGACTTAATATAATTATATAAAGAAGAAACATCCTTTGTGTAATCTTCCTGAGCGAGCGATTCCAGATGTATCTTAATTATCGTATCTTTCTTAACTCCGTCTGATAAAAGATAGTCATAGAACAGCTCATTTAATAGCGTAGATTTTCCACAGCGCCTGATCCCTGTAATGATTTTAATCATACCGGTCTGCCGGAAACTGCTTAAAAGAGATACATAATAGTCTCTGTTAATATAATCTGAACTTATCATATATTTGGAGTATATAACAAATTTTCTTAAAATACAACATATATTTAGACTATAAACGAAATTTATAGGTTTCTTGCAGTATTTTTCCATCTTTTCAGATGGTTAAACTTCTTGGGTAAATAAATGAAAAACTATTTCAAAGAAAAGGAGAACAATAAATACATTTTTTTTTCATATTAAATAAAACTCCCCGAATCACTAATACCCCATTTTAAGTTTTGTATTTATTTCTATTAAGCTTACTTCCTAAAAAAAAACCATTATCCTTTTTTTCCATTTACTGCCGGTTCCAGCTCCTCCGTCCAAAACCGGTTATCTATCTTCTTCATGCCTGCAGTATGGCCTATTTTTCTGTCTTTTCTTACTTGTTCACCGTGAAAATCACTTCCTGCCGTTATAAAAAAACCTAATTTTCTACCCATTTCTTCCAGCCTCATGCATTCTGCGACACGGGCTCCGGGATGCCAGGCCTCAAGGCCTTTAATTCCCCGTGCAAATAAATCTGTTAGAACGGGTTCAATTTTTCCCCATGAAACATAGAGCGACATTGGATGAGCAAGCACAGGAATACCTCCGCTATCAACTATGGCGCTTATGGCTTCATCAAGATCCAAGCCCTGTCTCCCGACATAATAGGGACGCCCCTTCCCTAAAAAGCGGTCAAAAGCCTGCTGTGCCGTTTTTACAATTTTATTTTTCACTAAAAAATCCGCAATATGCGGTCGTCCCAGACTTTTTGTGTCATAATGTTTAGACAATGCTTCAAAACTGACAGGAATCCCGTCGTTGTTCATTGTTTCTACAATTTTTCTGTTGCGCTCGATCCTGCTTTCCTGCAGATCCTTTAGCAGCGCAGTTAAAGAAGGAGAAACAGCCTTAAGAGATAGTCCCAACAGGTGGAATTCCCCTGTCGGCCAATCGATATTAAGTTCGACACCGGGAACAAAGGTAATTCCTGATTTTTTACAGGCTGTTCCGCATTCGGCAAGACCATCAAGTGTATCATGATCAGTCAAGGCCAATACGGTAACACCCTTTGATGCTGCATACGATACAAGTTCCGAAGGGCTTAACGATCCGTCTGATGCGGTTGAGTGAGAGTGTAAATCTATCATAAAAAAACAATAGCATATTTTCAGTTTTTGTGTTATAATTTTAGAGTACTTCTAGCAGCAAAATCTGTTTTTAGAAAGTTGTGAGGAAAAAAGAAAAAATGCCTAAGGCTATGCAATACACAAAAGGTTCAATTATTTATTTCTCAGGCGACAAAGATGAAAGAATCTTTATACTGCAGAAAGGTAATATTATTCTTACCAGCACCGACATAGAAACAGGGATTCCAGTAACCGAGCATATTAAAGAAGGCGAGTTTTTCGGAGTCAAATCTGCGTTGGGTCATTTTCCCCGTGAAGAAACTGCGACAGTTGTTACAGAATCCATAACTATTGCTCTTACTGTTCAGGAATTTGAAAAGATGTTCAGCGGTAATAAGCAGGTTATATTGAAAATGCTTAAGGTCTTTTCGAACCAGCTTCGCGCTATTCACAAAAAGACAGAATCTATTCTCAACAGCCATGAGGAAATTAATCAGCAGTCCGGAATGCTTTCCGTTGCACAAAGTTTTTTTGATGAAGAAGAATACAAGTCCTGCTGTGATGTATGCATTAAGTTTTTAACACGCTTTCCCAACTCTATTCATAAAGATACAATCGCAAAGCTCTATACAGATGCAAAAAAACGGCTCGATATGCAGACTTCAAGATCCAGACATCACGATCCTGTTGCTGCGTCTGCGGCAGCATCTATGCAGGGAGCTTTAAAACAGTTTTCATTACCGGCTTTTACGCGTTTTGCAAAAAAATTTGAAAGCGATTCAGTTATTATTGCAGAATATGAACCTGGAGACTGCTTTTATCTTATTCAGTCGGGCCGTGTTCAACTGGTAAAATGTGTTAAGGGCGCAAAGAAAAATCTTGACATTCTTATGCCCGGAGAATTTTTCGGTGAAATGGCAATTCTAGAAAACTCGCCCCGTTCTGCTACCTGTGTTGCGATCGACACCGTAGAAGTTCTAGAATTCAACAAAGAAAATTTTGAAATTCTTATAACCGGCAACCCTCAAATTGCACTCATACTTCTTAAATTATTCTGCAAGCGTATTTATGACCAAAAACGCCGCTTTAAAATACTTGTAATTCAGGACATTCAAGCCCGCATCTGCGATGTATTTTTAATGTTTGACGAAATGAATCCTTCTGCAAATACAGTAGACCGTTCACGGCGGTTTAACCTGACTATTCAGGACGTTTCACACTGGGCGGGACTCCCTGTCGATACTGTTCGCGATGAAATTGGGAAATTTGCAGAAAAACGAAAAATGGAAGTCTTTGACACTCATATAATTGTCACAAATATTGTCGATTTAAAACGTCTCGTTGATGCACGCTGTCAGCAGCGTCACTAATTCTTGACCTTTCCTTTTTTTTCTCTTATACTTTCCTCATCTTTTTTGCCAACTTAGCTCACCTGGCAGAGCAGCACCCTCGTAACGTGCAGGTAAT
>Ga0116149_1002115_pt1 | contig 22531 bp, 18 predicted proteins | sample AD_UKC057_MetaG_FD_89787 | JGI IMG/M metagenome (GOLD analysis project Ga0116149, IMG submission 89787) | Active sludge microbial communities of municipal wastewater-treating anaerobic digesters from USA - AD_UKC057_MetaG | ecosystem: Engineered > Bioreactor > Anaerobic > Digestate | place: USA... | reverse complement strand
TACGCCTTAACAGGCCCCCACACCCCACCCGGATAGGTTCTTCCCCTACGGCTGACCCACGAGCCCCCAGAGGGCGGAGTAGCGCAAAAAAAGTGACTAACGACGCGACCCCCCCTTAACCGACCCCAGCAACAGGAGAACGACCCCATGACACCGGCAACACGCGAGAAAATTCAGACCCTCAAAGACCTTCATGCGCGGCTGACCGAGCCGGTTGACTGGCCGACCGAAGCCGAGCACCTTTTGGCCGTGGCGCGGCACCTGCAAGGGTTGACGCGGCGGCAATTCGAGGCGGAGTTGTCCGCGTTGCGCTATCCGGAAGACGACGCTGGCATGGCGGACGCTCTTGCGGAAACGGCACGTCTCGGCCCCCGTCGGTTGGCGGCAGAATACCGTCGGCGCGCCGAGGATGCGGCGTCCGGCAGATCGGCGCGGACGCTGGCCGACCTTGCGGTGCAGGTTTGGGCGCAGATCGTCGATCTTGAGGCGGGCGGCACCGGCACCCCCGCCGGAATCACGCCGTAGGAGCCGTTTAGCGCGTCGCAAGGCTTGGGGCATGTCGATGCACCCCAGACGCGCCGGACGCAACAGGCGCGAGATTTTGCGCAATTCCGGCGATTCTGGCAAACCGGCGGCACAGGCAAAGCGGATCCGACCGGAGCGTGTGGCCGACCGGGCCGACCGGGGCGGTGCGTGTTGTTTGGGCTTTGTTTGGGCTTTTTGGCCGACCCAAACAGTCAAGGCGCGTCGAACCCGCAACCCACGAAACACAAGCGGGCGTGACTATTATTGATTTTGGGCGTTTGGGGTTGTTTGGGCGTTTGTTTGGGCTTTTGACCCCCCTTTTTCGCTATGTTTCAGGATGTTTCATGGAAAAGGGGCGTTCACGCGGTAGAAACGAAAAACCCCGCTTTTATTGGGGTTTTCCAACAAAAACAGGGTTTAAAATGGCTCCGGCGGCAGGATTCGAACCTGCGACCAATTGGTTAACAGCCAACTGCGCTACCACTGCGCTACGCCGGAAAAAATCGCGTGCCTCACGTGTTCCCTAAGAGGAACAAAAGTGGGGCGTAATTTACTGGATCAGGGGGTGAGTTGTCAATGGCCAAAACAGGGCGAATCGTTTTTTTTCATCAAGGATGCTCTCTAACCGCTCGCGTCGCGGGTAAGCATGGATGCCAACGGGTGAGTGTGGTATGATGCGCGCATGAATTTGATTTCCACCGGAGCTGTGCGGCTCCACCAGATGACCATCAGGCAGGGTGACCCCGATGCCAACACGCGGACGATTCTGGCGCTGATGGCGCGCGCACGGGCGGATGGCGTGCGCGTCGCCGTTTTTCCGGAGCTGGCGTTGAGTGGTTTCATGGCCGGCCAGGACTGGCTCGACGGCTCTTGCCTGCGGGCGTGCGAGCGCGGTCTCGCGCGCATCGTCGAGGCCTCGCAGGGAGTGGCGGTGGTGCTGGGCACTGTGGCCGCGTACCGCGGTCGTCTGGTCGGCGCGGCGGTGGCGGCCGAGGACGGACTGCGCGTGACGCCGGACGAGTCGCCGCTGCCGTTCGTGCCCAAGCTGCTCACCCCGCAGAACCGTTTTGACGGCGCTTCGGGTTTCCTGTGCGCCGGTGCGGTGGCGGCAATGGAGGGCGTGGCGCTGCATACGCTTTTTTCACCTTTCAAGCTGGGGGGCATGTCTGTCGCCGCATGGTGCGGCCAGGCGCTGCCGCGCGGCTACGATCCGGCACGGCAGGGTGCGGGGCTGCTGCTGTGCCTCGACACGCGGCCGTATACGCGCGACCGGCCGCTTGGCGGGCCGCCGGCGGCGGACGGCGTGCCCGCCGCGTGCTGCTGCGGCACCGGTGTCGCCGATACCGGCAAGACACTGTTCGTGCTGGCGGGCGGCACCCAGGCTCGATGGCCGGATGGACGCATCGGACACGCGCCGCTGCTGCACGAGGCGGTGTTGGATTTCGCGGCGCGGCCGCCGGATGAAGCCGTCGCGCGGACAGACCATGCCGCGCCGCGCAAGGTGATTGAAGTGCTGGAGCACGCATGCCGACTGCAACTGGCCCGACTGGGATTGTCACGGGTGATTGTGGGGGCGTCGGGCGGCATCGATTCCGCACTGACTGCAGCGCTGTACAGCCGAGTGGCAGGCCCCGAAAATCTGTTGCTGGTGAATATGCCCAGTCGGCACAATTCGTCCACCACGATCAGTCTGGCGCGCCGCTTGGCTGTCAATCTGGGTTGTTATTATACCGAGGTTCCGATCCAGGAGAGCGTAGAGCTGACGCGGCGGCAGATCGACGCCTGCGTGTGTGAGCGGCCGGGAGGAAAGAAGCGCGAGCTGTCACTCTCGGATTTTGCGGTGGAAAACGTACAGGCGCGCGACCGCTCAGGTCGTGTGCTTTCGGCACTCGCCAGCGCGTTCGGCGGGGTGTTCACCTGCAACGCCAACAAATCGGAGTGTACAGTCGGTTACGGCACGATGTACGGCGATATCGCCGGCTTTTTCGCGGCCTTGGCGGATCTGTGGAAGGTGGAGGTGTGGGAGCTGGCGCGGTGCTACAACGCCGAGGTCTTCGGCGGCGAGATCATCCCCCAAGGCTCAATCGAGATCGTGCCGTCCGCAGAGCTGAGCCAGGCACAGAACGTGGACGAGGGCAAGGGCGATCCGCTGGTCTATGCCTGGCACGACCGCCTGTTCGCCGCATGGACGGAGCGTCCGGTGCCGGCGACGGTTGAAGAGCTGGCACGCGGATATAGCGAGTGCACGGTCGGGGAATTGACGGGATATCCCGGCGATCTGCGCGCGCTCTTTCCTGACGAGGCGTCGTTCCGCGGCGATCTGACGCGAATGTGGCAGCTCTACAACGGCTTGGCGCGCGCCAAACGTCTGCAAGCACCTCCGGTGCTATCGCTGAAGAGCCGCACCTTCGGTTTCGATCTGGGTGCGGCACAGTTGCCTATCCTGAACGAGTTCGTCTGATCTTACTCGGCTTGGGGCTGGCCCTTGCCTTTGCCCCGGCCTTTGCCTTTGCCGGGCTGCTGACCTTCGGCGTTGCCCTTGCCCTTGCCTTTGCCCTGGCCCCGGCCCTGTTCACGCATCTTGTCTCTGAATGCCTTGGGGTCTTTCTCTTTGAGTTCGACCAGCTCTTTGTAGAGCGCCTCGTCCTTGGCCTTGATCTGCTCCAGCCGTTTGGTGACCATGGCTTCACGCTGCTCCGGCGTGAGCTTGGCACCTTTGCCTTTGCCCGCGTTTGCATCTTTTTCAACGGCAGCCGGCGCAGCCGGTACAGCCGGTGTGGCCGGGGTGGCAGCCTTTTCTTGGGTGCGCCCATTCAGGACGGTTGCCAAAACGAGTGCACATGCCAACATGATCGGTGTCTTCATTCGTCATCTCCCAGTGTGGTCAGGCGATCATTCACCTGTTGGTCGCATAAACGAGGAACAGCCCCCTCTTATTGCTGGACCATGTATATGAAACACCAATTGCGTTTTTTTGAACGCGTAGCGGCGTGCCGCTTGGTACACTCTGTCGTCATGAAGTGCGGGGCCAGATGGTTGAGCGCGGCGGTGTTGAGCGGATGGGCGGTGCTGAGCGCGGAGGCGCGAGTGTCGCTGGCTTGGTCCGATGGTTTCAGGTTGCCGCTGTCTGCGGAGGGACATGCCCATCCGGGCGTGTCCCGGCCCTTTTGCGGGGAACATGCGGGCATGGTGCTGCTGGCGGGCGGCGCGAATTTCCCGGACACGCCGTTGGCTGACGGCGGGCAGAAACGCTACCACGCGACGATCTACGGCTTGCCGCTCGGCCAGCGCACCTGGCGGGAGGTGGGCGCCTTGCCCGAGCCGGGGGGCGAGGGGGTATCGGTCGCCACGCCGCGCGGGATCGTGTGCGTGGGCGGCGCGGCCGGCCCCGGGGGCGAGCGTGTCAGCGCCAAGGCCTTTTTGATGACGTGGAACGCGACTGAGGGCCGTATCGGAATCGCCGCGCTGCCGGATTTTCCCTATCCGGTCAAGATGGCGGCGGCGGCGGCGCGTGGCGACTGCGTGTATGTGGCGGGCGGCTGGCGTGACCGTCCGGCCGAATCGGATGTCTGGATGCTGGACCTTGCTGAGGCGCTTCCCGCTTGGCGGCCGTTGCCCGCGCTGCCGGAGCCGCGCGAGCAGCCGGTGGCCGCGATCCAGAACATGGCCGGGCGGCGCACGGCGCTGTTCGTGATGGGCGGCATGGCGGCGCGCGAGACGGGGCTGCAGACGGCGTTAGAAGACGGCTATGCGTACGATCTGGCGCAGGGCACGGAAGGCCGCTGGATACCGGTGGCGGCCGCGCGGCCGCGCGGTGACGGCACGGTGTGGCCGCTGATCGGCGCGTCGGCCTTGGCGATCGGCGACCAGCATATTCTGGTTTTCGGCGGGTCAAACCGCGAAGTGTGGAACGACCAGATCCGTAAAAACGCGACCTTGAGCGGTGGCGCGCTGGCGGCTTTTCGCGACGCCTACTTCCGTCAACCGGCTGAGGCGTTCCGTTTCAACCGCCAGGTGTTGGCGTACCACACCGTGACCGACCGCTGGTCCGAACTGGGCGAACTGCCGTTCGCGCCGCGTTGCGGCGCCGCCGTGCTGCGGCTGTCGGACGACACGATCCTGCTGGCCAGCGGCGAGACCGGGCCGGGTGTACGCACGCCGGATTGCGCGGTGGGGACCTTCCGCCGGACAGCCTCGTTCCATCCTCTGAACAGCGTGGTGATCCTGCTCTATTTCGTGGGCATGGCGGCGCTCGGTTTCTCTTTCATGCGGCGCAACAAGAGCGCGGACGACTACTTCCGCGGCGGCGGGCGCCTGCCGTGGTGGGCGGTGAGCCTCAGCCTCTATGCCACGATGTTCAGCTCGATCACCTTTATCTCTATCCCGGCGCTGAGTTATGTAACCGATCTGCGATACTTCGTGATTGCAGTCGGAATTTTGGTGCTTGCGCCGTTGACGGTGCGATATTATCTGCCTTTCTTCCGGCGGCTGAACCTCACCAGCGCCTATGAGTACCTTGAGGTCCGTTTCAATCTCGCCTGCCGTCTCTTTGCCAGCGGGGCGTTCACGCTTTTCATGGTCACGCGGACCGCCATCGTGACCTACCTGCCAGCGATCGCGCTGGCGGCGGTCGTCGACATGGATGTCAACGTTGCGATCATTATCGTGACCGGGGTGACAATCATTTACTGTGCGGTGGGGGGTATCGAGGCGGTGATCTGGAGCGATGTCGTTCAAAGTGTCGTGATCATCGCCGGCACGGTGTTGATCGGCTGGGTGCTTATCGCCGGCACGGAGGGGGGGGGGGCCGGTTTCATCGAGATCGGGCGCGCGGCCGGCAAGTTTCGGCTGTTTGATTTCGCGCTGGATTTTCAAAAACCGGTTTTCTGGGTGGTTCTGATCGGCGGGCTCGTCGCGAATTTGGCGTCGTACACCAGCGACCAGTGTGTGGTGCAGCGCTACATGACGACGCACGATGAGAAGGGCGCGGCGCGCAGCATCCTCTTCAACGGCGTGCTCTCTTTTGTGAACTGCGGTGTGTTCTTCCTGCTCGGAACCGCGTTGTTCACGTACTATCATTCACATCCCGAGTGGCTGGATGTGACGATGCCCAAGAATGACTCGATCTTTCCGATCTTCATTGCGAACGGCCTGCCGCCCGGCATCTCGGGGCTCATCCTCGCGGCGGTGGCTGCGGCTACGATGTCCACACTCTCCTCTAACCTCAACTCTGCGGCGACGGCGGTGACCACGGATTTCTATGCGCGTTTGAGCCGTTCGACGGACGAGCGAAGGAAGATGCGGTGTGGGCAACTCGTGACCATCGCTACCGGCCTGATGGGCGGCGGTTTTGCGCTGATCTTGGCCAACATGGAGATTGCCTCGATCTACGACCAGTTCCAGCGCTTTCTCGGCGTCCTGACGGGCGGTCTGGCATGTCTCTTTTTCATGGGAATTTTTATGCCGCGTGTCAACGGTGTCGGGGCCATGGCCGGACTGGCCGCGAATTATGCGGTGTGTTTCACGCTGGATCAGTGCGCGTTGCCGTGGAAACCGCACCTGCTGCTGTTCGGCGCGTTGGGCATGGCGACATGCCTGATCGTGGCCCCCTTGGTGAGCCGCTGGGTGCCGGGCGACAAGAAATCGCTGTCGGGCCTCTGCTGGCAGACGCGTGACAAAACGTTTTCAAGAAAGGATGCTGACGATGCGAGTGAATCTGGAGGGTGCTGAATTTCAAGGCATGGCCGGGGCTTACACGGCACTGTTTACGCCGTTCACCCGGGAGAACCGGGTGAATGTCGAGATGCTTGAGCGCATGGTGGCGTATCATTTGGCCCAAGGCCTGCGCGGGTTTTATTTGACGGGGTCGACGGGCGAAGGCTTTTTGTTGAACGAAGCCGAACGCAAGCTGGTGGTCGAAACCGTGGTGCGCGCCAATCGCGGCCGCGGCAAGGTGATCGTGCATGTCGGCTGCCTGGCGACCGACGACGCGGTGACATTGGCTCGCCATGCAGCGGCGAGCGGGGCCGACTGGGTATCGTCCGTGGCGCCGGTCTATTTCGGCCAATCGTTTGAGGGGGCTTTCCGTCACTATCAGCGTATTGCCGAAGCCACCGATCTGCCTTTCATGGTGTATTCGATCGGCCAGGCGTTGGTGCCGGAACGCGATGTGCGGTTCTTCGACATTCCGAATGTCAAAGGCATCAAGTACACCGGGCGCGATTATTACAGTGCGCAGCGGCTGCGTCACTTACTCGGCAAAGAGGTCATTTTTTTTGCCGGGTGCGACGAACAGCTTCTGTGCGCGCTGGTGCTCGGCAATGTGTTTTCCGGCGGCATCGGCACCACCTACAACATCATCCCCGCGCATTTCGCGCGGATCTGCGCGCTGGCTGAGGCCGGACACTTCGATGAGGCGGCAAAGATTCAGGACGAGGCCAACCGCGTGGTGGCCCTGATGATCGAGAGCGAAAACTGGTCGTACCGCAAGGCATTCATGCGATATATCGGTCTGGACTGCGGGGCCTGCCGTTATCCATATGCACCGCTCAGCGAGGTGGAGTATGAAACATTCGCGCGCAAGATCGCTGAGCAGGGGATCGTCCAGGCGGAATGCGGGAGCAGCCGTTAATAATTCCTGATTTTCACCTCAGGTGACGTGCCAGTGCGCGGCGTACGGCGGCGGTGTCGAGCCTCTGCTGCTCCGGCGAGGCGTCGGTGTTCAGTGCGGCGATTGTGGTCCAGTGGGTTCGGCGCAGGTCCCTCGCTCGGCAGATCCAGGCTCTCGGAAGGCCTGCCAACGTGCGGGCGCACGGATAGCGTTCCGCCAGAAACGCCCGGGGCATAAAGATCCTGCTCAGCACCAGGCGCGCGCGTCCGGCAAGGCCGGCCTGGCGATAGCTGAGCCACGTCGACTCCCCGCCGCGTTGCGCCGCGGCTGGCAGATGCGCGAGGGCGTGAAGCGCGGCGTCGCGCCACGGGGCTTCGAGCGGCGGCGCGTCGTCCGCCAAGGCGCTGGGCAGCGGGATGTCAAGCAGCTCAGACGTGAAACGCAGGATGAACGGAATGGCCGAGCCGGTTTGCCAGCGCGCGCCGGCGGCTTCGATGGCCTCGGGCGAGAGCGTGTCGCCTTGAGCACGCACGAGCAGCGCGACATCCAAGTAGGCGCGCAGCGGGACCGCGAACTGATGGTGCAGCATGTGGTGCGCGAGATGCGCGAGCTGGTCGGACACCGACAAGGCTCGGAGCGGATGTCCGAAAAGCCGGGCCGACACGGCATGTTGCCACACCGCCGCCATATCGGCCTCTGGCGAGTCAGCCTCCTGTTCGCTGGACACCGCCCAGTGCATTTCTACTGAGTAAGGATGCAGCGGATGCCGGTAGAGCTGGTCGTAGGCGAAACGGCTGTGCAGCGTGTCGGCTGAGGCGGCGTATCCGAGTTCCAGCATTGCGGCATGGCCGAGGTCACGCTGGTCGCTGCGGACCAGCACGTCGATGTCGCTCATGCTGCGCAGGGCCGGATCAGCGTATGCCGTCTCGGCGAGCCAGGCGCCTTTCAGCATGATCAGGTCAAGTCCGGCGCGCGCGAACCCAGCCGCCAGGTCTGCGAGTTGGCGCTGGCGCAGTGCCACGCGCGGCAGGTCGCTCAAGACGCGCGCGCGCCAAGCGCCAGGCACGCTGTCGGGGCGCGCGGCGGATGCACCGAAACGGGCCGGATAGTGGGCGGCCAGCCAAGGGAAAAGGAAGGGGTCCACGCCCTGTTCCCGCGCCGCGCGGTCTAGTTGGGACCATGCCGGCTCAGCCGCGCCTGCAGGCGGCGGGCAGTTACGGAGCGCGTCGCGCACGCACGCGACAAGCGTGCGGTGCGCGGACGGAATCGAGCTGGGCAGAGGTCTGGCTTCCGGATCCATGTTTTAGTAGCCTTCGTTCACCAGTTTCAACAGGCGGCTCTCCTATATAGTGCCTTTTGCGTTACTATTAGTCAACCGGTCACTTGTACGCCTTTTTACGCTTGGCCTCGAGCTCACGCACCCTTGAACCCACAGTCGAAAGTTTTTTTCGGTTTTGAATGAGGATGGCTAAAGGGGAACGGCGATGGTTGTGGCCTGTTGATATGATGGAGTCTAGCCTGTACCCCTGTCGTCATATCGTGCTGGCAGCACATGTTTTGAATATAGAAAGCCTTATTTATGTCTGTTTTTAATGGTGGGCGCTACAGGATTCGAACCTGTGACTTCTACCGTGTGAAAGTAGCGCTCTAACCAACTGAGCTAAGCGCCCGCACCGTCAGAAAACGGGTGTACTTATATCATTGCGGGACTCGCTGTGTCAAGCGGCAGCACCAAAAAAATCACTCTGCCGCAGGCCGTGGAACGGCAGAACCGCGAGCTGCAGCAAGCGGACAACTGGTCTCGGCCGCCATGTAGTCGCCGGTGGCGGCATAGGCGCGTGCACGGCAGCCGCCGCATCCTTGGCTGAAGCCGCAGGTGCCGCACGCGCCGCCATAGCGGTCGGGCTGACGCAGATCGTTGAAGACCGGCGAGGTCTCATACGCGCGGCGGAAATCAAACCCGTGCTGACGCAGATCGCCGCTGGGCACATCAAGGAAGCCGCACGGCTGCAGGATGCCGGTGTGGGAGATGAAGACAAAGCCGCGTCCGCCCATGCAGCCGGCCGGCGGCTGGCCGGGCCTGCCCAGCGCGTGCCACATGCGCACGGCTTGCGGCGCGCAGGTTTCACGCACGCGGATCGGGCCTTGACGGTCCATCTCGAAGGCCCAGCGCAAGACGGCTTCTGCCTCGTCGGCGGGCAGCGCAAGGTCGCGCAGACCGGCGCCGCGCCCGACCGGCACCAGAAAGAAGAGGTCGAGCGTGCGCGCGCCGCGCGCGATCGCTTGCTCGCGGATGGCCGGCAGCGCGTCGCGATTGAGTCGCGAGACCGTGGTGTTCACCTGAAAGGCCATGCCGATCTCTTGCGCGATGCGCATGGCGCGCGTCACGTTGTCGAACGCTCCGGCGACGCCGCGAAAGGCGTCATGGTCGGCGGCGCAGGTGCCGTCGAGGCTGAAGCTGCATGCCGTGACGCCGGCGTCTTGCAGGGCCAGCAGCCGGTCGCGGGTGACCAGCGTGCCGCACGGTGCCATGACTGAACGAAGGCCGCGCGCCGCGGCGGCGCGAACGAGGTCGAGAATGTCGGGCCGCGCCATCGGCTCTCCGCCGGTCCAGATGATCATCGGCCGACCGAACGCAGCGAGGGAATCCAGTACGCGCAGGCACTCGCCGGTCGTCAGCTCATGGTCGTACGCGCGGTCTTGGGCACCGGCGCGGCAGTGGCGGCATGCCAACGGGCAGCGGCGCGTGACTTCCCATGCCACGACGCGGGGCATGGCGTCGGTGGCAGTCGTAACGGTCGGAGTGTGGGCGCGGGCGTTCTTCATGAGAGAGGGTGGGCGATTTCGTCGTCAGTCAAATAACAGGCCGGGTCCACGCCCCAGAGGTCGCCGGTGGCGGCTTCGGCTCGCGCGCGGAAGTTGCCGCCGCAGACGTCAAGAAAGCGGCAGGTCACGCAGCGTCCGGTGACGTGCTGTTTTTTGGCTCGCAACTGCGCGAGCAGGCTGTCCGGCGCGGGCTCGCCCCAGATTCTGCTGAAGGGGGTTTGCCGCACGTTGCCGACCGGTTTGTTGCGCCAGAACTGGTCCGGGTAAACGGTGCCGTCCCAACTGACGCAGCCGATGCCGTGGCCCGTGCTGTTGCCGCCGTTCATACGAAGAAGCGTCATCACTTCGTCGGCGCGCGGATTTTCTTCGCGCTGCATGCGCAGATAGAGGTAGGGGCCGTCGCAATGGTTGTCCACGGTGAGCACTTCCACCGGGAAACCGCGCGCGTGCAGCCGCGCGGTACGTTCGATGATCAGATCCAGCGTGGCGCGGCGTTGCTCGGGCGCGAGGTCATGCGAAGCGAGTCCGGCGCCGCGGCCGCAGTAAACCAAGTGGTAGAGGCAGATGCGCGGGATACGTTCGGCCTCCATCAAATCAAAGATCGCAGGGATGTCGGCGATGTTGTCGCGGGTCATGGTCACGCGCAGGCCAACCTTGATGCCCGCTTCTCGGCAGGCGCGGATGCCGGCCACGGAACGACGGAACGCGCCGGGGCAGACACGGAATCGGTCGTGCGTGGCCTCGCTGCCGTCAATGCTGATTCCGACATAGGAGACACCGATCGCCTGAATCTGCGAGGCGAGCGCGGCGTCGATCAGGGTGCCGTTCGTCGAGAAGACGACGCGCAGACCCTTGCCGACGGCGTGGCGCGCAAGATCCAGAATGTCGGGCCGGATAAAGGGCTCGCCACCCGAGAAGAGCAGGACGGGGCATCCGAAGGCGGCCAGGTCATCGATCAAAGCCAGCGCCTCGCCGGTGTTCAGCTCATCGGGGGTTCCCTGAGTTGCGGCATAGCAGTGTGTGCAGGCCAGATTGCAGGCGGACGTGACGTTCCAAACCACGACCGGTTTCTTGTCGACAGAAAACTGCAGCAGGTGGCTGGGCAGCTTGGCGGAGTGACGTCCGTAGCGCAGCGGATCCGACACTTCGACCTGTCCCATATAAAGCTTGGATATTCCGATCATGGATTCACCTTGTTATCGCTGGGGTTGAGGGTGCGGGGCCGGCGACACGTGCATCGGGCGTGTCGCGTGTCAGGGGCTCCCGCACGGAGAAAGTCACGGGCGCGGAACTCACGGCCAGGCCGTTCGAAGTCGTGGCTGCGGCCCAAAGCGTGTAGCTGCCGGCGCTGAGGCGCGATTGCGGCGGGCCCTTTTCAACGGCGGCCGAACAGACTGGGGCCGCCGCGATGCCGAGGCGTTTGTGATCGAGAAACAGCGTGAGGCTGCTGATGCCCGCAGCGGCATCCGCCTCAGCCCGCGCGGCCACAAAAGCGGGACCCTCGATCACGCTGCCCGACACGGGCGCCGTAACGCGCACGTGCGGGACCGGCGTGCCGTCGGCGGAGACGCGGAACGCAACATCAAAACTTTTGTCATGGTACCGGAGGTCGGCCGAGGTCGTGGATACGGTGACCAGCAGCGTGCCCTTCGCGTAGTCGTCGGCACATGGCGCAAGCTGCACGGGGCTGCCGCCGTCATGGTCGGGAGAGAAATAGATCTCTTGCGTGAAGCGGCCGTTCTGCGCGATGCGCGCATGCACGATCTCGCACGGGCGCGCGGTCGGGCGCAGCATCACCGTATAGCCGGTACGTGGCGAGACCGCCATCCGGTCGAAAACAAATGCCCCTGGGGGCCGGTCGTCGAAATTGAGCAGGAAGGGGCGCAAATCGTTGGCGCCATCGACGCTTTTGTCTTCAGACTGCACGCTGGCCATGACATGGAAGAAGAGCGACGGGGCGTTGGTGGCCGGAAGGATGCGGACGGTCTGTTCAATATTGAAGTTTTCCGGCGTGAAGATCAGCGATTCGCGCGAGAGTTGGGCGATGCCCGGGAGGTCGGTGGCACAGAACACGCGGGCCTCGCGCGCGGGCCGATCGAGCAAGCGGATGCCGACAAAGCCGGGCCTGTCGGCATCGATGCGGTAGGTGCCGCTGCTCATGAGGAGGGCGTTGACCGGTTCGCGCAACGTGGCGAGTTGGCGCAGGGTCTCAAAGCCGATGCGGGCGCAGAGATCGTGGCGGCCGCGCGGATGGTCGGCATTGGCATGGCGCGGCTTGGCCTTTTCCGGCGGCGGCAGGTAGCGGTCGGTCACCGTGGTGTAGAGCATGTTGGCCAGCATGTAGGTCAGCCAGTCGTTTACGCGTCCGGGGTCGGGCGGTCGGACGAGTGCGGCGTCAGCCTGGTATGCGCGAGCCCAGGCGATCGGGTAGGGGACAAAGACCATGCCGCGCGTTTTGGCGAATGCATAGCCTTCAATCGATATGGCTTCCAGGCGGCGCAGCGTCGCGAGTCCGTCAGGGTCATCCGCAGGCAGGCGACAAAAAACCGCGGTACAGGGGGAAGGCTGATTCGTCGGGGGCTGGCTCAACGACGTGTAAAGCTGTGGATCGGCATAGAGGCTCATCTGCTGCATGTCGCCATACACCAGGTCAAAGGCCGATGCATAGCGATCAAAGCCGTCCGTGTACCACTCCGCGGGCGTTTTCCAGAACCACTCCTGAAACGCTGCGTCCAGGATGAACTGGAGGTTCTGACGCAAAGGGTCATCGGTGGATGTGTTTGGTACAAAGATCTTAAGCCGCTGTTTGATGCGCGGTTCGATGCGTACGACACCCGCAAAGGGGCCGCTGTAGTGACGGGTTGCGCGTGCGTTGACGACGGCTTCGCGCGCAGAAAGCGCGAGCGCTTCCGTGGTGCGACGGGTCGTCCAATATGTTTCGAGTGCGTCTTTCGGGACGCGTTCGCCGGCGAGTTGGACATAGACGGCGGCCGCGGTCAGGTACGCGCAGGATCGGGACCGCACGGGCGAGGTGCCGGGCAGCCGGTTTCGGGCCAGGGTCTCTCGCCAGGCAAAGGCGGCGGGGATCACTTCCGTGCCACAGCCGTCGCCCACGCGGTAGACCGTTTCAGCGATTGCGGGCAGGCGTTTGTCGCGGAATGAGAGGCCGGGCCTGCTCATGACGGCAAGCGCCGTGCGAAGGCCTACCGTGCGCGCCTGCGCGTTGATGGCGCGAACGCCTTCAAAGAAGAGTTCCGGATAATCGTTGACGCACTCGTCGTGTTCCGCAAGCACAAGCACATCGTACGCGCCGCTGAAGAGCTGCGCGCGCGCGGCTTGGGCGTCCGGGTGATACCACCAGCCCATCAGGGTGCGGGTGAGCGTGACCGGCTCGAACGCGACCCGTACCGGTTTGCCTGGTTTGGCGGCTTTGAGCATGCTTTCGAGGTCGGAGCAGATATCGGCGGCGTTGATGCCGCCCGCCTGTTGCGGTACAGAGAGCCACGCCACGCGGATAAAGCCGTCATTGTTGCGGTCGAGGTCGGCTGCCGATGCCTGCGCGAGGCGCGGGACGGCCGCAACCGCCAAGACGGCCGCCCATGCAATCGCTTTCCACAGACCCAGGGTCATCGCACTCCTGCCGCGGCCGGGCGCGCGGGCCTGGCCTTCGAAGAGGGGTTGCCGATAATCCGCAACAGGGTGGTTTCCAGCAGAAACATTTCGGGCAGCGCGCACGTCACGAGTTTCTCCCGCAGGTCCAAGATACGGTAGCGCGCCAGGCGCAGTTCCTGAAGCGTAAAGTTGAGGGCGTGGGGCAGTTTCTTTTTCAACGCCCACGTATTCATCGCGGTCGGGTTGACGGGCAGCGCACTGAGCAGCGCGGCGGCTTCGGGCGGCAGGTTCTTGTTCCAGCCGCAGGCTCCGCCCGCACTGCCATAGACCCATTTGCGGTCGTGGGCCTCGCGCAGGATCAGCAGGTCACGCACGGCCTTTTCAAGCATCGCGGCCAGCATGACGCCGATGCCGCGCTGACCACTCAGGCGTTTGAGGGTGGTGAGGACACCCAGCGCGTTGCGCTCACCAAAAGCGTCGAGCAGGTCCCAGGCTTCGGCCTCGCGGCCGATGGAGGTGATCTCCCGCACGTCGTCGACGGTCACACGGTTGCGGTCGCCCGCATAGAGGCGCAGTTTTTCGATCTCGCTGACCAAGAGCCGGGTATCGCAGCCGACGCGCTTAAGGAATTCGGTGCGCGCAGCCGGATCCACAGCAAGCCCCGCCTTGACGAACAGGGCGTCCATGCGCTGGCCGGCCAGTTTTTCAAGTTCCCACGCCTTCAGGCCGTTGCCGAAATCCTGGACCTCGCCGTACTGCTGGCATGTTTTGAAAAACGTGGAAGAGCGCAGCACTTTGGCCGCCGTGATGATCAACGTCTGGCCGTCGAGCAAGCCGTCTTTCAGCCACGTGACAAGCTTATGGACCGCTTCTTTGGCGGCCGTCGTGTCAGCGCTGCGGCCGCCGCCGGTCAGAAAGGTCACGTCACGGAACCAGGTCACTTTCGTGGCCCCGAAAAAGCCGGGGGTCTGCACCGATTCCATGCAGGCGTCCACGGCTTTTCGAATCTCATCGACGGTGTCACGGTGCCCGTCCACAGTCTCGACGCCGAACGCGCGATCCGGCTCCGGCACGAGCTGATTGATCCGCTCGCGCGCAGCCGCATCGACGAGATAATCGTCGTCGCCGCAGATAAGGCACAGTTTCCCTTCCATAAGCCCGCTACTATAGTGAAAACCGTGGCGATTGGCGAGACGCCAATCTCACTTTCGCGCGGAAATCCGCACGGTGAGCGGGATGACGAAGGGCAGCCGGGCGCCTTTGACGAACCAGCGCGTGCCCTCGACGGTGGCCTCGGCGCCGATGTGCGGTCCGTAGGTGAGTTCCGGGGCCAGCAGGTTGCAGAGGGCCACGGCATCACCGTCCGACTCACGGGTCACGAGGCAGAAGGGGGCGGATACCGGGTCCATGCCGCCCCAGTCCAACGTGCCGCGTAGCGTGACACGCTCGCCTTGGGCAACCGTTTCATCCAGCAGGAAGCCGGTCAGTTCGGGTGGCCGCACAACGGCGCGGGGCGGAGCCGCCGGAGGCTCGATTTCCGGGGGGTGCGCATCGGGCGGCGCGTCCGGTTCAGGCTGTTGTGCAGGCGGTCGGGTCAGGGCATCGATCAGCGCACTGTAAAGATCGGGCGGTGTCTGCGGCGCGGTGCTGTCCGGCGGCCATTCTGCGAGCGGTTCGATCTGGTCTCGCAGCACCCAGAACGTCATGCCGGACGGCGGGGCGATCTTGAGCCAGTCACCGTACATGCCGCGCACCTGAACGGGGGTGCCGCGCGCAAGGCTGGCGAGCGGACGGAAGGTCATGCCCGCGCCGGCACGCACTAGACTCTTATCGGCCAGCACCTCGCCGTCACGGACCAGGTCGCGGTAGATCCATAGGGCGACCGTGTCAGGCGCTTCGACCGGCGTCCAGGGGGCGTCGGTCAACTCGCCGACGACAACGAGCACGGTTTCTGCCGGCAACCAGGCGACCGCCTCAAGCGGCGGGTTGGTCGCGGCGTAGAGCGCGAGACGCCCTTGTATGCCGCGCACACTGCTGCCGCCCCCTGTTTCGGCACATGCCGTTTCGGCCGCCAGTGTCAACAGTAACAACGGCAGGAGCGCGTGTCGTGGACTGGACGTACGGGACGTCATGGTTGTGTAAGGTGCTGCGCCGTGATGGGCCTTTTGTCCAAAACAGAAAAACCGCCCGCATACGAATCCCCTGCGGGATACCGATACACAAGCGGTTGGCGATGAAAAAACGTGAAACCCGTCGGTACGATTACGCGTCCGGCTTGGTCTTGCGCAGACCCAGACCGCGATCGCCATCTTTCCATTGGCCGCGCTTTTTCAGCAGGTTGACGCGTTCAAAACGCTTCAACACATTGCGCTTTGCCGTAATTTTGCCCGAACCCTTTAAGCTGCTATGCTGACTCATGTGACCTTCTTCTCCTCTTCGTAACCGCCTTGGTCTGTCGGATGTAGAAACACCAAAATAGCAAAAACCGGCGGCATTTCAACCGCAATTTTAAGATGAATAAAATCAGGTGATCCGTCGCTTGGCTTTCAAGGTTGAAGAGTGGGCTGCAGACTGGCAATATAACGGTGTGTCGTGGTGTCGTTGAATCGGGGGGCAGATGGAGCCGCGCAAGATGGACAGTCTGGAGCCACAGGTCGGCGTGGGACATCGGGACGGTGATGTCGTCTACTTCCTCGGGCGGGCCTGCCGGCTGAGCGTGACGCATTCGGTCTGGAAGCGGGTCCGTCTGGAAGCGGATGTGCTGCATGTGTCGCTGGCCCATGACACAGACAGCCAGCGCGTGCGCAGGCTGGTCGACGAGTGGTTTGTGCGTCAGGCGCGCGAAGCCTTGCCGCACTGTTTCGCTGAGGCGGTGGCGCGGCATGGCTGGCGGTTGCGGCACGCGCGCGTACCGCTCGTATTGCGCGCGCCCGGCCAGCCGTGCGGCCTGCGGCTCACCGTGCGGCCAATGCGGTCGCGGTGGGGAAGCTGCTCCATGGACGGTCATGTGACGCTGAGTGCCGAACTGGTGCGTCTGCCGCAGCGGCTGGTTGAATATGTGGCGGTTCACGAACTGTGCCATCTCGTTCACCACAACCATTCGGCCGCGTTTTATTTTCAGGTGGCGACCTGTCTGCCGGACTGGCGGCAACGGCGTGCCGAATTGAAGGCGGTCGCGCACAGTCAGGCGCGGGATAAGACGTGAAAACGGTTCTGCAAGTTTTGGAGGCGACAGAGGGCGGCACGCGCCGCCACCTGCGTGATCTGGTCGGGGCGCTGGATCCGGCGGCCTTCCGCTGCGTCTTGGCGGTGTCGTGTCGGCGCGACCCCGACTTTCAGTCCGATCTGGCGGCCTGGCGCGCGCGCGGCCTGGAGGTCACGGAATTGGCGATGCGGCGCGGCGTGTCGCCGTTCGCCGATCTCGCCGCGCTCACGGGGCTGGTGCGCTGCGTGCGGCGTGTCCGTCCGGACCTGATCCACGCGCACAGCGCCAAAGCCGGTGCGCTGGCGCGGGCGGCGGGGGCCCTCTGCCGCGTGCCGGTGGTCTACACTCCGCACGCTTTTCCGTTCCTGATGATGGAGGGCGGGCCGCGCCGGCGCGCGTTCTACCGCCGGGTCGAACGGCTGGCCCGCCGCGGGACGGCGACGGTCATCGCGGTGTCCCGCGAGGAAGAGGCCGCCGCGCTGGCGCTGGGCTATGCGCGCGAACGGGTGGCGCTTATCCCCAACGGTGTGGCGCCGTGTGAAGCCGGAGCGGTCATCGTCCGCGACACGGCTGCGCTGCGGGTCGGGTTCTTGGGACGGCTGACGCGGCAGAAAGGGCCTGACCTCTTGCTGGACGCGATGCAGGAGGTGGTTGTTCATCTGCCGCACGTGCGCGTTGTTATCTATGGCGACGGCCCGATGGCCGCCCCGCTGCGGGCGCGTGCGGAGCTGGGGCCGCTGGCCGGCCATGTGCGGTTCGCCGGCCCCTCTGCGCAGCCGGACGCGGTCAGTCTGCTGCGCGGGGTGGATGTCGCGGTGGTGCCGTCGCGCTGGGAAGGGTGCCCTTATGTCGTGTTGGAGGCCTTTCAGGCCGGCGTGCCTGTGGCGGCCGCCGCCGTGGGCGGTGTGGTCGACCTGATCCGTCACGGTGAAAACGGCCTGTGCGTGCCTCCGGAAGATCCCGAGGCGTTGGGTGATGCGCTGCTCACCCTGTTGCGCGATGCCGTCCTGCGGCGGAAGCTGGCCGAGCAGGGGCGCGCAACGCTCGCCGATTTGACGTTGGCGCAGATGGTCAGCCGCGTGGAACAGGTGTATCGCGGGGTGTGCGGCGAGCCGCCCACCGAGGCTGCAGCGCGGTGACAAGGGCAGCCGCGATCAGCAACGAGCCGGCCAGCAGGCCGGCAGCGCTGGCTTTTTCGCTGAAGAGGCAGAGCGACACCGCGACGCCCAGCGGAATCTTGAGGTTGTTCATGACGGCGAGCACGCCGCCCGGCACGCGCCGCGCGCCGCGGTTCCAAAAGAGATAACTCACGCCCGAAACCACCACGCCCAGATAGAGCAGGACGGCGGTCTGACGCATCGTGGGCACGGGCGCGGCAATCAGGGCGTCGCGCAGGCCGAAAGGGAACAGGGCCGCAAAGCCGCCCAGATAGAGCCAGAAACTGGCACGGTGGTCCGCCGGCGGATGCGGCATGCGGGCCATCACTTCCCGGTAGGCGAGCTGTCCCAAGGCAAAGCAGAGGTTGGATGCTTCGACCAGCAGAAAGCCGATCAGAGGCGCTTCGGAGGAGACGCCACGCCAGACAATCACGCCGGCCCCGAACACCGCCAGCAGCGCTGCAGCCAGGTTGGTGAGGCAGAAGCGGCGCGCGATCAGATCGCTGGCCGCCGCGACATAGACCGGCGTCATGACGGTGAAAAGCGCCACCTCGTGCGATTTCAGGTAACGGTAACTCGTCATGTATGCCAGCGACATGAGGCCGAATTGAAGTGCGCCCACCACCGCCAGCGCCAAGCCGCTGCGCACCGGCACGCGTGCGGCAAACGGCAAGAAAAGCAGGGCGGCGATCGCCAAACGGACGGCGGCCAGCCAAGCCGGCGGCAGGCCGGCCAGCAGGTTGCCGATCAGGCCGAACGAAAAACTCCAGATCAGAGAGGCTGCGACGAGGAAGAACATCGGGCGTATCGTAGCACCTCGACCTGTTGCCTGAGAACCGCAAAGTGCCGCCGTATTCTGGTTGTACGCCGGAGGGCTCTTTCCTATAATGAAGACGATTGGAGAAGTCACGATGTTGAACTGGAATCCTGAATTGTACGGGCGTTCGCTCTTGCGGATGGCGGATCTGACCGATGTGGAAATGCTGGATTTGATCGATCTGGCCGTTGCCCTCAAGGCGCGGCGACGCGCGGGTATCCGCGGCGATCTGCTCAGACGGCGGCAGGTTGCACTGATTTTTGAGAAAAGCTCGACCCGAACGCGCAATTCCGCTTCGGTCGCGATCCGCGACGAGGGCGGTTCGGCGGAGTATCTGACCAAGAGCGATATCCATTTGGGTGCCAAGGAATCGGTTAAGGACACGGCCCGTGTGCTGGGGCGGATTTTCGACGGCATCCTTTTTCGCGGCTTTTCGCAGGCGACGGTCGACACGCTGGCGCGTTACTCCGGCGTGCCGGTCTGGAACGGCCTGACGGATGCGTTCCACCCGACACAGATTCTCGCCGACCTGATGACGATCCAGGAGACATTCGGACGACTGAAGGGCATCAAGCTGGCGTATGTGGGAGACGGCCGAAACAACGTGGCGAACTCGCTGATGCTCGGCTGCGCCAAAGCCGGCGTCCATTATGTGAACTGCACGCCGCCCGAATTGTCGCCTGATCCGGTGCTGGTCAAAGAGGCGGTGGACGTCGCAACGCGCAACGGGGTGACGGTTGAGATCGTCAACGATCCCAAGCGGGGCGTGGCCGGTGCCAATGTGCTTTACACCGACGTGTGGGTCTCGATGGGCGAGGAATCCAAGAAAGAGAGCCGCTTGCGCTTGCTGCGTCCCTACCAAGTGAACATGGATCTGGTCAAGGCGACCGGCAATGCGAACGGCGAGTTGATCTTCCTCCACTGCCTGCCGGCCTTTCACGACCACGAAACCGCCGTGACGGCCGAGAGCGGTGCGCTGGAGGTGACCGACGAGGTTTTCGAAGCCCCCTTCTCCAAAGTGTTTGACGAGGCCGAAAACCGCATGCACACGATCAAGGCGCTGTACGTGTCTGCCATGGCTGATCTGTCCGCGCTGTGACGGGGGTGGTTCGGAGCGGGAGGTGATATGTCGAAACGATTGGCGAACATCGCATGGGAAACCTTCAGCGCATTGCCGCTGACGGAAAAGACCCCTTTCTTGATGCAGCCCGACGGCGTGCCGTATCACACGCTTTTCGCGCAGCAGTTTGATTACGCATTGCTCGACCAGCTCGCGACGCTGGCGAACGAAATACGAGCGATCGCCAAGACCCGTGTCGGCGCGGAGTTTCTGCGCCAGCAGGTCACGCACAAGCGCGCCATGCTCTACTTTTCCCAGCCCAGTTCGCGCACCTTCCTCTCGTTCGTTTCGGCTTGCCAGATCCTGGGCGTCCAGACCGGCGAAGTGCGTGACACCGCCATCTCGTCCGAGTTCAAGGGCGAGTCGCGCGAAGATTCGGTGCGTACGTTCAGCTCCTACTTCGACCTGATCATCATGCGCACGCCGGAAAAGGGTTTGGCCGAGCACATGGCCTGGGTGCTCTCGAACTCCGACCGCCCTATCCCGATCATCAACGCCGGTTCGGGGAAAGACCAGCATCCGACCCAATCGCTGCTCGACATCTACACCCTGCTGCGTAGCTTTGAGCGCGGCGGCGGATTGCGCGACAAGACCATGGTTTTCTGCGGCGATCTGCTTCGCGGCCGTACGGTGCGCTCGCTCTCGTACCTGCTGACCAACTATCCCAACATCCGCCAGATTTTCGTGGCGCCCGAGCCGCTTCAGGTCGGCACGGACGTTCTGGCAATCCTCGAGCAGAAGGGCGTGCCGTTCTTGCGGACCGACAACTTCCATGCGGCGATTCGCGAGGCCGACGCGGTCTATATGACGCGCATTCAAGACGAATGGGACAACGCCAAAGGCGAGAGCGCCGCGATCGACACCCGTCGTTTCAAGTTCGGACCGGCCGAGCTCGCGCTGCTGCCCCCCCGTGCCATCATCATGCATCCGTTGCCGCGGCGTGATGAAATCGCAATCGCCGTGGACAGCGATCCGCGCGCCATGTATTGGCGGCAGATGCGTAACGGCATGTGGATACGCACAGCCTTGATCGCCATGACCTTCGGCTGCGAAAAACGCATCCACGACTATTTCCGACACAACCATTGAGCGGAACGCGACGGGCGGACTTTATTGTTAAATCGTTTTTTCATGACACCTGTCTTTGCATACAAAACACTCGCACACGTTCCGCGTACGGTCGCGCATGTTGTCGCCGGCACCCTTTTGGCATGTGCGACCGCCCTGGCCGATGCGCCCGCCGGCCGAACGCCGGATCATGTGGTCAGCCGTTTCCGGCTCGGCCCCTTTTTCGAATACAGCGCCACGCGCGACGGCGCAACCTTCTGGGCCGTGCGGCCGTTCTATTCCAAGGTGCAAGACCCGGTGATCGACACGCGCGTGACGGATGTGGTTTGGCCGCTCAGCACCTTTCACCGCGACCGCGAGCAGGCTTGGTGGCGCTTTCTGCTGGCTTACGGTTCGGATGATGACGTCGCCTGCGACGAGTCCGCATGGAAATTCGCGTTGCTTCCGCTCTGGTTCCAGGGACGCCGCAGGCTGGGCGAGGAGTATTGGGCGCTTTTTCCGATTCACGGCCACTTGCCACATCTGGCCTTGATGGACGATGTTGACTTCACGTTGTTCCCTTTTTATTTCAATTACGAGGTCAATGGCGTTGAACGGGTCTACACGCCCTGGCCGTTCTATTCGCGCCTGACGGAAAACCCGCACTTGCGCGAAGAGGGGGTCTTCCCGCTCTGGTGCCGGCAAGTCAACACCAAACGCCTGACGGATCGCCGCTATGCGTTCTGGCCGTTTTGGACCTCGGCGGTTTACGGCGGCGAGCGCAACCCGGGGACGTCGTTTCTCCTCTTCCCGTTCTACGGCGAAGTCAACCGCAGCAACGAGACCCAGCGCATGGTGCTGCCGCCCTTCTTTTCCTACGCGCGCACCGATTCGGCAGAGCGTTGGCGGATGCCGTGGCCTTTCTATCAGACGCATGAGACGTGGGCGACAGCCACCACGAAGCCCTCGCTGAAGCGCTCCTATTGGCCCTTTTACGGTAACGTTGCCGGCGACGGCGACCGCCGCTGGTATGCGGCATGGCCGCTGATGTGGCATTCAAGCTCGGAGAGCAAAAACCGCCGCGCCGAACGTACGCGGTTCTTTCCGTTTTACGCGCATGAGACGGTCTGCAAGACCGATAAAACCGGTGAGTCGTACGAGGCCGAACGCTACACGCGGGTCTGGCCCTTCTATGCACGCGAGGCGACGCCGGAGCGCACGCGCCTGCGCGTCCTCGAACTCAATCTGATCCGCTACAGTGGGGGCGTCGAACGTAACTGGGCGCCCTTCTGGACGCTCTATGAGCGTTTCGGTGCGCCAGACGGGACCGCGCGACACGACCTTCTTTGGGGGACGGTGCAATGGACCACCGGGACAACGGGAAGAGACAGATGAAGTTTCCTCTCAGTAATCCGTGGTAACGCCCGCTCGCCCTCAAACCGGAGACGAACGGTGCCTGGTGCGGCGGTCGCGCCTACAATCTGTAAGACGTCTAGTACTCTGTACGGCTTAATAATTCGGACAGGATTACATGATTTTCATGATGTAACTGATTGATTCCAATCATGTTAATCCTGTAATCATGGCTAGAAAAAACCGGCGTTTTTGGTTT
>Ga0116149_1002113_pt1 | contig 22556 bp, 20 predicted proteins | sample AD_UKC057_MetaG_FD_89787 | JGI IMG/M metagenome (GOLD analysis project Ga0116149, IMG submission 89787) | Active sludge microbial communities of municipal wastewater-treating anaerobic digesters from USA - AD_UKC057_MetaG | ecosystem: Engineered > Bioreactor > Anaerobic > Digestate | place: USA... | reverse complement strand
GCTTGGGTGCGCTTTTGTTTTCCATCTTCAATCAGACCGCAGGCTACGTGCTTGTAGAATATGCGGCAAGCGAAGCCGATGTCTTGCCCGCACAAGATGACGGAAATCCGAAACACCTGGAATCGCTCGAAAAAGTCGAACTTCTTGCCCTCATCGACGAAAACCTCGACGCCCGCCGGAAAAAAGCGCTCGATATTGAAAAACCGCTCGACACGCGAACAGATAAAGAACTCCGGGATTTAATCATCGCAGAAGTGCTCCAGCCAAAAGTCATCCGCACCTGGCTTTTCTTCGAATCCATTCTGGGCCGCGCACACATTTTCGAATGGGCTGCAGAAAACGCTCCGGAGGGGACGCTTACCTTCCGCTGGTGGCTCAGTCCCGCCTTCCTTACCGCCTCGCAGTCCTCAGACGCCCTGTACGCAGGAGTCCGAAGCGCCATCATCGGTTCACTGATGACCATTGCGCTGACCATCCTGGTCGCCTTCCCGATCGGACTCGGCGCTGCAATCTGGCTCGAAGAATACGCTAAAGCGAACCGCATCAACGGGATCATCAAAACGAACATCTACAACCTGTCCGGAGTCCCTTCCATCATTTACGGCATGCTCGGACTCGGCATCTTCGTCCGCGCGCTCGAACCGTTCACCTCAGGCGCCCTGTTCGGCGTCACCGGAGGAGACGCTGCAGGCAACGGCCGTACAGTGCTCTCCGCGGGCTTAACCCTTGCCCTGCTTATCCTGCCGACCATCATTATCAACGCACAGGAAGCCATACGCGCCGTTCCCCGGTCGCTCCGCGAATCGGGCTATGCGCTCGGTGCCACAAAGTGGCAGGTGATCTTCCACCACGTCCTCCCTTCTTCCATGGACCGCATTCTCACCGGCACAGTTCTTGCCGTCTCCCGCGGCATCGGAGAAACCGCACCGCTCGTTCTCGTCGGAGCCGCGACCTTTCTGACCCGAGACCCGACAAGTATTTTTTCCCGCTTCACGACGCTTCCCATCCAGATCTACCAGTGGACAGCGCGCCCCCAGGCAGAGTTCAAAAACATCGCGGCAGCGGCAATCCTCATCCTGATGATTTTGCTTCTCTCGCTGAACTCGGTTGCCATTATACTCAGAAACGAATTCCGCTCCCGAAAAAGAGGATAACCAATGAACGAATACGAGTACGCTATCGAAACCCAAAACATGAATTTTTTCTACGGCGATTTTCAGGCCGTCTACGATCTGAACATGCAGATCAAAAAAAACAAGGTAACCGCAATCATCGGACCGTCGGGCTGCGGCAAATCGACCGCCCTGCGCACCTTTAACCGAATGAACGACCTGATACCGGGAACACGCGTCGAAGGCCGCATCCTGTTCCGCGGCCGCGACATCTACGACCCGGACGTCGACCCTGTTTCCCTCAGGCGATGGATCGGCATGGTCTTCCAAAAGCCGAATCCCTTCCCGAAAAGCATCCGCGAAAACATCCTGTGGGGAGCCCGCATCAACGGCTTCGAAGGCGATCCCGACGAACTCGTCGAAAACAGCCTGAAACAGGTATATCTGTGGGACGAAGTCAAGGACAAACTGAAAAAGAACGCCCTCGATCTTTCCGGCGGCCAGCAACAGCGATTGTGCATCGCAAGGGCGATCGCGGTTCAGCCGGACATCCTTCTGATGGATGAGCCAACGAGCGCTCTCGATCCCATCTCGTCGGGAAAAATCGAAGATTTGATGACCGAGTTCAAAAAAAAGTACACAATCATCGTTGTTACCCACAATATGCAGCAGGCAGGCCGCGTGTCGGACGAAACCGCCTTCTTCCTGAACGGCTACCTTGTGGAGATGGGAGCAACCCGCGACATTTTCTTCAGTCCGAAAGATACCAGAACCGAAAACTACATTTCCGGCCGCTTTGGCTGAGCCGCAATAGGGTGTATACTAATAAAGGAAGATACAATGCACAGATCAAGTTTTAACGAAGAGTTGGCCAATATCCGCACGAGCCTCGTTGCAATGGCATCGCGCGTGGAGGAAGACCTGCGGAAAGCTGTTCAGGCGCTTCGCGAACGCGACGAAGCCCTTGCTCTATCCGTCAAGGAAAGCGACAGCACCGTGAATGCGATGCAGTTCAGCCTGCAGGACACTGCCGCTGTGCTTATGGCAACCCAGCAACCGGTAGCCCGCGACCTGCGGGAACTGGTTTCCGCCATCAGGCTTGCGGACAACCTGGAACGCATGGGCGATTACGCCGTACACCTTGCCAGGACAGCGATAAAACTTAAAAACGCACAATGGCCGGTACAGTTCAGCCTCCTCGGCGAGATGGGAGAACGCGGCTGCGCAATGCTCCGCGCAATGATCGACGCGTACATTACACAGGATGTAGACGCTGCAATCGCCTGCGCGGCCCTCGACATCGAAGTTGACCAGATGCATCATCAGCTAATGGCCCTCACGATGGAAGAACTGCGCACGCGAACCGAACAGGCAAGCGAAGCAATCAAGATAATCAGGACTTCCGGCTTTCTGGAACGCTTTGCCGATCATGTAACCAATTCCTGCGAACTGGTTATCTATATCACCCAGGGAAGACATACAGAACTCAACGAAAAGGGTAACTGATACACAGATGGGAAACGAAACGATTTTCGTCATCGAAGACGAACGGGATATCAGGGAACTGATACTCTTCAATTTATCCCGCGAAGGCTATCGGGTCCGGGACTTTGCTTCCGCAGAACCGGCGCTCGAATCGCTGAAATCCGACAAACCGGATATGATTCTGCTCGACATGATGCTTCCCGGCATCGACGGTTTCGAGACGCTCAGGCGCATCAGAATGAACGGGGATACCGCTGCTGTTCCGGTTATCATGGTTACTGCACGGACCGATGACGCGGATATCGTCGCCGCGCTCGAACTCGGGGCGGACGACTACATCTGCAAGCCCTTCTCGCCCCGGGTGCTCACCGCTCGAATCCGTACCCGTCTCCGGGAACGGCAGCGAATGCAGTCGTCAGCGGGCGGCAAAACCGGTTCCGGAAGCGTATCGGACGAAGAGGAGAAAATTCTTTCGGCCCACGGCATCACGCTCGATCCGGGACGGCACGAAACAAAACTCGACGGAGCGGTTCTGGACCTTTCCGCCACCGAATTTTCGTTTCTTGCCTTTTTTCTGGCGAATCCGGGACGCGTTTTCTCCCGACAGCGGCTGATCGACGCAGTACACGGCAACGGTTACTCGGTTACGGACCGATCGGTCGACGTCCAAATTCTATCTCTACGTAAAAAACTCTGTCCCGTCGGCGATTGCATCGAAACAGTCAGAGGCGTCGGCTATCGGTTTCGGGAAGACCCCCAAGCATGAAGCAAAAACTCTTTTTCTGGATTTTTCTGCCCTACCTTGCATCGTTTCTTGCGGCAATGACGCTTTTTATGGCACTGACCGCGAACATCGCTTCCGACTTTCTGTCGGGCATTGCGCAGCAGCAAATCTCGGAAACGGCGCGCATCGCGGCAAATGCGCTGGAGCCGCTCTTGTCGGGCGCAAAAGAGCCCGCCGATGTGCAAATGGAAACGCAGGCCCTGTGCGACGCACTCGTCCGAGGAACCACAGTACGGCTCACTCTGATCGACCCGAACGGAAAAGTACTTGCCGACACGCAAGCCCAGCCCGACCGCATGGACATTCATCTTGACCGGGCCGAAGTGCGCAAAGCCCTTGCCGGAGAACTCGGATCGGACATCCGCACGTCGGTTTCAACCGGTATACCCACCGCCTACGAAGCGGTTCCGGTTCAGGGTAAAAACGGAGCACCGGTTGCGATCATTCGCGCTTCGGTGCCTTTCAGTGAAATTAAAGCTCTCCAGCAGAGTTTGTCCTTGAACATTGCGCTTGCAGGAACATCGATTGCACTTATTCTATCTCTTATTGCCTTTTTCCTTGCGCGCCGAATTACCCGTCCGCTGCTGCGCTTGCACCGCGCAGCGGAATCTTTTTCCACGGGCAAGCTGTCCGACCGTATTCCCGAAGAAGGCCCACGGGAACTGGCGAATCTTGCCCGTGTTATGAACGGCATGGCCGGAGAACTGGACAGAAAGCTTGAAGAGCTCGGCGACGAAAAAAAGCGGGCGGAAGCTATTCTGAACGGCATAACCGAAGCTATCGCTGTAGTGGACAGGAAATTGGCCATTCTTACCAAAAACCCGGCGTTCGACACACTGTTCGGCGGCCATACTTCCAGCAAAAACCTGATAGCCGCAACACGCAATACCGAACTGTGCACCTTCGCCGAAGCTGCCGTCAACAGTGCGGGATCGCTCGAAACCATGATCAGTGTGTACGGGGAAACGCCCCGACAGCTCCGGCTTGCTTCGGCGAGGCTCGGAAACGGTACTGCGGTGCTTGTTATCAACGACCTGACCCGGCTCAATCGACTCGAAACCGTCAGACGCGACTTTACGACGAATGTGTCCCACGAGCTCAAAACCCCGCTCACCGCAATCCGTGGCGCCTTGGAAACCCTGCAGGATGTCGATGATGTCGACGAAGCGTCCCGGAAACGGTTCCTGGAGATTGCGGTCAAGGGAACAACCCGGATGGAAGGCATTCTTGAAGACATGCTGAGCCTTGCCCGCGTCGAGGAAGAAAAGACCCGGGGCCTTGATACGGCTGCAGTTGCTCTTGATTCGGTGATAGAGTCGGTCACAGAACGGTTGAAAACCAGAATCGAGGAAGGGCACATCGCTTTTGAACGCTCCGGAGAATCCGGCATTACGGTAAACGCACACCGGGGGCTGCTCGAACAGGCAGTATTCAACCTGATGGACAACGCCCTAAAATACGGTTCGGACGGCAGATACCTCGGGGTTTGTACCAAAGCAAACGACAATATGGCATACATTTCGGTAACCGACCACGGTAGGGGCATTCCCGAACGGGACAAGCCGCGCATGTTCGAACGCTTCTATCGGGTCGACAAAGCACGATCCAGAGAATCCGGGGGCACCGGACTCGGCTTGGCGATCGTCAAACATATCGCGCTTGCCCATGCCGGTTCGGTCTCGTTTTCGAGTACCGAAGGCAAGGGGACTATCTTTACGCTGACCATTCCGGCCGCGGATACCAACTGAATACCGGTTTTGGAGTTCGCCACTCGATACGCTGAAGGCTTTCAACGGCAAACGCTTCAACCAAGGCTGCAGCCCGCGACGTTTCGTCGCGGCACTTCCAGCTACCTTCCGAAACGGCCTGTGCGTCGGCTATTCGCTGCGCATAGACACCAGCGCGCTCCATAAAACCGGACAGCCGGACACCCAGATCCGCTACGTGGCAGCTTTCTCCAAAACCGGATTCGACGAGTTTTCGGGCATTCAACTCCTGTTCGTACTGTCCGCCAACCGGAATTACCAGCGAAGGTTTCCCCAGTGCGAGCGCTTCGGAAATGCTTTGATGCCCCGCAGGGGCGACAAGACCGGCACACCCGGCGAGAGCCGCGGCGTAATCGGCTTCCGGATCAGGAAAAATCTTGAAATTGGAAAGTCCAATTTTTCGAAGTACGGGGGTTAGGACGTCTCTGTAAAGATCCTTCTGATATACAACGAAGTAATCGCCGTTGACGGTTTTTTGTTCGCGGAGTTCGCGTCTGACGATGGGTCCTACGTCGCCGTCGAAAAAGGAACAGATGACGGTGCGGTCTGCGCAGGCGCTCATATAGCGGGCAACCAGGGCGGAGGCAATGCTTCGATGATGCTTTTTTGCTTCCAGAAAAAGCCGTGCGTTTACCCCGATCGTGCGGCCGTAGTCGATGTCGAATCCATTCTGAACGAAGCGGAACCAGGGGATTTCACGGACTTTTGACTCCGGAAAGCGTGTCCGCAGCTCCAGAGAAAAATGAGCAGGACAGGAAAACGATATTCTGTGCCACTTGGACAGGATTTCCGCCAGTGCTGTTGCGCGCGCAAGATGTCCACGGCCTTCGCCATTTATTGCAAAATGTATGTGCATACGTATCCTCCGACGCTATCTTCCACTGCGCTGGTTAATCAGGAATCAGCAAATCGTGAAAAATCGGTTACCATTTTTTAACACAACACTCATAAGCTCTGAACGAAGAGCGGAATATTATGTGGCCATGAAACCGACACTAACCCATGAACGGGCACTCCGTGCGATCACGGTGTTCGAACAGGCTACAGCACGGCAGCTGCCCGTAACACGAGAAGCCTTCGCCGAGGCGGCCTTTGCGGCGGCTGGAGTCTTTGCGGGAAGCGATGCATGCGCACTTGTTCAGCGAAATCGCGACATGCCGAATATCCCGACGATTCTCCAGAATGGAGAGCATCCGGTGTTAACGGCGGCGCAGCAGGATGCATGGAAGCAGGCTGAATGCGATACGTCTCCGAAATTCGTCAAGAACAATGACGGCACGATTGTCGACAAGTACTGGCAATCCTGGATTTCCATTCCGGTCTGCGTCAAAAAGGAACCCTCCTTCCATGTGATTTTTGCGCGCAAAGGAGACAAGTTTCAAAAGGACGAGATTGAGGCGACCGAACGCTTTACCGATTTTCTGACCCAGGCGCTTCAGAAAGTCAGGCATCAGAACAGGAGAATCCGGACGATAACAGACGACGAGCGGCACCGCCTTCTGCTGCATACGCAAAACACCACCGTACGCACCGTTGAAGGCTTCGACAATCTTGCGCTCGAAACTGACTATTCCGCCCGCACGGGAAGCGATATTGCCGGGGTACAGAAGGGGATAGACCAGTCTTTGTGCATTTACACTGCGGACCTGACGGCAGGAGATGCGGAACGGCAGACGGGTATTATCTATATCGACACCTGGTTTGCGATTCTGTCGCAGACTTCGCTCGATGCAAAGGGCATGCTTGCCAAGCTGAACGCGGATATGGTGCGAAGAAGAAACGAATGCTACGCCGCGGTGTCGCTGATCAAGTATTCGCCGAAAGACCGGAAAGCCGAGATCGCCGGCTGCGGCAATGCGGGGATACTTGTGTTCAGTCACGATACGATGGACGTGCGCGAAATTACCTTCGGGCCCGCTGCAGGCATCAAAAGCGATATCAAGATCGAAGCCACGGTGATTTCTGTCAAACCGGGCGATATTGTGTGCGCCTTTACCGACGGTATCAGCGGTATGCGAAAACGGAACGGAGACCTGTTCGGGGCCGCCGAAATCGGCGAGACGATCAGGAAAAACTATTATCTGTCAGCGCACGAACTGTGCATCCGGGTGCTTGAATCCGCAAAAGACAAGGAACAGAAAAACGTGAATGCGGACGACCGGACCGTTCAGATTTTGAAAATTCAATGAATTGAGGTGCGAAATGAATGTAACATTCCAGACACTGGACAAGATTCTTGTGTGTGCGGTATCCGGGGAGGTAGACCTGTATGCGGCGCCGGATCTGCACGGAAACTACACCGCGATGGCTGCCAAAGAACCGTCGCTCGCATTCGTGTGCGATCTGTCCGGAGCGACCTACATGGATTCCAGCGGTATCGGCGTGCTGTTCCAGATCTATTCGGATACTCGACACCGCAAGGTGCCGTTCAGGGTGTGCGGTGTAACGGGAATGGTAAAACAGCTGTTCGCCCTGAGCAAGATGGGAGCAATACTTCCGGTAACCGGAACAAGACAGGAAGCAATAGACAGTATACGGAGCAGTACATGAGCAAGGAACTGATAATCGATGACGCACACCCGCTTTTATCTAAAAACGGGCTTAATTACACGGTATTCCGCAGCGACTACGAGCAAATACGCTACTTTACGCTGATGCTGGTTCAGCGGTCCAGACCGAATGCGGACGAGCGGCTGCTTCTTGAACAGCAGGTGAGCGAAATAATTAAAAATGCGATCAAGCATGGCAACAAATGCGATCCGGAAAAGGAGATTCAGGTCTGGTACAACTTTACTGCGCGCGAAGCCCGGCTGATCGTCCAGGATCAAGGCACGGGCTTTAAGGACCTGGAGAAATGGAATATTTTCAATGCCAAGCGGCAGGAATACCTCGACAAGGAGGATTTTATCGGATTGATGAACTATGTTTCCTGGCGAACAAAAAAAAGCGACGCGTACGACGGTGGCAACGCACTGTTCGCCGCGGTGGAGTATTGGACGGAAGGAGTCGTCTTTTCATCCGCCCGAAATACGATTGCGGTCGGAAAGACGTTTAGCGGCGACCTGATGGAAACGGAGGGCGACGAATGACGCTGAAAACAGCAGAACGGACACAGATTAACGGCGAAAAGATAATCAAAATTGCAAGTTCCTTTACTCACGTCGTTCAGGGCACCCCGGTATACGCCCTGCTCGATGAACTGTACGAGCCGGTCAGAAACGCCATTGCGGTAACCGATGCCGACGGCGTCGTCCAGGGAACGATCATTCCCAACGATTTGGTAGAAATACTCGGAAAACCCTTTGGACGGGACCTCCTCAAGCGGCAGTTTGTAGAGGACATCATGCGGCCGGCATTTACCTTTCGCTATGACGACTACATACAAGATGTCAGAGAGCGACTTGCAGGTGATTTTGAAACCGGAGCCGACGGTTATTATGTGCTGGTCGACGCAGACGGCATTTTTCGCGGTCATGTGTCGTCCCGGGACATTCTTGTGCACACCATGAACGATCACGCCCGGGAACTGGAAACTGGGGCCACAATCCAAAGCCGTCTCGTTCCGCCCTGCCTTGATATCCAGGGCAAACGGCTTTCCATCACCTGCTCGTCGGTTATGGCTCAGGGCGTCGGGGGAGATTACTACTACGTCAGGGAATATCGCCCCGGAAAGTGGTTTTTCTGCCTGTGCGACATCTCGGGTAAGGGTATTTCCGCTGCCATCATCACCGCAGTGCTTGCAGGCTTTATGTACAACGCAGACTTTTCGCAGCCGATCGAAGATACGGTGACCAGGCTCAACCGGATTATGCTGGATACGTTCCGGCTTAAAAAATACCTGACTGGCATTTTTATGAAGTTCGATGAAGAATCCGGCGAACTTACCTGGTGCGACATGGGGCATTCCTTCTTTTTTGTAATCGAAGGCTCCAGTGTGCAGCAGCTTTCCGAGCAGGCAGACAACGTGCCGGTCGGACTGATCGAAGATCCTTTTCCTGTAGCGAAAACGCTCAGAGTAATGCCGGGGACGATATTTCTGCTTGTCAGCGACGGAATAATCGAACAGGAAAACCGGCAGGGAGAATCCTTCGATATTAATGAAATCGGTATAATAACTGATGAATGCGCACGCAAGGCGAACGACCCGATCAGTGCGAAAGTCCGCATCCTCGAACGCTTCTTCGACTTTAAGCGCGACATGCCGCAGCGCGACGACATCAGCATGCTGCTGTTCAACTACAGAGAATCATGAACTGGCGTACCCATGAGTTTCTTGCAAGGCAAATGGCTCCTCTGCTAAGCGAACGGTGGGGCGAGCTGTTCGATGAAAAAAAGTTTGTGGCAGGCTGTATCAAACCGGATATGACAGCCCTCTTTGTCACTCACCCTCATTTCGGGAACATTTCAAAAAAATTCGAGGCTCTTTCAAAACTCGGAAAGTTTTGAAAGAGCAACCCTAGATTTACATGGAGAAAAACCACAAGTCTTTCTATTATAAAGACTTGTGGTTTTTCTCCAAAAGTCGATTTCAAAAGTAACCGACTTTTGAAATCGGCTCATTCATATATAAAAAAATCGATCGGCTTTCCGGGAAAATCCTGCATTCCCGGAACAAAAAAAAGTTTAATGAACAGCTTGGCATCGTTACGCATTATGTTGCCGACTTTTTTACATCGGCGCATAATACAGAACGGAACAGAATTCTTGAGCACATTGCCTTCGAGGACGAACTGCACCGCCAGTTTCTTTCGAACGTCCGGGACGAAACGGTTCGTGCCCTTTACCAGGATCCTTCAGATCGGCACTCCGGGAAACATTCGGCAGCACGAAAATGGCTTGCTCGCGAACACTCCGGATACACGCCAAACATGAAAAACTGTACTGCAGACATCGAACCGATTGTCCGGGCCTGTATTATTGTTTCAGCCATGATCCTGGCATCTGCCGCCACAAAGACCGCAAAAATCTCCAATATTGTAATCCATCCGGATTTCGAGTACAGTATATTCGTAGCCGGAGGAATACCGCAGCATGCCTGAAACACACACTATCATCCGTCTGTTCCGCCTTGCATGGAGGATCGCAACTATTGGAGTCTGCAGCTGGGGGCTGGCAGTACTGACCGGAATTGCTGCAGGCAGTTTCAATCCGGGGCTGCTCTGCTATTACACGGTGCAAAGTAATATTGTCTGCCTTATCTATGCAACCGTACTGGCTATCGCCGATATTGCCGGCAAACGCATCCGGTACGAACGGGCGGCCGGTGCCGTTACTATAATGATCACGGTCACCATGCTGGTATACAATCTGGTTTTGGACCGGAGCGGTTTTTCAATGACGGGAAACGACATGGAAATCGCGAACTTGATTGTGCATCTGGTTCTTCCGCTGATGATCCTGGCAGATTGGCTGTTTTTTGCGCAAAAAGGCCTGCTCAGGGCTAGAGAGCCGTTTTTCTGGACGATTATCCCAGTTTCCTATTACCTGTATATTCTGGCCCGCGCAGAGATTTCCGGGCTGATTCCCGGACGGAACACTCGATTCCCCTATTTTTTTATCGACTCCGATGCGCTTGGTTTTCCTGCAGTCGCAGTCAACATCATCCTTTTCACAATTTTCTTTCTTATACTTGGCTTTATTATATTCGGCATCGACAAACTCTTCGCCCGGTTCCCTCATACCTGCACATAACGCGCGTTCTGGTAACCCGCCACGCGCGCAACTCTCAGCTTTTTAACAGGACTTCTGCTTCCTGGGCCCGCCCGATACTCGCCTTCAGCTTTTCAATATTTTCCGAATTCACACGCATAATCTCGCGCATCCGCTCAACAGCCGCAAAAAGCGTATCCTTCATCGCACTCTGATTTTCAAGACTCCCGCGAATCTTTCCGAAATTCTGCGAAATCTCACGCAGGGTTTTTTCCACTTCCTCGTTGAGCGCGCGCTCGTTTTTCGAAAGCTGGTCAAGCACATCAGTCTCCAGAATCATCCGGTCTGCGCTCTCGCTCATATTCCGGCTCTCTGCTTCTTCATCGTGCACCACCGCAGTTATCGCAGCCGACTGTTTTGCAGCCTCGTGCGACTTTCTGATAATTTCCTCCAGAGCCTCGCGTACCGCATCATGCGTCTTGATAGACTCCGCAATCGCCCTACTCATTTCCTCAACGCCGCCGAAACTCTCCTGCACGCTTGCCTGGGACTCATTCGCAAGCTTCCTGATTTCCTGCGCAATTACTGCAAAGCCCTTCCCAACAGTACCGTAACGGGCAGACTCTATCGCAGCATTAATCGAAAGCACATTCGTCGTTTCGGCCAGCTCGGCTATGGAAGAGAGCACCGCCTTCACCCGCAAAGAAGTCGCCTCGACCTGCGCAAGCGCTTCCCTGGAGCTTTCCAGAACTCGCCGGCTCGAAGCGGCATCAGAAGCAAGATCTCGGATAAAACCGTTCGACTGCTCCACAGACGAAAGACTGTCCACAACCTGCCTGCCCAGCTTCTGCAACGATTCCGTCACTTCCTTTGCCGAACGGGTTTGCCGCGCAACAGCATCCGGCACCCGGGAAGCCGTCGCCGACATCTGTTCCGAAATCTTCGCAATCTGCCCTTCAACCGATTGCGCCTGTTCAGAAAACGCAGCCAGACACGCCCGGTTTTCCATACCGTAATGTTCCACCACCGCAAGCGTTTCGTCCGTCGTTCCGGAAAGACTGTTCGATGAATGCACCAGCCCCTCAGACACCTGCATCAGGTTGCTCACAATACTCGAAAGCGTTTCATGCTGCTTTTCCATTACCACAGACTGGCGTTGTATCTTCTTCAGCACAGCAGTCTGATCGAGCGCAAGAATAAAGAAAATAGAAAGAACAAAACCCATATAGCCGTAAGGCACCAGCCAGACAAACGGCAGGTCGCCGGAAAGAAAACGGCTCAGATCATGAGCACTCGATGCAAGAATCGCCAGAAAGCCGACCATAGCGCCGATCGTATCCGGGCGCGGTTTTTTAAATACGCAATACATCAAAAGCACCAGCGTCGCCACCAGTAAAAAAGGCAGAATCATACCGGTCGTATACGCGGAAAACGGCACATACAGCGAATATTTATCATTCGCAATCAGCGTCATCAAACATGACGCCAGCACCGGAACAGCCATAAAGGCCGGAAGCCACACCTTGAACAGCTTCCGCTTCTCCCGCAAACCGGATATTTCAAGCGCAAAACAAAACAGAAAAAATATCGTCAGGGGCAATCCGTAGTGAGACATTTTATCGAACGTCGTCATCAGCCAACCGTCGTGATACATCGCCATATTGCTGTACGAAAGCGCGAACGAAATACAGATACACACAAACCACAAGTACTTCGGATCTCGCGATCCCATCAAAAAAAGCAGCACAAAGAACGCCGCAAGAATGCACGCAATCACAACCGACGCCTGAATTAAACTGATATTCAGAAAATTGCGCCAGAACACCTCGCTCGCAAAGCCGGTCCACTCCCCGACCTTGAGCACCGGCAGAATCGTCTGCTCGTACTCCGGGTACACAACCACCGCAAGCGTGTCTTTCCCGGTAATCAACGAATTGTCGATCAAAAATCGATTGGCAAGATACACCGAAGAATTGTAGTAGTCCAGATAATGTCCGATTCTTCCCACCAGAACACCATTCACATAAAAATCGCAGGGATAATCGCTCGGTCCCACAAAAAGCGCAGCTGCGCGCCCCTCAGGGGCCATTTCAAGCGCGACTTCCCGGAGGAACACCACCTTTCGCTCGCCAATCGTCCCGGATTTCGGAATGGTACCCCCAGAATGGGGCGAAAAACCGCTCAGAGAATCGGTATCGGGATATGAAACCTCGCTTCTGTCCAGTTCCCGGACCATCCACAGCGCAGGATCAAGAACCGTTTCCGCACAGACAGCGGACAAAAAAACAACGCTAAAAACAACCGACAGCAGCACAGACTTCTTGGACATCACTTTCTCCAGGAACAATTTAAAAGGTATCGTCTTTTAACCTTGGCTCAAGTATAGCACAAAAAACTACCAGGCCAGCATAGAATCCTGGACCAAAACTACACAACCTTATTGCGGCCCGATCGCTTCGCCTGGTACAGATTCCTGTCCGCCGCAGAACACAACCTGCTCAACCTCGCATCTAATCCGCTCGGCAACCGCTTTTGCTTCGCGTTCATGCACGCCCGGCAAAATCAGCACAAATTCTTCCCCGCCGAAACGCCCCGCCAAATCCGTACCTCTCGCCGTCTTCCGGATAATCGACGCCACGCCCGACAGTACCTCATCGCCCGCCAAATGGCCCACGAATCATTTACCTTTTTTTAAAAAATCAATATCAAAAATAACAAGTGAAACGGGAGAGCCGCACGTCCTCGATCGAGCCGTTTCTGCCTGCAGCATTTCGACAGTCGCACGACGATTTCGCATACCGGTCAGGGCATCGGTCGACGCATCTTCGCTCAACGCAATCGTTATGTTTTCGAGCTCCTGCTCACGGTTTTTCCGTTCAGTCACATCAAACACAATACCGGCCAAAAACACCGGTGCGCCGTGCTCGTCGCGCACGTGATACTCACCCGATCATAATACCACCGCCAAGACCCATCTTTTGCCTGTATACGGTACTCAACCTCGTACACATTCGCATCACCGCACAAATGCGAGCGCATTGCTTCCATAGTATGCTCATAATCGTCAGGATGCACCCGGTCCGTAAAAAACTGATAGGGAACCTGCTCGGGCAGCTCCTCCGGGTCAAAGCCCAGAGCTCGAACCTTAAGCGAATTGAACGTCACCCGATTGGTAGTAATATTCCAGTACCAATGCCCCAGATTTCCCGTCCAGGCAAAATCGAGTCCAGCTTCCTTTTCTTTTTCATCCAGGAGCTGAGCGTTTAAAATCTCAAGCTCCCGAATCCGATCAATCAACTGTTCGGTCGACATCCCTGCATAGTCCATTCACCCAGTATCGCATACCAAAGCGAATTTATCAAAATTACAGCCTACAGCTCAGCGGGTATAATGCCTGATCCAGTCTACATACATATATTGAGGGAATGGGGTCTCATCGTCCGGACTCACGGTAAAATTTCCGCCGACGGCAATATTAAAAATCGCATAAAATTCCTTATGAAACTCATCCCGGGTTTCTTCACTGATCGACGCCTCGCCAAACTGCACGCCGTCCAGCTTCCATACGATTTTGTCCTTGTCCCATTCGATCTCGTACACACGGAACTTACTGCCCAACAGTTCACCGTTCGGAAGCGTCGTCAAAGCAGAATCGAGACACAGATTCTGCTTCCGCGTATTGTTCGGACTCGGATCATGGTGCAGCGCACCGGACACCGTACCGTCACCGTTCCCGGCAGCGCGGTTGCTTCCTGACTCGAGAATATCGATTTCACCGCAGACAGGCCAGTTCGTATCTCCACCAGTCTCGCTCACATTGTCGCCGAGCATCCAGAAAGCAGGCCACAAGCCGCGGCCGTACGGCAGCTGAATCCGGGCTGCAATCTTGCCATACAAAAAAGTTTTACCGGCAGCTCCGCTGTTACCGTCCGCTCCGCCCGGATTCGAAATTACCCGTGCCGAAGTAAAACTTCCCCGCGTATTGGTTTCACGCACCCGGTCAGCCTTAATCACCATATACCCATTTTCGGTGTAGGCGACCGAAGCGTCTCCAAGATACTGCTGCATCTCGTTATTGTAGGGAAACTTCATCGGCTGTCGGGTCCACACGTTTTCGTCCAGTTCACTCTGGTCGAACTCATCGCTCCAAGCCAATTTCCAGCCCGCTCCCGGCATATACGAATCAGGGTTCGACGCCGGATACACCGGAATCGCGCCAATTTTGTCATCTGCCTTCCCTTCATTCGTCGCACACCCTGCAAAACCAGCGAGCACAACCAACATACAGGCGATACGGCCTCTCTGACGATTTTTTTTTGATACTCCAGAAAACATCATAATTTCTTCCTCCTAAACTGCTTCATCACACAGACTTGCCATCTGCAAGTAGTATTTTTCCATGAACCGGTCACAAAATCGTTTCCATTTGCAAGAAGTTCCCATAAAACAACATTTTTAGTGTATACGTGTACATTTTTATGAATTTTCTGCTAAATATGTGCTATCATAAGAGTTCATTGCAAAAATCATTACTTTTTGCACGTGCCTCATAGAGCATGCAGAAAAAACAGGAGCCTATATGCCAAACCAGAGAGATGTTGCCAAGGCCGCCGGCGTTTCCACCGCGTCGGTATCCCGATACCTCGCCAATCCGGAAAGTGTCAGCCCCGTCCGGAGTAAACGCATCCAAAAGGCTATCGAAAGCCTCAGCTACAAAGTCGACACCGCTGCACAAACTCTCAAGACCGGACGCAGTCATCATATCAGCATCTTTATCCCCGGTTCCGCTCCATTCTACTGGATGATCATGCAGAGCATACAGCAGCGGCTCAGCGAAGCAGGCTACTACAACAGCGTACTGTTCACCCGCCAGTTCGACAGTGCTATACCCTACAACAACAGCATGGTCCACAAGCTGGTATATTCCAACCAGATCGAAGCGTTCATCATCTTCCCGCTGCTGACCGGAGAGGATCAAGCCCTGACCAACAGCATCCGCCGCCTGCACGAGCGAGTGCTTGTGGTGGATTCGGTTCCCGAAGACGAACGAATTCCGCATCTACTTTTCGACAACTACGGTGCCGGCAAGCAGGCAGCATTCGAGATGGCGAAAAAAGGCCACAAGAAATTTCTGCTGCTTACTGGCGACGACATATTCCGTTCGAGCGTAGACCGCAAGACCGGCTTTCTGGACGGCTTGAAGGAAGAAGGCATCGAGATTCCCGAAGACAACATCATTCATACCAGTTTTACCGCTGCAGTCGCTTTTCCGCAGCTTATCAACAGCATCCTTCCCGATTTTACCGCAGTTCTTGCGCCGAACGACACCACCGCAATCGCCTTCCTCCGGGCAGCCCAAATGAAAGGGCTCAGTTGCCCAAAGGATTTTCAGCTCGTCAGCTTCGACAACAACCGGGAATACAGCCCCTATACTACACCCTCAATCACCAGCTTCGAGCAACCCCTGTACGACGCCGGACTCAAGGTCGCAGAGCTCACTCTGGCCATGATCGAAGGAACCGAATTACCGCTGCGCACCACGTTCCCGCTTAAACTGATCAAGCGGGAATCCTTTCACTAAGAACCTGTTCCCGGAGCAACCGAATCCCCGGCCGATCTTTTTTGCCGCGCCCGGGGATAGGCCTCTATTACCGGTAAATCCTTACATAATCAACATACATGGAAGCGGGAAGCACAGTCGAATCGTCGACGCGCTTCTTCTCCGAACCGTTAATGGCAAAGTTGAGCAGGATGTGAAACCGCTGATCGAACGGCGCACGATCGTTCTCAATCTCGTTTTCTCCCGACTTGTCCAGTGCAAACCATTCATCGCTCGGCGCTTCAGTATACATAATATCGTCCACATACCAGCGAATCGTGTCCGGTTGCCATTCAACCGCGAACACATGGTAATCGTCCGTCATCAGCCTTCCGTCCGGGAAGCGGTAATATCCGTTCCGGTAACTGTTGTTCGGCCAGGCTCCGCCCTGATGAATCGTCCCAACCGCCATATGAGGCTGCGAACCGAACATTTCCATAATATCAATCTCTCCGCTCGACGCCCACGTCCCGTAGACATTATCAGTCGGCAGCATCCAGAAAGCCGGCCATAGACCATTACCACCCGGAAATTTAATCCTGGCCTCTATGCGCCCATACAAAACATCAACCTTGTTCTTCGACCTGATGCGGGCCGACGTGAATTTTTGTCCGCGCATGCTCTGCTTTCGTGCAGTAATAACCAGTTTTGTTCATTCACACACTCCTAAAAAAGAGTGTAACACGGCTTCCCTCTGTTTTGGCTACTGCCCGTAGCTGAAGCTACTGGAAACTCGGTCGGCACTCCATGTCAAGGATTTCTCCGAAGACTCTGTCACCAGACTGGTCCAATACGAATATGAATATATCGAATTTCCCCCTTCAGATCCAACGACAATATCCCCATCAGTAAGCGACTCGCTTCCATCGATATCTTTTATCATTGCAACCCCGTAGTAGTGTTCTCTGTCTACAATAGCCTTCAGATACGCCTTGCCTTCTGAATCGGTTTCCCCGCTAAAAATTGTTACTTGTTCCGCCCAGCCGTCAACCGTATCGCTACTCTGGTCGTACGGAACACGAAGGAAAAGTGCAATGATGTCGGCATTTGAATAGCCTTCAAAGAGCATGTGAACGGTCAGAACCGGATCTACCATGTTATCTTCCGACACACGGGAGCGGGAACTTGCATACCCCGGAGCCGAGGCTGTAACAAGATACTTGAATTTGTCCGCCGAATACTTCGACAGGGCGAAATCCAGATATCCTGCCCTATTTTCGGGAAGACGATATCTGTGCGAAAAAGCCGGTTCCGATACCGTTGCCGAATACACATGCGCTGAATCCGATGCGAATGTTGATATGGGATAATCATTCCAAGTCCAGTATACGGTATAGAACTCAGCCCCTTCTACGGCTTTCCAGGAAAGATCAAAACCCTCCCATGATGGAGACACCGACACTTCAGGAGCAGTCAACGATTTTAACGGCTCTCCGGATGCCGAGTCTTCCCCGGACGGATTCATTTCGCAGCCAGAAAGCATACAAGCACACAAACTGGCAGACACTACCGTGATAAGCACCGCATTTTTCGTGATAAACATAACAACTCCTGAATCTGAAACTACGGAGTCACAAAGACTCCCGACCCAGTTATGTTTGTTTACAGTTCATTTTGGCTGGAATTTACAATAAAATCTTACATCTTGTTTACAATTTCTATTGTACTCCATAATTACATCATATCATTCCTACATACGTTAGCTTAACAAGGAAACAAGTGTTATAATAATTTCGATATAACCCAAAAAAGGATCATTGATGAATACCCAACTTAGCCCGGAGCAGATGCACCGTTCCGGCATTTACGTGAATGACGGCTACTCCCTCGCCAAAGCCTTTTCGCGGCTCATAGACGGCTTTAATGACCCCGAGCTGTGCCTCTATGCCGTCGTCGGGTACTTTCGGTCATCAGGGTATTTCCCGCTTAAGGAAAGCCTCAAAAAGCTGAAAAAGGTGCGGGTCGTCGTCGGTATTAACGCCGACGCTTTGAGCGTGCGCTGGCACCGGGAAAGCCGCGAGGCAAAAGAGCGCATGGTCCGCGAGCAGGCATACCGGGAACTGTGCGAGCGAATCGAGCAAGAGGGCTATAACGGCGAAACCGAGAACGGCCTCAAATCGTTCGTCGACGACGTGCTCGACGGAAGGCTGGAATTGCGCGCGTACGCCGCTCGCGTCGTGCACGCAAAGCTCTACGTATTCATTCCCGAAAACTGGGATATCTACTCTGCGAAAGGCTCGGTTATAACCGGCTCGTCGAACTTCACCGGCCCTGGGCTCGGTACCGACGCCGCGTATAACGAGGGAAACTACGAGCTTAACCTCGAACGGAGGGACGCCGCCACGATCGAGTTCGCGAAGGGCGAGTTTGACCGTTTCTGGGACGAAAGCGTATCGCTTATCCCGACAGAAATCGCCGAGATCGTTCGGAAGAAAACCTTCATCAATCAGGATATTAAACCCCGCGATTTTTATTACCGGTTCCTCTATGAGGTCTTCAAGGACACCGTCGAGACTGAAGGAACCGGAATCGAGAACTTCTTCCCGCAGGGCTTCAAGCGCCTGAGCTACCAGATCGACGCGGTCAACGAGGGACTCGACCTTCTGGAGCGGCACCACGGATTCTTCCTTGCGGACGTCGTCGGTTTGGGTAAAACCGTCGTCAGCACCATATTGATCCTTCGCTGGCTCGCGAACCAACCAAAAGAGGCGCGCGTTCTCGTCGTGGCCCCTCCGGTCCTGATACGGAACTGGGCGAGAACCTTCGAGTCTTTCCATCTTTCGGAGAAGCGGTTCAGAATCGTGAGCTCGGGCAGCCTTCATAAAATCGACAACCCGTCGTCGTATGCGCTCATCATCGTCGACGAAGCGCATAATTTCCGGAACAGCAACACGGAAGCGTATACCCAGCTCAACGAGCTCTGTAAAATGCCGGGAGACCTCGGCCGGAAGAAGGTGATACTCGTGTCGGCGACGCCGCTCAACAACCACCCCCGGGAGCTTCTGAACCTCATCAAGCTCTTCCAGGACGAGCGCAACTCGACGCTTTCCGTCACTGATCTTCAGGCGTTTTTCTCCGAACGGCAAAAGGCGTTCGACGAGGCGAAGAAGGCTGGCGTCGACGTCAAGACCGCGAACGAGAAGGTCAAGACGATCTACCGCGAAATCCGCGAGCTTGTCCTTTCCGATATCACCATCCGCCGCACGCGAAACGACTTGAAGGAAAACAAGATCTACGCGAAGGACCTCGCCGATCAGGGCATCGTCTTCCCCGAAACGCAAAGCCCGCGCACGGTGCCCTACTATCTAGACAGCGACGTGGACGCGCTCTTTACCGAAACCCTCGAGATCCTCGCGGGCGAGAATGGCCTCCATTACGCCTATCACAAGATGATCGACTACGTTCGGGGATCAGCGCGAGAGAAATTCAACCTGCCCGAAAACGCGTTCGTGCAGCTCAAGCGGCTCATCGTGCAGTTCTTCCTCAAGCGGCTCGACTCGAGCTTTCACGCATTCCGCTCCTCGCTCATCCGGTTCAGGGATGACACGGCCGCGCTCATGACCATGCTCGACGCGGGCACGGTATATTATTCGAACAGCATCGACGTTCGCCAGTACATCGCAAACGAGGACATCGCCGGACTTGAGGCGGAAATAGAGCTTAAGCGCGCGAGCGATCCCTCGATCACGAAGCTCACCCCTGAAGACTTTTCTCAGGAATTTCATACGCACCTCCACGAAGACCTCGAAAAGCTCTTCGTGCTCGTCGAGCGATGGGAGGCCGTAACGGAAGACCCGAAGCTCGAGATGTTCGCGAGCCAGATCGACGGATGGCTCAAGAAGGATAAGAACCCCGGCGAACGCCTCGTCGTGTTCTCGGAGTCCGAGGACACGGTCATCCACATCCGCGACCACCTCGAGAAAACCGGCCGAAAGGACGTGCTCGCCGTTTCCGCCGCGAACCGCAACGAAACGATTTCCGTGACGACGGGATCGGACGACGAGGAGATGGAGGTCGAGGAACTTATCAGGCGGAACTTCGACGCAAATTATCCGCACAGCCTCAAAGAGAGCCGTTATCGCGTCATCGTGACGACCGACGTCCTTTCGGAAGGCGTCAACCTCCACAGGGCGAACACGATTGTCAATTACGACACTCCCTGGAACTCGGTCAGACTCTTCCAGCGCATCGGGCGCGTCAACCGCGTCGGAAGCGTCGCGGACAAGATCTTTATCTACAACTTCTTCCCCATGAGCCGCGTGGATGACGTAATCGAGCTCAAGAAAAAGGCACAGATGAAACTACAGGCCTTTCACTCGGCGTTCGGCGAAGACGCGCCCATCTACTCAAGCGATGAGGAGGTCGAACATTTCGGTCTCTATGGCTCTGGAAGCGCCGAGGATTCCGAGGCGGCGAACCCCAAGCTCAAGCTGATGATGGAAATCCGGGAGCTCGCCCAGGATAATCCCGCCGAGTTCGAACGCATCAAAGTCCTTCCCGCGCATATGCGGTGTGTCCGTACCTCAAACAAGGAAACAGACCCGGTGCTCTACCTCGCAACATCGTCCAAAGACCTCTTCTATCGCGTGGGCGAATCCGAAGCGCGCCAGATAACCCTCATGGAAGCGGCCGGCATCCTCCGCGCAGACTCGGGCGAGACACCCGGTCAAGGTGAGTTCGACTGGGACGCGCTCATCGGGAAAGCATCCGCCGCATACGAGCGGGAAGAATCAATCAAGGAAGCTCAAACGACAGCGGCGCGAAAATACCCCATCCACGTCCGCAACGCGATCACCTACGTCGACTCGTTCCTCAATACGCTCGATACCGACATACTCTCGCGCGAGGACGTCGCGCTCTTCTCGAAGGCGATCGACCTGATCCGGAACGGCTCGGCCCCGGCCCGTCTCGTGCAGGAGATCGGAAAGAGCGAGAAGAACGCTTTTAACCTGAGCGATACGGTGAAAGCCGGCCATCTCAAAGAGCTCTTTACTCGTTTCGATATACAGAATTTCGCGAGCCCCACGCACCGCCAGAACGACCTTGAACTGACGCGGGAGGTCGCGCGCTTCGTCATGGGCGAGGCATGGAATAAAGGAAGTAACTAAAGAATGAACGCAGAGATCAAAAAAATCGTCGCTACCGCCTTTACCCCTGAGCTCCCGTCGTACCTCCCCACGCTGTTATTCCCCGAATCATGGGAGGCTTTTCCGCATCCCGTCGCAGAAAAAAAAGGAGACCACGAGATTCGGCGTATCGGGCAGATACGCGTAACGGGAGCCCGCGAGACGAAGGTCGACGTTCTCGCCGTCCGCGTCGCGGGCGACATCCATCTTCGAAACAATCGCGCAGGATTGCGCTCCCTCGTCGACGGATACATGGACGGGATCGGCGTCTCCGGAATCCTCGCGTTTTATTATCAGGAAGGGAACGCGGAGTGGAGGCTCAGCTACGCGTGGAAGCGGAGCGTCCGAGCCGATGGCGAGACGAAGATCGTCAACACACGATCCACCCGTTGCACGTACGTACTTGGGCCCGACTCCCGGACCCGTACCGCGGCGGAGCGTTTTTCGGCGCTCTCCGAAACCGGGCGAGTAACGCCCGCGGATATCGAGCGCGCGTTCAGCGTTGAGTCGGTCGGAAAGGCCTTTTTCGATTCGTACCGCAGGCACTATCAGCGTTTCGTTGAGGAGCTTTCAACCGACGCGGTACGTACGCTTCTCGGAGTTCCCCTCTGCGCGAACGCGGCCGAACGCCTCGCCTCGGATAAGCCGATTCGCGATTTTTCCAAGAAGCTCATGGGCCGTCTCGTCTTCCTCAAGTTCATCGAGAAAAAGGGCTGGCTTGGCGCGACCGACTATACCGCGCGCGACGGCGACCCGGATTTCCTCATGAATCTCTTCAAGTCGCACCGGGAAAACTTCTACGCAGAGGCGCTCGTCCCCCTCTTTTTCGAGACGCTCAACACCCCGCGCGAAGGCGACCTTTTCATGGAGACCGGGACGAAGGTGCCCTACCTGAACGGCGGGCTTTTCGAGCCGGCCTACGACGTTGACGCGGTGAACCGCAAACTTCATTTTAAGGGTGGACTCTTCGAGGAGCTTCTCGATTTCTTCAACCAGTACAATTTCACGATCGACGAGAACGACGATTCCGACGCG
>Ga0116149_1002108_pt1 | contig 22581 bp, 20 predicted proteins | sample AD_UKC057_MetaG_FD_89787 | JGI IMG/M metagenome (GOLD analysis project Ga0116149, IMG submission 89787) | Active sludge microbial communities of municipal wastewater-treating anaerobic digesters from USA - AD_UKC057_MetaG | ecosystem: Engineered > Bioreactor > Anaerobic > Digestate | place: USA... | reverse complement strand
TGTTTGCCGTCACGGGCGGCGTGTCATGCAGTTACTTCGAAGGCGATCACTCCGCAGGCGTTCTGAACTGGGGCAGTGTCGATAAGATCGAGAAGGTGGCGGTCGGCTGGTCCGGTTTCTTCGGGATCATGCTGGGCAAGCCGGAGGGTACGATGCTGGCGGTGCTCTATTCAACGCAGGTGATCGCGCGGGGCACCGAAAAAAACGTCAAGTACAACTACACGCGCGTCATGGAGGAGCGTCTTCCGGATTACCTCCTCATCGGCCTGAACTGGCCGACATCGGATAAAACCGCGGTGCGGCTGTCATACCGGGTCGACTTCAGCGGTGAAAGGAATTTCGGGACACGGAACCTCCTGACCCGGAGCCACGAGCTGGGCTATCTGGACTGGCTGATGGTAGCCAGGAGCGCCGCGGCGTGGTCTGCGTTCCCGCTCATAGCAACCGGCAACGCGCAGAACTACAAGCACCGGGACCGGCACAGCTTCGGGGCGGGGATCGAGTTTCCGATTAAGGGTATCATCGCGAGCGCCGGGCTCTCCTACTCGTCGCAGGAAAAATACCCGCGCGCGCAGAACCCCCTCGACCCGGACCTCCAGCGGGTCGGGATCGGCGCCGGCGTGCGCATCAATGCGTCAAAGTCAATCGTCGTTGACACGGGCACCGCCTACTACTTCTACATAACCGACCGGATGCTGTACAACTCGATCCGGATGGAGCGGGGCGCGTGGATGATGGGGCTCAGCGTGACGGTGAAAGCGATGTAGCAGCGCGCTACCGCCTGATACTCCTCAACAGGCGGGCCGCCTCGTTGTAGCGTCCGAGGGCGCGATAGGCATCGGCCAGCGAGCGGGTCACGTCCGGATCATCCTCGTTCAGGCTGTGCGCGTGCTCAAGGTGGGGGAGCGCCAGCCTGATATTTCCGCTTTTTGCATGCGCCCTGCCGAGATAGTGATATGCCTCGTAATCGGTCCTGCCCTCGTCGATCGCCAGATTCAGCTCCCGCACGGCACCGGCCATGTTTCCCGTCTCGAAGAGAGCGATCCCGTACTGATAGTGGAGGTTCGGGTTGCCGCCCGGATCGTTAATGGTGAATAACTCGATGATGTCCCGGTATCTCTTCATCTCGAAAAGCTGGCCGACGGTCTCCTCGAGGAGTTTCACCGGCATGCGCTCACTTCCAGCGGCAGTAAGGAGCATGTCGATCCCTTTCACCGGCTCACCGAGCTTGATGCGCGCGAGCCCGTCCAGCTTCTTGAAGGCCATGGTATCGGGATAGACGAGGATGCGGGGGTGGAGATACTCTTTCAGCTCCGCGTACCGGCGGTTATCGTACATCACTTCCGCCTCCCGTACCTGCTGCTCGACGCTCATCCCGAGGACCTTTTCGTAATAGGTCCTCATGAAGAACGAGTAGCCTTCGGCATTGTAGAAATAAGCGGTAATGGCAATGGCGATAGTGCCAAGAACCAGCACGTATCTGAATACAGGTCTGGGTTTCCTTCGCATGGTCTTGCTCCTCTTCGATTGTTGCTTCCCGGGCGGAATAATTTCAAGTACAAACTGTCCTGTTTTTTCAAATTTATTGGTTGAAATATATGCAATGCGCGAATAGTTGTGGCTTATCGATCGGCAGGCCGATATCCGGCCTGATTTCGGGACGCCGGAGCGTGAATCCCGCCGTATCATGCAAACGGTGCGGGAATCCGGGTAACGGTTTTTTCCCCGTTTTTTCCCGGTTTTATCGGAAAAAAATTTTTTTTCATGGATGCCAATTCGTTATACCAGTTGAGAGGACAAGAATATGAAAGCCTTACGGTTCATTTGCGCCGGCCTTTTAATCATGTTTTCCACTTCCATTTTTCCTCTTGCCGGGGACGAGGCGGTGGAGAAATTCAGGAGCAGGATGCTCAGGCTGAAAAAGCTGACCGGCGTCGTATCCTGGACCGCGATTGACGGCCAGACCTATTCCGGCGGATTCAAGTACATGGCGCCGGACAAGATATATGTGAAGTTCACGAGTCCGACGGAAAAGGTGCTCGTTTCCAACGGCAGGACGCTCTGGATCTACAGTCCCGCCAACAGGATGTGCGGCATACAGGAGCTCGAGAAGGGAACGACGTCGGGCGGCATTGCCGGGCTGGTTGTCGGCTATGACGGGATAGCTTCGGGCGGCGAGCACGGCTATATCATCAAGCTGAAAAGCGATGAAAAGCAGTTTTCCGAGATCATCCTGAGCGTGGATCCAACGTTTCTCCTGAAGGGGGCAATCTTCAAGCGTGACGACGGCAGGATCATGAGCTTCTCGCTTACCGATGTCAGCACTGCGCCGGATGTGAGGATGTCGCTGTTCGAATTCACGGTGCCCAAGGGCGTGCAGATAGTCAAAAATCCGCTGAATATACAATAACATGAAATCGAAGGTTGCCACAATACTGATCGCTGCCGCCGGTGTCTGCGTCCCTGCAGGGGCCATGTCAGAGGAGCGGGACCTGGTCTATGCGTACCTCTTGCCCGTGGCGGGCGGCGGTGCAAACGATATCCGCTGCACGGACCGGCTTGGCCTGTTCACCGACTCGAAGAAGATTTCCTTCGGGGAAGCATCGGCATGATTGTTAACGTCGACCGTAGTTAGGAACCGCGCATGCTCCATCACGGCGCCAGCATAAACCGCACCACGCGTGCGTCATTCATCCGACGGCCATCCGCGGCCCGGTAACAACGGACAACTCTTGAAATCGCTAAATCGTTTGTTTACGGCATTAGCCGAAGTCCTTGCGGGATCACGGGCGTTTCCTCCATCGCTCTTCATTGCGCTCTCGGTAGGGGCCTCGATCACGCTCGCGTCATCCTTCTGCCTGGAGGGGCGCCCGGACACGCCCGGCATTGTCCTGCTGGCCCTGGCGGCCGCCTCGTTTCCTCCCGTGTACCTGAGCTCACTGCGGATCGCGGCTAAACCCGTGTCTCCATTCCTGCACCGCGGCGGTTCGCGCGTCATGGGCCTTCTGCTCCTGTCCGCATGTCTCGCCGCCGCGACCGGCGCGCGCGTTTGCTCCCTTCTGCGGGATGAGCCGGCCACCCTGAAAAACGGGCGGCACACGGCCCTGGTAGAGCGGGTGACCGAGAGGCGGTATTACCGGGAGGTGATTGCCCTTCTCAGCGTGCCGGGCGCGGCCGGCGGCCCTGCAGCCGGGGACCGGCTCCGGCTTATGGCGCGCGTCGGCGGGAACGGCGCGATCCTCCCTGGCGACCGGTTCGAGTTCAGGGGCGAGCCGATACCGGCGACCGATCCCCGGTGCGGACCGGATGCATATCGCCGCGCGCTCCTCCTTGACGGGGTCCGGTATGTCGTGTATCCTGACGGCCGCTCGGTCGCCGTGTCGCCGGGGGGAGGCTCCGTTCGGGACCGGGTCCGCGCGCGGCTGGCGGAAAACTGCGACGCGCTCTTCAACAGGGAGACGGCCGCGATCATCAAGGCCTTTTACTTCGGCAACCAGGAATACATCGACAAGATCACCATGAATGATTTCAAGCGCGCCGGTGTGCTGCACATACTGTCGGCGAGCGGTCTGCATGTCGCTGTCGTCGCTGCCATCCCGCTCTTCCTGCTCGGCCTGCTGCGGGTCAACCGCAAGGTGACGGTACTCGCCGCGGCGGCGACGGTTGCCCTCTACCTCTACCTGACCGACATGCCGGTATCGCTCCTTCGCGCGTGCCTGATGTTCTTCCTGTTTGCGGCCCAGAGGGTCATGGACCGGAAGGGAAACGTGTTCAACGCGCTGTTCCTGTCAGCGGCCGTCCTGCTTGCGCTGTACCCGGGCGATATATACACGCTGGGGTTCCAGCTTAGCTTCGGCGCAACCCTGGGCATACTGCTTTTCCATGGCCCGTACCTGAAGACGATGTCCTGGCTCCCCCGGCCCCTTGCCGGTCCGCTGGCCGTCACCCTCTCCGCGCAGGTACTGGTACTCCCCGTATTATTGAAACAGGTGGGCGAAGTCAACCTGACCGGCCTTGTCTCGAATATCATCGTCGTGCCCCTGATGTCCCTTCTCCTGCTGGTTTCGCTGGCCGCACAGGCCCTCACTCCTGTCACTGACGCCGCGGTATGGGCGGGCCGCGCGGGCGATTTTATCTACCTGGCCGGGAAGTGGATGGTGGCCCGCCTGTCCTCGCTGAACGGCCACTTTTCCGCTGCCGCGGCCGGACCGGCCCTGGTGGCCGCATTCTGCCTCCTCCTGCTCCCGGTCCTGCCGCGCTTTAGAGGGAAAAAAACGATGTCACTCTCGATCCTCTCGGCCTTGATTGTCGCCTGGCTCTATCTCGACGCGGGCGCGTCCGAGCAGGACAGGGTTACAGTCGTGAAGCACGGGCAGGGGACCCTCATCATTGTGAAGGAGGGAAACGGGGTTTCCCTTGTGGGCCTTCCGCCGGGAAAGGAGTTCCGTCAGCGGGTCATATCCGAGATCATGACAGCGGGGTGCAGGGAGGTGACCCTGGTGCTTCCACGGCCCGATTACGGCACCGTAGCCGGTTATACGGCGCTGGCGCAGCGACTGCCGGTCAGGCGCTGCTACATGGGGGGCTCCTTTAACATTAGGGGCTATACCCGCCGGTTTTTCGATGTTCTGGGCAGGGACGGGGTGGATCTCGTTATCGATGATCTCCCTGGAAACGGATCAACAGGCCGGTACGGCCGGCGGCCGGAAGCTTCCGCGGAGCGGATATGCGCGCTGTATGAGAGCGCTGCAGCAGGGGGGCTGGAGGAAGTCTCGCACGGCGGCAAAAAATACGCTGTCAGATATTTAACTTTACATTAAAACGCGTTTCACATAGAGTAGATGCAGCGTAACGCACGGACCAAAATTCACGAGTGTTCCTGATGTTTGATTCATCAATTCTTGCACGGCAATTCGATCGGGGTGAGGAAGTGTACCTGAGCTTCCAGTATGTCACCGGGGAGATAGATAATGATCTGACCTCCCTGCTCGTCAAGATTCTCGCCCGCATAGACAAGACGTACCTGTACGATACCCTGGAATCGGTGCTCAGGGAGCTGATACAGAACGCTGTCAAGGCGAACATGAAGCGCGTCTGGTTCGCGAACCAGGGCCTGGATATCTCGGACGAGTCGGACTACCGGAAAGGGATGCTGAAATTCAGGGAAGTTGCCTACCACCCGGAGGTCATGCGAGAGAGCCTGATGGGAAGCCCGTACCGGATCGTCATCAAGTTCCGGAAGCGGTCCGGCGGCGTGGAGTTTGACATATTCAACAACGCGGGCGTCCTTCCCGGCGAGCTCGAGCGGATACAATTCCGCATGGTCAAGGCGGCGCAGTGCAAGAACTTCGGCGAGGCGTATGATAACATGTATGACGCCTCCGAGGGCGCCGGCCTGGGGATCATACTCACGATCATGCTGCTGAAAAACGCCGGCATCGGCGCCGGTGCGCTTTCCATCAAGCCGGAAAGCGGCTCCATGAAGGCTTCCGTCGTCATCCCGGGCGAGCTGAAGAGCTCCGAGATCACCACCTCGATCAAGAGGAGGATACTGGACGAGGTAAGCTCGCTCCCCACATTCCCTGAAAACATGCTGGAGCTCCAGGCCCTGTGCAACAACCCTGAAACGACCATAGAGGCGATATCTGACAGGCTGGCCCTTGATCCGGCCCTGACGGCCGATGTCCTCAAGCTATCGAACTCGGCCGCGTTCATCATGGGCAAGAGGATCAGCAAGATAGACGAGGCGATCGTGGTCATCGGCCTGAAGAACCTCACCGCGATCCTGGCAGCGTCCGCAACGAGGAAGATCCTGGATATGCGGTATCGCAAGTTCGAGGAGGTGTGGGACCACTGCAACCGGGCGGCCTATTACGCCCGCTGCATAGCCCAGGAGAAAGGCTACTCGAAAATTGTGGACAGCGCGTTCATTGCCGGCCTGCTCCATGATATAGGCACCATCGTGCTCCTGTCGATCGACCCGGGCCTCCTGACCCGGATATCGAACATGGTCAAGAACCGGAAGATCAGGACCGCGGCAATGCTTGAGGAGATATCCATCGGCATCAGCCATTCAACCATCGGCGGACTCATCGCGGAACGGTGGAACTTTCCCGAGGAGCTCATTGAGGCCATTCGCTACCACCATGCGCCCCTGGACCCCGTCATCCGCAACCGGGACCTCGTCATGATCACCTACCTCGCAAACCACCTGTGCAGCTTCGAGAACCGGGAGCCGGACCTTCTCTTCTTTGAAACCGAGATACTCGAGAAGTTCGGGATCGGGTCCCGCGAGGCGTTTGATGTCTTTTTCAAAAAGCTTCGGGAACAGTATGACAGCCACGACCAGTTTTTAAAAAAGAGCGCGCCATGAGCAGATATATCGTGAGCATGACGCCGGGCGGCATGCACACGCTGGCTTACCGGAACGGCCGGGAAGTGCGGATCCACTCCGCCTATGACCCGGCGCGCGAGGCCGAGCGTGCGGTTGCAGCCTTCAATACGGGCCGTGCGACGATGATCGCCGTTTCCGGGATCGGGCTCGGCTATCACCTTGCGGCGCTGAAGGCGGCGTTTCCCGGCATCCCGATCCTGGCCGTCGAGCATGACGAGGAAGTGGTTGCCCTTGCGCGCGAGTCCTGCCCGCGGAACCTGGAGGGCGTTATCGTGGTCGTCCCCGGCGCTGACCTGTCCGCGGTGTTCGAGGAACTTGACGTAGCCGGCTTTCGCGGCATCGCGCGCTACGAGCACCGCCCCTCGTACCTTCTCTATCCCGAATACTACGATGCCGTCATGCGCGAGATGGGGCAGTACGCCTCTTCGAAAATGAGCGATCTCCTGACCCGGTTCGAGTTCGAGGAACGGTGGGTGGAGAACATACTGCGCAATATTCCCCGGCTCTTCACCGCGGCCAGGGTCGCCTCGCTCTTCGGCAGATTTTCCGGGTGCCCCGGCATCATCGTGTCCGCGGGCCCGAGTCTCAGGAAGAACGTGCGCGTCCTTGAGCGGATGCGGGACCGCGCCCTCATCGTGGCGGTCGACACGGCGGCGCCCGTGCTCGCCAGGACGGGCGTCTCGCCGCACCTCATCATGACCCTGGACGCCCAGAAGCACAGCATCAGGCATTTCCTGGGACTCGACGGGGGAGGGGCGGCGCTCATAGCGGACATGGTCAGTTATCCGCCGGTGGTCCGCTCGTTCGGCGGGCCGGCGATCATGAGCGCGACGACGAAGTATTACACCGCGGCAGACGGCGCCATGAAGCGCGAGACCACGCCGCTCATGGGCTGGATAGAGAAATACATCGAGCCGATCGGCGACCTGCAGTCCGGGGGCTCCGTCGCGACCAGCGCGTTCGATCTGCTCCTTAACCTCGGCTGCAACCCGATCATTCTGGCCGGTCAGGACCTTGCCTATACCGGGCGGGAGATACACTGCAGCGGCACCCACCATTACAGCGAGTGGCTTCCGCGGACCAACCGGCTCGGGGGGCTGGACTCGATGAACCAGTCTATCATCAGGCGGCGTAAGATTAAATACGTTCCCGCGTACGGCGGAACGGGGAAGGTGATATCCGATTTCGTGTTCGACCTGTACCGCGGCTGGTTCGAGGACTCGGCCGCCAAGGTCAGCGTCCCGGTCATCAACGCAACGGAAGGGGGAGCACGGATCAGGAACACGGAAGAGGCCGCACTCTCCGCCCTTGTCGATCGTCTGCCGTCCCTGAGCCCCGTGCCGGCCGATATACTTGCCCGTGCCCTTGCCGGCGACAGGCGGGAGCGGCCGGACCGGCTTGCGGCTGCCATGAAAGCCGCGATCCGCGACCTGGAAGAGGTCAGCACAGCGGCCGACCGGGCTATGGCAGACCGCGAACAGGCCCCGGCCGTGGAAGAGCTGGTCAACAGGGAAGATACGGCGCTCATTTTACAGCCGTTTTTAAGGAAGGCCCGCACTTTCCTGACCCGCTACAAGGCCGGACAGGAAGAGGCCGAGCGTCTTATGCTGACGGACATCCGATCGGCCGCGGCCCGGCTTATCCCTGCCCTGGCCGCCTGCCTGGAAAAGCTTGGCGCGTAATAGTGCCGGGGGCCATTCCCCCGAGGAAAACGGAAAAAAATTTTAACGCGGAGAACGCAGATCCCCGCCTTCTCCGCGACCTCCGCATTGAAAATGATCAGCTAATTCCCAGTATAAATATGATGTTTCAGGGGCGATTTTTACTGATTTTCGAATGTATACCCGCCCGATAATAACAGTAACGGCACCCTGTGTCCGGGAACTCCATGCCCGGACCGGGGACGGCCACTCCCGCTAAGGATGGACAGGCTCCATGATTAAACGAATTCTTCTCGTCATCGTAATATGCGCATTCGCATTGATCGATTCAACGGCACGCGTCAGCACGCTGCCCCCCGACGCTATCGACTGGACAAAAGGGACCATCGTCACGCACGGTGCCTTCAGGCTTAACATTGACGATCGCGGCATGCCCGTTAACGAGGACGGCTCGGCGAAGATATCCCTCACCGGCGGAAGAGTGGATGCCTACCGGAAGGCCCGGGAGCGCGCCATCCAGGGCATGGTCAGGCTGGTGAAGGACGTCAGGGTCGATGCGGACACGACGCTTTCAGAGCTGCTTGAACGGAGTGACGTGTTCCAGTCGCGGATCGTTGCCATTATCAACGGAAAGATCAGGGCCAGGGGGTTTCCCGTCGACTTCGCCACATCGGGGTGCAGGGCCGAGCTCAGGATCGGCGACCTGCTCCCGGCGGTCCCCTATACCTATCCGGGCGAGGAGTTTCCCGCGCGGATCGATGCGCCGGTCCCGACCGTTTACTCGAGCCTGGTCATAGACACCCGCGGGCTTCCCGTGGAGCCGATGATGCTGCCATCCGTCCTGAACGAAGACGGGCTGGAGGTCTACGGCCGGTTTTTTGTCGATATACGGAATGCCGGCAGATACGGTATTGTCGCCTACGCGCACGGCGAGGACGAGGCGATGAAATACCGCGCCGCCGGCGATCACCCCTTCTACACGGTGGCCCTCAGGGCGGTAAAAGGATGCCCGGTTATCGCCGACAGGGACGTCCGGAAGATATTCAGCAGCCCGCAGACCGTGGAGCAGCTCAGGAAATGCAGGGTCATTTTTATTATTGATAAAAAAGCGAAACAATAGTATATTTGTACAGGGTGCGAAAATGCCACAAATGCCACGGATAAAAATATCTCCTCAATCAATGACGCGGGCCGTATCCGGCCTTGATCGGATGATAAACAGGATCCCGCGCCGCACCCAGCAGACCATTAAAAGCCTGTTTGTACTGCTGGTTCTCGGCGGCTCTGTCGGGGCTTTCATCTGGGGCGCCGTGAAGGGGCGCGAGGCCGCCGAGATCAAGAGCGCGCCGATTGTCAGCTCCACGAACGAAGTGTTCGATGTGGACATCAAGCGCGAGAACGAGGGCGGCAATTTTTCGGCCCTGCTCGACTCGGAAGTGATCAACGAGATGAAGAGCATAGAAGCGGAGAAGATGCGCTTCCCGACAAAGACGAACCTCGAGCCGGAAACAGACCGCGGCATTGTTGAGCCCGATTTCGGCAGGAAGACCAGGGAGTCTACCGAGGTCCGCAACCCCGAGCCCCTGATTGAAGGCGACTACCGGCCCGGGGGCGGACCCGCCGCGGACGTTCGCCCGGTGGAGAAACGGGGCGGCGCTTCGGTCGAGTTGCCCGAAACGGTTGTCGATGCCGAGAAGGGCGGGATCGAGAAGCTCCCGGAACGCGAGACCGGGAGGAAACCCGACACAACCTTCAGGCGCGATACCGATGTCCGCCAGCTGGAGAAGAAAAAGCCGGTCAGGGGCGCCGATATACGCGAACCTGCGCCGGTAGACCGTGAGGGAGGAATAATCAAGGATTGAAACGATACATTATAGCCGCGCTCTGCGCCGGTATCGCTGCGATCGGCCTGCAGCCACGAGCATGGGGACAGGCGCCCCGCACCGAGCCGGCCGTTGTTGACGACCGGCAGACGGAAGATATCATTAACACCATCCTCACTGAATCGCCGGAGGAGAAGGCCGCTGATACGAAAAAACAGCCTGCGGCTGACGGCGCGAGCGGGGCAAAGCCGGACTCCGGCACGGCGGCCGATAGTACCGCCGGCAAGCTGAAGTCGCCCGACAACGCTGCGGGCGCAACCAGGAAGAGCGCAGATATTAAGGAAGAGACAGCGCCGAAGGTGAGCACCGAGGAGGACGTTCTGTTGAGGACCGGCATCGACTTCTACAAAAACGGTTTGTACGAGTCCTCGCTTCGCAAGTTCCAGGAACTCGGTGAGAAGTTCCCCAAGGGCGCGCTGAAAGAGAGCGCCGGCTTCTGGGCGGGCAAGGTCCTGGTCAAGCTCTACCGCTACGACGACGCGATAAAGGAGTTCTCCGCGGTCACACCTGAGTCGGGCGATTTCCAGTCTGCGCTCTTCTCGATCGGCGAGTGCTACCAGATGAAGGGTGACAGGATCGCCTCGATCGAATATTACCAGAAGGTATACGCCCTCTTCCCGTCACGCGACCTGGCCGACAAGGCGCTCCTGAATATCGGCAAGCTCTACCTGGACCAGCAGCGAGGAGCGCAGGCGCTTGATTCGGCCGTCAGGCTGGTCAAGGAATACAAAGACCGCGATACCGTGGATGACGCCTATTACCTGATGGGCAAGATATACGAAAAGGATCCGCGCCTCAAGGACGTTGAGACGGCGCGGCAGATATACCGCCAGTTCCTCAAGAAGTCGGAGACTGATCCGCGGTTCGGGAGCTCCCCCCTGAAAAAAAGGGTTATGGAAGACCTCGCCCGGATAGAAAAGATGTATTTCAAGATGGAAAAGTGACGACAGACCGTGAACGACCAGGGAAAGACACGATACAGCTACCGCGACACCGGGCTCACGCCCCACATGGAGGACTACATGGAGGCGATCGTCATGCTGTCCTCGAGCAACAGGGTGGTGCGGGTGAAGGACATAGCGAAAAAGCTGGACATCAAGATGCCCAGCGTCTCGGCGGCACTTGCAAAGCTCAAGGAGATGGACCTGATCGATTACGAGAAGTACGGTTACGTGGAGCTGACCGAGAAAGGGCAGGAGATCGCCGACCGCGTGTTCAAGCGCCATACCTTCCTCACCGATTTCTTCGCATCGGTCCTGCAGATAGACGCCGCCGCTGCTGACGAGGAGGCGTGCAAGGTGGAGCATGCGCTCTCCCCCCAGACCTGCTCGCGGATACACCACCTGCTCGATTTCTACAAGGTTGAGGAATCCGATCAGAGCGAATGGATAGCGCGCCTGAAAAAGGCCCTCAGGGAATGAGCCGATAAAAAAAAGCCCCTTTCGGAGGGGCTTTTTTGCACTATACGCCAGATAGGCCGGTAAACGTTTGCGGTCTTAACTCGCCTTTTCCTTTTTCTTTTCTTCCATTTTTTTCAGGACCTTTTCCTGGACATCCTTGTTGAGCGGGACGTACTTGAAGAACTCCATCGAGTAGTTGGCCCTGCCGCTGGATATGTTCCTGAGCTGTGTCGCGTACCCGAACATCTCCATGAGCGGGACGAAACCGATGACCTTCTGCGAACCCTTGCGGTAGCGGCGCATGGATTCGATGCGGCCGCGGCGCCGGTTCAGGTCGCCGACGACCTCGCCGATGTAGTCGTCAGGCGTGTTCACCTCGATTTTCATCATGGGCTCGAGCAGTATGGGACCAGCCTTGAGGAAGCCTTCCTTGAAACAGATGGACGCGCAGGTGCGGAACGCCATGTCCGAGGAGTCCACATCGTGGAAGGTGCCGTCCAGGAGAACGGCCTTCACGTCGACTACCGGGAACTCGGAGAGGATGCCCTCCGCCATGGAGGCCTCGATCCCCTTGCGGACCGACGGAATGTATTCCATGGGAATCGCCCCGCCCTTGATATGATCCTCGAACTCGAAGCCTTTGCCCGAATTGGGCTCGAGCCGCATCACGGTATGGGCGTACTGGCCGCGGCCGCCGGTCTGCTTGGAGTGCTTGTATTCGCATTCCACTTCCTTCGTGATAGTCTCACGGAACGCGACTGAAGGCTCGCCCACGATCGCGGTCACGCCAAACTCGGTGCTGAGCCGGTCGATGATGATCTCGAGGTGCAGCTCGCCCATTCCGGCGATGATAGTCTCGTTCGTTTCATCGTTGAAGCGTACCGTGAAGGAGGGGTCTTCCATCGAGAGCTTTCTGAGGGCGGCTCCGAGCTTTTCCTCTTCCTTCTTGGCCGGGGGCGATATCTTCATCTCTATGACTGAAGGCGGTATGAATATTGACTCCAGGTGGAGCGGGTGACCGGAATCGCACAGGGTGTCTCCGGTCTTGGAAAATTTCATCCCGATCAGGGCGACGATGTCGCCGGGACCGGCGCTTTCAATCTCTTCGCGCTCCTTGGCGTGAATACGCAATATGCGGCCGATCCGCTCGGACTTTGACCTGGTCGAGTTCAGGACCTGCATGCCGCTCTTCAGCTCGCCGGAATAGACCCTGATAAAGGTCTGCTGGCCGACGTACGGGTCGTGGATCAGCTTGAAGACAAGGGCCGCGAACGGGTCCTTCGGGGACGGGTGACGGGTATGGGACTTGCCGGGATCATCGATGTCCATGCCGACCACCGCGCCGATATCGATCGGCGAGGGCAGATAGTCCACGATCGAATCGAGAAGAATCTGCATTCCCTTGTTCTTGTACGCGGAGCCGCAGAAGACCGGGGTAATGAGCATCTTGATGGTGGCTTCGCGCGCGGCTTTCATGAGGAGGCTTTCCGGGACCTCCTTGCCGTCGAGATATAATTGCATGATCTCTTCATTATAATCAGCCAGTTTTTCGATGAGAGTGGTACGCATCTCATCGGTCTTTTTCTTGTACGCTTCAGGGATCCCGGTTTCGATGAGCTCCATCTCCTTGAAAGTAAAGGCCTTCTGCCTGATGATGTCGATGACTCCCTCGAAGGTGTCCTCGACGCCCATGGGCACCTGGAAAGGGACCGGGTTGGCGTCAAGGTACTTGTCCATCTGGCTGACGACTTCGTAGAAGTCGGCGCCGATGCGGTCCATCTTGTTGACGAAGGCGACCCGGGGCACGTGGTAGCGGTCGGCCTGGTTCCAGACGGTCTCGCTCTGGGGCTCGACGCCGGCGACGGCGCAGAATACCGCGACCATGCCGTCGATGACGCGCAGGGAGCGCTCGACCTCGACCGTGAAGTCGACGTGGCCGGGGGTGTCGATGATGTTGACCATGTGGTCGTTCCAGGTGCAGGAAATGGCGGCCGAGGCGATGGTGATGCCCCGCTCCTGCTCCTGTTTCATGAAGTCCATGGTTGCCTCGCCATCATGCACCTCGCCGAGCTTTCTCGTGGTCCCGGTGAAGAAGAGTATCCGCTCCGTAACAGTCGTTTTGCCCGCGTCGATGTGGGCGGCGATCCCGATGTTTCTCACTTTTTGTAACGGCATATAATCCCTCTGTTTAATCAGTACTTATAAATTTCTTAACAAATTATTAGTAACCACGGCGTTGTCAGTTTTCCGGAGACGGAGAATTCTCAAGCAGGTTTACTTCAAAGACCGCGTACGGCAAAATAAGATGGCATATTCTATTGAGGGCGTTTTTTGTCAATAGAAAAACAACATATTTTTTTCATACCGTCCGGTAGTACGGACCCGGCGGCTCATTCTCCCAGGATGTTCAGCATGTCAAGCTGGAGCTCCGCCTGCTGGCGAAAGGCCGATTCCCGGTGGTTTTCTATTATCTCGTTGAAGACCTCGGATGCTTCCTTGTCATAGCCCATTTTCATATAGCAGATGCCGGTATTGAAAAAGGCTTCGACACCGGGTTCTGTGTTGCTGAATTCCTCGTACAGGGCGCGGTAATACTGGATGGCCCTGGCATACTCGAGCCTGTTGAAGTATATCTCCGCAATGTACTTGTAGGCCTCGTTACGGTGGTTTCCATTGTAGTAAATCTCGAGATATTCGTTGAATGTTTCCAGCGCCTTGTCATACATCTTCAGCTTGATGAAGCCGAGGCCGTTCTGAAACTTGACGTCGTCAGCCAGCGCGTCAAGGGACCGGGGCGAGCTGGCGTCTTCAGCCGCATGTACCGCAGCCGGAAGCAAAGCCAGTGCCAGAAGGAGGGTCATTATTCTTACAGATGTCATGGCGTCACCCTGTCAATAATACAAGATATATGGATAGGTATCGGCAGTAATGCGACATAACATTAGAATTTTTTATAGTTCCATGAGGTGATTCAGATTGGTGTTGAGATCATCTATATATGAAGCCGTGCCGGCCTGCCCGGCGACCTCGATCCTGGCATCGGGATTGAACGGGTTTGTCCGTACCGCCATCGAGTAGAGATAGGTGTAGTTTGTCTTCAGGTGTTTCATGTATCCCAGCCATTCGCCCACGATAAGCCTGTACGCCCGGGAGATATCGCCCCTGAGATGGTTGAGGTCCGAACCGGGGAGAGGATCGAATGAAGCCCGGTGCCCACCTCGCTGAAAAAAACGCCGATGGTCATGTTCATCTTTTTCGGGAGCGCTTCTTTTTCCTTTTTTTGCATAAGCCTGTCGAGCAGGAGCATGACCAGGAGGACCTGTATCGGCACGGAGGCGGGTGCCAGATTATTTTTTTTCGAGGTGGAGGCCGCCGTATCGAGAACGAACGACCCAGAGGAGCGGGACGGCCGCGATAAAGGCCACCGCGCAGAAATTGAAGGCCGAGCGGTAGCTGCCGGTGTGATCTATCAGGAAGCCAAGTCCGAGGGCAAATGCCATCATCCCGCCGTTGAAGGTGGCGGTAAACAGGGCGTTTGCCTTGCCGCGGTCGCAGGTGTCCACCAGGCCGACCATCGTCGCGTTCAGGACCGGGTAAAGTATGCCGTGGGCCACGCCGTACATGATGCTGACCGCAACGAGAACGGCCATGGAATAGAGGATGTTCATGGAAAGGTTCATCAGGGCGCCGACCGCGAATGCCAGCATGATAAGCGCAACCCGGTTGAACCGGTTGACGATACGCATGAAGGTAAACCGGATGACGATCAGGACCGCGATATAGGTCATGAAGAATATCGAGAACTTGAAATCGGTTGTGGTACGAATAAAGTTTGGCAGGTAGGTGATGATGACGCCGAACCCGCCCCCGAAGATGAACCCCGCCAGCGTCATGAGGAGATATTTAGGGTTCGTGAGCAGGTGCAGGGAGCCGCTGGTCGACGGCTCGCACTCGCCGGCATCATGGAGGTCGGTGCGGGGGAGGATGAAGGTGATGGCCATGCTCATCCCGACGAGCACAACCGATAATAGGAATATCAGCTGGTGAGGGTAGCCGCGGGCCAGGAGCATCTCTCCCACGAAGGGGCTGATCGCATTGCTCAGGGAGCCGGTAATGCCGTATATCCCGATCGCCTCGGCCGCGTTCTCGAGCGGCACGATGTCGAACACGATCGTCGTGCCGAGTATCATCGCCACGGAGAACCCGATTCCGTGAAGCACGCGGATCACCAAGATTGCCCAGGAGAGGGAAGAGATCAGAAGGTATGAGGCATACGCGACCAGCAGAATGAGATAGCCCAGCCGCAGCATCCTGATCCTGTCCCGGCCCTGCATGAGCGAGGCAATGGAGACTGAAGAGATGATGATGAATATCTTGTCCGCGTTGTTCATGATCCCGATGTAGGACTCGGACGCGCCCATGTTCTTCAGAAAAACCGGAAACAGTATGTAGAGCGAATTTCCCAGGAAGAACAGGAAGTTCGCAAGGGCAAGGTAGTAGAATATGGGCTTGAAGCGTTTCATGCTTCCAGAATAGGGACTGGCGCTGATTGGCAAGCATAATTTGCCCCGGGAACTCTGAATAAACGGCAGGGTGAAAGATAAAGGCCGCTCTTCAATCGATGTACCAGCGACGCCTGGATCCATCCCGGATTATATTAAGCATTGAATTGATTGCCATTTTTTCTATGGATGCAGCTCTCCGCGTTCTCTGCGTTGATTTTTTTTTGACGTATCATCCCGATAAAAATTGATTGCATTAATTAACCCCTGTCGCCATTATTAAGCAGGCCCGCACGGTCCGGGCCCATCACCAACCGGAGGACCCGCATGGAGCTGCAGGACGCTATACTCAAACGCCGAAGCCAGAGAAAATTCACCGATTACCGTGTCACTGACGAGGAGATACGCCAGCTCCTTGAAGCGGCGCGCTGGGCCCCGTCATGGGCCAATTTCCAGGTCTGGGAATTTATCGTGGTCCGGGACCGGGACGTCATTGCGAAGGTGGCCGCAACCTATGAGGAGAACAACCCGGCTGTCAAATGCACCCAGGCGGCATCCGCACTGATCGTCGGATGCGCGAAGACCGGGGTGTCCGGCCTTAAGGGAGGGAAGCAGACCATATTCTCGGAGTGGTTCATGTTTGACCTGGGGCTCGCGGTCCAGAACCTCTGCCTGAAAGCGCACGAGCTGGGGTTGGGCACGGTTGTCGTCGGCTCGCTTGATCACAATGAGCTCAAGAAGGCGCTTTTGGTCCCCGACGGCTATCAGGCCGTAGTGGTCATGCCGCTGGGTAAGCCGGTTGTCCCGGATAAGCAGCCAACCCCGCGGAAAGAGTTGAAGGACTTCGTTCACCTGGACGCTTTTGGCAGGCCGTATGCCTGAGAACAAATAGTGGAGACACCGATGACGCCAAGCGGCATAGAGCTGGAATATCGGGGCCACTGTGCGGTTATCACGCTCAACAGGCCGGAGAAGAGGAACGCCTTCAACCGGGAAATGTGGGCCGCGCTTGACTCGGTCGCGAGAAGGCTTCATGACCGGCTGCCCCGCGCTGTTGTCATAACAGGCGCCGGGGGCAGCGCGTTCTGCGCCGGGTTCGACGTGAACCCCGAAAATCCCCAGGTGTCAGAGCTGATGGGCGCCGTGCAGAAGCGGGACCGCGCGCCAGCCGAGGAGCTTGTACGTTACATTCGGGGCGTCGTGGATCACCTGGTGAGCCTCCCGGTCCCGCTGATTGCTGCGATCAACGGGCTTGCCTACGGCGGCGGCGCGGAGCTGGCAAGCCGGTGCGACATGCGCGTCATGGACCCGGCCGCAGTGGTGTGTTTTTCGGAAGTGCGGCTGGGACTGATGCCGGACTGGGGCGGCGGGGTGGCCCTGTCGCGCCTGATAGGGAGGTCGCACGCGGCGGACCTGATACTCACGGCCCGTCGCGTTGGAGCCGAGGAGGCCTTTCGAATTGGCCTGACGGACCGGGTGAGCGCGCCCGGCCGGGCGCTCGAAGAGTCGCTTGCCCTTGCGGAATCCATCGCGAAGAACGGCCCCCGCGCTGTTCGGTCCGCGCTCGAGGTCATCCGGAGGGCGGCCGATATCCAGCTACGGGATGCGCTGGAGTTCGAGACCATGATCGCGGCTGACCTCATCGCATCCGGGGAGTGCGTACACGGGATCACGGCGTTTCTTAAAAAAACAGAGCCGGAATTTCCCGATCCCGAGTAATCCCTCCAGTACGGCCGCATGCAGTAAATACCTGATTGTTGTTATATATCGAGGATCTTCAGGCCCATGTTCATTCCAACGACCGCGGACGAAGTACGCTCTCTCGGGTGGGAACGCCTTGACGTCATCCTTGTCTCGGGTGACACCTACATCGATACGCCCTGTGACGGCGCAGCGATCATCGGCCGCGTGCTGATGGACGCCGGGTACCGCGTGGGCATCATCGCGCAGCCGGACGTTGCCGGTGGCAGCGATATTGCCCGTCTGGGCGAGCCGCTCCTGTACTGGGGGGTCACCGCCGGCTCGGTCGACTCCCTGGTCTCGAACTACACGGCAACCGGGAAGCGCCGATCGCAGGACGATCTTACCCCCGGCGGCAGGAACATGCGGCGGCCGGACCGCGCATGCATCGTGTACGCAAACATGATCCGCCGTCATTTCCGGAACACCGCACCGATCGTCCTGGGTGGCGTCGAGGCGAGCCTGCGCCGGGTGGCGCATTACGATTTTCGCGACGATGCGGTCAGGCGCTCGGTGCTCTTCGACGCCAAGGCCGACATTCTCGTGTACGGCATGGGCGAGAGGGCGGTCCTGGAGCTGGCCGATCGCCTGAAGAAGGGTGAAGACTGGCGGGGCATGCGCGGCATCTGCTACATCGCGGGGAGCGCTCCCCCGGGATTCGTGAGCCTGCCGCCGTACGAGACCGCCGCGCGCGACAAGCGCGAGTTCATCCGCATGAGCGAGCTTTTTTTCTGCAACAATGACCCGGCCGCGGTCAAGGGAATGTCGCAGAAGCACGGGGACCGCTTCCTCGTGCACAACCGGCCCGCACTGCCTCTTTCATCCCATGAGCTGGACCGGGTTCACGAGCTGCCTTTTGAGCTCGATGTGCACCCGTACTACAAGAAGATGGGCCGGGTGAAGGCCCTGGATACGGTCCGCTTTTCGATCACCACGCACCGGGGCTGCTTCGGCGGGTGCAATTTTTGCTCGATAGCCGCGCACCAGGGGGCCGGCATCGTCTCCCGGAGCGAGGAGTCAGTTGTGAGAGAGGCGCGGCGCATGACAGCCCACGCGTCCTTCGGGGGCACCATCGCTGATGTTGGCGGACCCACGGCAAACATGTACGGGATGTCATGCAAAAAGATGGCGCGCAGGGGAGCGTGCCCGGACCGGCGGTGCCTTGCGCCGCGGCCGTGCGCCAGCATGCAGATATCACATCGGAGGGCCACAGGCCTTCTCCGGCGCATCAGGAAGGTCCCCGGCGTGAATCACGCGTTCGTCGCCTCGGGCATACGGCATGACCTTGTCATGGCGGACGGGGAGCACGGTAAGGAGTACCTGTCCGAGATCGCGCACTATCATGTATCGGGGCAGCTCAAGGTCGCGCCAGAGCACAGTGACGGCCGTGTGCTCGCGCTTATGAGCAAGCCGGCGGTTGACAGCCTTATCCGCTTCCGGAACCTTTTCAACCAGCTCAGCCGCAAGTTCAACAAGCGTCAGTATCTCACCTATTACCTTATCGCCGCGCATCCCGGCTGTAACCTCCAGGATATGCGCGCGCTGGCGCAGTTCACCAGGAAGGAGCTGCACCTTGCACCGGAGCAGGTCCAGATATTCACGCCCCTCCCGTCAACCTGGTCGACGGTCATGTACTACACGGGCATTGACCCGTTTACCGGGGAGTACATCTTCGTAGAGCGTGACATGCGGGAAAAGGAGAAGCAGAAGAGGGCTCTGACGGGGTAATGAACGGTTAATAGTTAATAGTGAATAATTCCGGATAATTTATTTCCGCTCCTGCGGAGCGGAAATAAATTTAGACTGGTAATACAATTATCATCATGTATTTATAGAATAACTGCTGGCACGTTATTCAATTTGGGTACTGCTGTACATGCCGGTGTTTATTTGTAAACCACGTTCGCGAAGGTTCGTCGTATCCCCCGCTTGTATGTGAAGGCCGGATATCCCAGGATCATGGCGAGGGCGACCTTGTTGTCCGCCGGTATGCCCCATTTTTCCTTGAGCTTTTTCTCCCGGTCGAGCGCAAACGCGACCGTTCCGATCATGCAGGTGCCCAGGCCGAGCGACTCGGCTGCGATCATCGCGTAGGTGCAGGCGATGTGGCCGTCCACCGGGTCGGCGTAGGGCGACTGGTGGAACAGGGCCACGACCGGCGCGTGATAAAAGAGATAGTCCGTTCCCTCTTTCCGCGCGTCGATCATGAGCTTCGTGGCGGGAAGAATGAAGTCCTTGAACGCCTCGATCTCTCCCTTTTTAAAGAAGGGGCGCATCAGCAGCATCACCACCGGGTTGAAGAACACCTGCCATTTAGCGAACACTCCGGTGATGTCACCGGCCAGCTCCTGGACCCGGGCGCGGCCGCTCACCACGGTAACCCCCACGTCAGAGGGGGGTATGCCCATCGGCGCAGTAGCGGACATTTCGAGAATGCGGCCAATGGTTTTCCGCTCGGGCTCCCGGTCCCTGAAGTCCCGTATGCTCCTGCGGCTGACAAGCAGGTTCATCAGGGACTCGGGCGTTGCCCGCTTCTCCTTCGGAGGCAGCGTGAACGCGTCGCCGGGGGCCAGCTTCCGTCCTGTAACGGTTACAGCACCCTTTGGGCAAACCGCCATGCACTGGCCGCACGCAATGCAGCCGAGCTCGTTATCGATATCGACCGCCGGCTTTCCGTCTCTCATGATGATCGTGAAGGACTTGCATACCTGGACGCAGGTGCCGCAGCTGGTGCAGATTTTGTAATCAATCACCGGCCTGCCCGATTCGTCTCCGAATCCGGTCGTTATGGTTTTCCCCGGTTTTCCTTTCATGCTATCTCTCCTTGTACGTGGTTATAAATGTTTCAGTGAAGTCCTCGATGGTCTGCTCGAGAACAAGTTCTGCGTCGATTATCAGGTACCCGATGATGCCATCGAGGGCGGCCATGAGCGCGAGCGATGCGCTGCGGGTGTTAAATGATCTGAATCTCTTGCTTGTGATGCCTGTGAGGTATATTGTATTAAAAAAATCGGTCATCTGTGTTGTATAGCCCCTGTAAAGGTGCCGGAATTGCTCGCTTGCCATGGTTTTTATCATGGTGAGGAAAACGAATGACAGCTCGCGCGGGTGACCGGTCCAGTATGAGAGATAATTGCGGATGTATCCGGCCAAACCCCGTGCCGGATCAGGATCGGCCATTGCTTCACCCATGAAAAGAAAGATCGGTTCCATGAACGTTTCATTGGCCTTTACCAGGATATCGTCCTTGCTGTTAAAATGATAATACAGGCCTCCCTTGGTAAGACCTGCCCTGGCGGCTATTGACTCCATCGTGGTATTTTCATAGCCCTTTTCTACGAATTCCTGAATGGAGGCGTCTAGAATGTCACTGATTCGCTTGGTTTTAGGCTCTTTTTTTGTCATTATTCTTTACCTGTTTAAAAAATACCGACGGTAGGTATAAATGTCAACAAAAAAATATCTTCTGTGAATAAGCGAACGATAGTTATCGCTACATTCGGGAGTGGCAGAGAATTGGATTTGGCGATAGTTATCGCCAGTATTTTTACTCAGAGTAAGGCTTAACAGATAGTGATCTTATGCAAATGAAGTTTTATATGGCTGTCAATACTTCGACAGAAATGACTGGATATTCAATATATTGTTCTCTAATTCCGTGTGATAAAAATAAATGCATGGTCGATAGTTATCGCCATCAAGGGGCGAAGCATGCAATATTCTGATACTATAAGGAAAACTATTTGAAATCCAGGGAGCGTTCCACAACTATTGTCCCGTTTGAAATTGAGCCATGATTCAAGTAGCCAATCTATCGAAATCCTTTGGAAGCCAGCTCCTGTTCGATGATGTCAGCTTCAACATCAACCAGAAAGAGCGCATCGGGCTGGTGGGAAGGAACGGACACGGCAAGACCACGCTCTTCCGTATCATCATCGGCGAGGAGCAGGCCGACTCGGGTGAAGTATCCATTCCCCGCAACTACCGGATAGGATACGTCACCCAGCAACTCCTGTTCTCCGAGCAGACCGTGCTTTCCGAGGCCTGCCGCGGGCTGCCGGAACATCTTCACGGCGAAACGTGGATGGCCGAAAAAATTCTTTCAGGCCTCGGTTTTACGAAGCAGGACATGGGACGGAACACGTCGGAATTTTCCGGAGGTTATCAGGTGCGGCTCGGCCTCGCGCGGGTGCTGGTATCGGAGCCGGATCTCCTGCTCCTCGATGAGCCGACCAACTATCTCGACATTGTCTCGATACGCTGGCTCGAGAAGTTCCTCCGGCAGTGGAAGAGCGAGCTCATGGTTATAACCCACGATCGCTCTTTCATGGACAGCGTTACCACGCATACGATGGGAATCCACCGCAAGAAGATACGCCGCATCGAAGGCGGCACCGACAAATACTATAACCAGATTCTGAAGGAAGAGGAGATATTCGAGAAGACGCGCATCAACGATGAGAAAAAGCGAAAGGAAGTCGAGCTCTTTATCACCCGCTTCCGCGCCAAGGCCCGCCTTGCCGGCATGGTACAGTCGCGCATCAAGCAGCTGGAAAAACAGGACCGGCTGGACAAGCTTGACAGGATCAAGACCCTGGATTTCTCTTTCACCTACAAGCCGTTTCCCGCCAAGGTGCTCATGACCGTCGACGGCCTCTCTTTCTCGTACGGCGAGGAGGACCTGATCAGGAACTTCGGCCTCACCATCGGGAAGAGCGACCGGATCTGCGTCATTGGAAAGAACGGCAAGGGCAAGACCACGCTTCTCCGCCTGCTGGCCGGAGAGCTTGAGCCCCGGTCGGGTGCGGTCCATTCGCATGGGGATATGAGCATAGGGCACTTCGCGCAGACCAACGTGCTGCGGCTCAATGACTCCTTTACGATAGAGGAAGAGATCATGAGCGCGGGGTGCGAGCGGCAGAGGGCCCGGGATATCGCCGGCGCAATGATGTTCGAAGGCGATATGGCGCTCAAGAGCATACGGGTGCTCTCCGGCGGAGA
>Ga0116149_1002107_pt1 | contig 22582 bp, 29 predicted proteins | sample AD_UKC057_MetaG_FD_89787 | JGI IMG/M metagenome (GOLD analysis project Ga0116149, IMG submission 89787) | Active sludge microbial communities of municipal wastewater-treating anaerobic digesters from USA - AD_UKC057_MetaG | ecosystem: Engineered > Bioreactor > Anaerobic > Digestate | place: USA... | reverse complement strand
GCCGGGAGGCGCGGCGACAACTCCGACGCAGTCAACGGCGCACCTCGTTGATCCGCGCCTTTTGGCAACAGGCCGAGCTTTCTTTGTGACCAAATGTTACCCATTTATGCGAGTCTCAATAGTGGAACGAAGCCGGAGCGCAACGCCGCCGCCGAGCCGCAGACGGAAGTCCGCCGCTCTTGCGGCGCTCTGCGGATGCCTGCTCGTGACGAACGGGCGGTTTGAGAAGCGGAACGGGCGTCGTCGAGAGGGATGAGGGGCGACGGGGCAGACCGTGAAGCGCAGCAAACCGCGCGTTGGTCACGGCGAACTGACACGAATGCGATGGCGAATCAATCTCCCAAGCGGTAAGCGCGGCGGGCTTGGGAAGCCTCCTGTGACTGCTGTATTCGGTTTTCGAGCAAAGGTGGATGACTGACGAATGTCGCTGCAAGTTCCTTGGCTTTGGCTGCCGGCATGAATTCTTGGAAACACAATTGAAGCAGCAGTCCATTCGGCCTGGAACGGCGACGGATTTGCAGCAGCAGGTTGGACGCGCTCTCCACAAGCGATTGGGAAGCCTGCCCCTCCGCCCCCGACTGGACCATCCCCCTGACGATCAGGCCGAGTGCAAATGCTGGGCTGCGGGATAGACCAGCGATGCAATGCACCAGCACGGGTTCTCTGGGATGTGCATCCACGAATTCAAACATGCCGGCAACGTCCTCGCTTCTAGGGGGACGCGAGGGAAAGTCGGGCTGGTCCTCCCGGTCCTCGAAAAACACTTCCAAGTATCGCTTGGCGTTCCTCAAGCAATCCGGTTTGGGCACTCGCGGCTCGCGGATTGAAACGACGTTCCAAAAGTTCTTGTCGAACTCAAGCAGACGGGGCAGTTCTGGGATCGAACTGACAGCTAGGTGTCGGTCCAGTTCCTCTATGAACATGGGTTGATCTTAGCTTTCAATGGTGTTGCCACTCAAGCAGCAAGAGTCAAGGTGGGATTTCACCAAACTCTCAGCGGTTCAATTGTGCGACCCATTTTCGCGCTTGGTTAGCATCCTCCGAATTCGGATCAATACCGATGGCTCTTTGAAATTCTGTTTTTGCTTGCGTGTATTGCCCCAACCGCGCGAGGCAGGCCGCGTAATATGTCCTGGCGGCTTGATTTGATGAATCCATCCCAACGGAGGTTTTGAAATACCAGTAGGCCCGCCAATATCTGTCCTGCTGGAAAAAGTCCACCCCGCGCCGCGCCGCAACCACGGCGTCGTTGCCACTTTCAGTCGTCAGTTTCCGTTCAAGCCATTGTGGATTTGCCGCATCGCGTGAAACCTGCGCAGCCGCATTTGCGATAGCCGCCTTTAGTGCCGCTTCGTAGATCAAGTGCATGTCAGCCTTGCGAGCCGCATTGAGTGTTCCCAAATCAATCAGCCCACCGACAAGGTTGCGGAGGCGAGAGTGTTTGCAGATGGCTTGGCCGGAATATGTTTCTACTCCCAAAGAAGTTCCCCGATCATCTTCAAGAATCACTCCGAGAATAACGGACGCGTGAACTTCCATCGGTGGTTCTCGGAATGAAACTGACAGCTTTACGCCACACACTCTCACTGTGATGTGAGGGCTGCGGTCGGCCTGGCGATTTGGCAAGAGTGCGACACCTCGTTCGCGCGCGGCTTCCTTAACCCCATTTTCTGTCAGATCGCCGATCGCGAATCGTAAGCGACCTTCGGGAACCTCGAAGCGGATTCCGTTGAAATCGTAGGTGGCGCGTGGACGCGTGATAACTAGAAGTTGTTTCCCCTTCAGCGTCTTATCAATCTCTAGGGACGCCTTGGCTTGGACCCCTGACGCGGCTGATCCAGCTTGGAAGTTTCCTGGTTTTGCATAGAAGACAGGGACAGTAGCATTTTGCGGCGCAGCGCAACCAACGAGTGCCAAAGTCAGCGCCGCTGCCCAGGTGCCGGAGAATATGGGTCGCAAGACGTTCATTTGAATACGGGAGGGTCAGGTAACAGTGGAAGCGTCCTCGGTGGCGGTCGGATTAGAACTGATGTCGGCGTTGGTTCTTCCGGCGGCACGGGCGCGGGAATCGCAACACGGTCGATAGTTGAAGTGGGCGATTGAGCAACTTGGACGGGGCGTGCGTCGCTTTGGTAGTTCGCTGTCACAGGTGGGGCGGACAACGGTGTTGGTATCTTTGAGGGCATTGTTGAACCGACCGTCTTGACTCGATTCAACACTGGCGGCTGTTCGACCGGGAGCGGTCGAGTCACATTTGCCTGGTTTTGATGTGGTGGAATTGAACTTTGATTTGTAACGGCGCTTTGGTGAAATTGCAATTTCTGTCGCGCAGAGGCCGTTGCGACAAAAACCAGAATCAGTAAAGCGATGATTAACCCAACCGCGATCAGGACTCCGACCGGAAATTCGGAAGATGATCGCTTCGCAGCAGTCGAGGGTTGGAGAGGCTGCGAGACAATATGATAAGCTTGCTGCACTGGAGAAATCGTTTGAACAATTCGAGGCGGGGGTGGATTGGCCGGAAGCGGGGGCTCAACCACCATTCCTTTCCAACCGTGAACAAATGGATTTGGCGGCACTTCGTTGGAATTGAGTTGGCCCATGCTATTGCTTTTCCAGTTCTTGAAGTAGGGTCACGCTGTTGGCGAACATCGCGCCGAGGGATTTGTAGCGGTCGGCCAGTCCACGCCGGTCACTCGTGTTAATACGGTAGTCTTTGTGCGCCGCCTGCAAATGCGCGACCGTCATTCTTTCTACCGAGTCGTCGAAGAAGTTCTGCTTGGCTCGAATCACCAGTTCTTCAAGGTCAGCGCCTGCGTAAAATTCGGTTTCAGCCGCGATTTGTGGCACAACTGCGCGCAGGGCGGCTTCCTCCATCACGGGCTTGCGACGGCTACCGGTAAATCCAAGGTGCATCTCCAAGATTTGTTTTCGCGCCTCAAGATTGGGATAGAGGAATGGGATGACGTAGCTGAAACGCCCAGGTCGCAAAAAGGCAGGGTCGAGGTCTTCGGGCACGTTGGTCGTGCCGACGATGATGGACTTGCGATTGGCGTCGCCGAGCCATTCGAGCATTTGGGCAAACACCCGGCTGGTTTCTTGCGAGGCGCTGTCACCGTTGCCGGACTTTCTGTTCCCAAAGCGGTCAATCTCGTCCACAAACACGATGGCAGGCGAAGCCTGTTCAACCATGTGAATTGCATCCCGCACACGCTGGCCGGATTCACCAAGATATTTTGAGAAAAGATTTTCGGTCTTGAGGTTGATGAAAGGAAGGTTCGTTTCCTTCGCCAGAGCTTTTGCGAACAAAGTCTTCCCTGTGCCGGGAGGTCCGTAGATGAGAATTCCGCGCGGAAGTGGCAGCGCGGCTCGTTCGGCCCGCTCGCGGTGTTGAAGTGCCCGCACAAGGTTGCGCTGAACCATCTCCTTCACGCCCTCGTAGCCGCCCACGTCCGCGAAGTCAATGGACGGGTCTTCGATTTCAAGCATGTCGGAACGGCGGATGAAATCAGCTTTGAACTTCTTCACCGTGTCCAGATCAATCCCGTCGCGTCTGCTTGCTTTTGCAGTGCGGAACGCCTTGTAGATGACAACTTCAGTTTGATGCAAAGTCAGGCCGGCTGTGGCGAGTGTTAGTGCGTTTAGTTCTTGTTCGGGCAAACGCACGCCAGACTTTTGAACGAATTTGGAAATTATTTCTTTTCTGTCTTCATCACTCGCCAATTCAGGACGCGCAAGAACGCTCATCCCCAAAGTGACCTCATCCATCGCCAGCACGGGCTGCGATGTCAGCCAGCAGATTACGGACTTTTTCGCGAGGATGCCTCCATCCTGCGCCCAAGAACGCACGGCGTTGAGGGCATCAAGATTTTTTACCGCGTTGCCTTCCGGCTGGTCGAGGCCGGATAGAATCAAGGCGGTTCTCTCACGCTTCAGTTCACCGTCCATGTAGCGAAGCGCACCCTGAAGGTCTTTCAAGTCGTTTTGCAGACCCGCGCCGTAATTCGAATCCACGGGCGCGGATACGGGAACAAAGTTCTGTTGCCTCACATCGTAGCGTTCGAGTCCCTTCCACGGATGGAAGCGGAAAACCTGCTGCGCAAAGAGCGCAACCAGGTAAGCCTCCAATTGCCTCTCACGCTGAAAATCCACACTTTGCACGGTAACGACCGTGGACGCGCTGCACAGCACCTCCATCATGGCGTTCTCAAGCCATTTGATATCGAACGTCGGGGCGTTGGACGGGTTTTGTTGTTGGCTCATCGAATTCTGTGTTGATGAAACAAATGCCAAGTGAATGAACGGCTGGAATGGGCTTGTCCTCTTGAACAAAGGGGAACGCCTGTAAAGCCTACTTTGCATAGAAACCTGCTTTGTCCATGCGAGAAGGCCCGTTGGCTCGGGGGGACACCAATGTGGATTCGTCGTCGCGAAGTTGTGATCTTCATATCACAACTTATTGACTTCTGCATAATAAAGTGAACGAATTTAAGGTTATGTTGTCTGATTTTGCATGGGATTTCCCAAAGGACAAAGACGCGATTTTATTGCATTGCAACGGCGGCGGCTCAAAGCGGCCACCCGGTTTGACCACGGCCTGGCACCTGCGGAAGTGGCGCGCCAGCTGGGGGTTTCCTGCCAGTCAGCCAGCCGCTGGCGCAAAGCTTGGAACCAAGGCGGCAAATCCGCGCTCCAAAAGGCACCCAAGGCCGGACGCCCGCCGCGCCTAAAGCCACGGGATTTGCCGGGGCTCAAACGCGCCCTCAAGGCCGGGCCGGGGGCGCACGGCTTCCCCACCGAACTGTGGACTACCCAGCGCATCGCCCAAATCATCAAGGCGCTTTTCGGCGTCGAATACCACCCTGACCACGTGGGGCGCTTGCTGGGACAAATCGGCTGGAGTTGCCAGCGGCCCGCCACCCGCGCCCGCCAGCGCGATGAAAAAGCCATCCGGCGCTGGAAACAGGAAACCTGGCCCCGCCTAAAAAAAAAGCCCTGAAAGAAGACCGGATCCTTGTCTTCATTGATGAAAGCGGCCTGAGCCAGAAACCGCACCGGGTGCGCACCTGGGCACCATGCGGAAAGACTCCGGTGCTGACCTTTGACTTCAACTGGAAGAAACTTTCGGTCATCGGCGGCATCACCGTCTGGAACTTCTATTTCCAGTTTTACCCGGGAGCCATCAAAAGTCCGCAGGTCGTCGAATTCCTCAAACAGCTCCAGCAACAACTGCCGGGCAAGCTGCTGATCATCTGGGACGGAGCCATGATCCACCGCAGTCGGCTCGTTCGGGAATACCTCGAAAGCCTCGAAGGGCGCATTTATGCCGCCGCGCTCCCAGCTTACGCGCCCGAACTTAATCCCGCCGAATATGTCTGGGGCTATTTCAAACAGCACCGGCTGCCCAACTTCACCGCCAAGGACATTGTCCAGCTCGGCGCGTTTGGCCGCCGACAACTGCGCAACATCCGCCGCCGCCCAAAGCTGATCGCCGCCTTCTGGAAGCAGGCTGAATTGTGGTGAAATACTCACTCTATTATGCAGGAGTCAATATTTGGTCAGATCCAAAAACAGCAAAATATTGAAGGCGTCACATTCATCGGCGGCGAGCCGTTTTCGCAAGCGCAAGCTTTGGCTGCGCTTGGACGAATGTGCCATGAGCACGGCCTTTCAGTCGTCACCTTCACAGGCTACGACTATCCTCGACTTGTTGTAGCCAACCGTTCCGACTGGAACTCTCTGTTGGCTGTCACCGATCTCTTGCTTGCTGGGCCATTCCTAGAAAATCAAAAGGACTTCTCGCGTTCCTGGGTTGGCTCGCGCAATCAGGAGTTTATTTTTCTGACGAACCGCTGCCGCTATCTTCAAGCGGATGGTTGTCCCACCAAAAACGGACTGGAAATCCAGATCGCACCAAACGGAGTAGTTCAGCTGAATGGCCTCGCACCCGTTGAGGATATTTCGGCATTTCGGATGGAGTTGGCATCGCTTGGACTTCACACCAATTGGAATAGGAATCCCGTATGAAAAGAACGATACAAACACGGATTGATGCAAATGGCGACGTTCACCTCGACTTTGCTGGATTCGTAGGCCGTGACTGCCAAGTCGAGGAAGACCGGCTTCGTCACGAACTGGCTGTGCTAGGGTTGAATGTAGGTGTGAAACTTTCGCCGAAACAAACCCCCGGTCAGAGCGCCTTTGAACCCCTTCCTGGCAAATCAGCGAAGTCGGTTTACTAGGCCGCGCACACACAACGCGCTATAAATGCCACAGCTCGAAAAAATCAAGGATTTAACCCACAAGGCGATAAACCTGTTAGAGGTCTCGTATTGCTGCGCTCAACAGGCACGTTACAACCCGGCTTCGCTGGTAATGAGAACTTTTCCTGCACCCTTCGAGATTCACTTTCGGGAAATTCAGAGACTTTGCAGTTCACGAGAGAAGGTTCTAGCACAAATTTTGGCAAATGTGACAACCCAACTTGCGATCATTAGAACCATTCCAATAGTGGTTGTGACTACCCGCACTTCTCCGCTTGTTTGCGTCGTGAACTTGCTGTTGTGGCGAGCGGAGATTGAACTGGCTGAAGTCCTCAGTCCCAATTGGGGCGAGAGGGAATTCATAAACCTGACCTCTGCTGCGGGATCGTTGGCAAGCGCGCCGCTGTTGATCGCAAGTGTGGCCAACTCTTTGGAATTACGAAGCACCGCTTGCGCTGCCGTAACACAATTTGGTGTGCGTCATGTGGTGTTGGATTACTCTCCTTCGGAAGCTGTCAGCACGTTGAAGAGAATCAGCGGCGAATTGGATGTGCCAGTCACAGTCTTGGCGGCCCCCACGGTGGTTTGCAATCCGAACAGGCGTGTAAGACCGGGTTGGTGAAAGAAGGTGGCGGATGGTGAATTATGAACTCACGCGCCAACGGGGAGCATTAGCACTAGAAAATGCGCTTCCAGCGGGAAAACCACTTGGCGGTTGAACCATCAGGCTCCATTGGTGGTAACGTCACGCGCTGGAAACCTCGTTCACAGTGAACGAGCACACACTCGTGGTCACGGAGATTGCGGAGCTTGTGCGGCTTGATTTTGTGCTCTTCGGTTTCGTTGTAGTTCACGTTGCGCTTGCCGGCGCTGTATCCCCATGAGCGTTTCACAACGCGCTTTTTGCCGAGAAAATCCGCAGCTTGGACCGCGTCGGCTTCATCGGCAGCGCGAAAGATGAGGCGGTTGCGGAGGTTCAGTGTAAGCACCTTGGCTTTGTCGTTGCCAAGCGGTGGCACGAGTGAGGTCGTGCTTTGCGCGGCGGCGACCACGGTTGCGCCGGCTTCACGGATCACGTCCACACAGTTGTAATCGCTTGTCCCGTCTTCGCTGGCGGTCATGAAGCGTTGAGCTTCGTCGGCCCACAGGATGAGCAGATTGTTTTTGGCGCGGGCTGATTTCGTCTGATCGAAGCGACGGAGCGCGTGGTTGTAGTAAAGCAGCTTGAGGAACGTGTTCACGTAGCGGCGCTCAGTCTGAAACTTTTGCGGCATCGTAGTGAGTATGATTTTGCCGGAATCAATCGCCGCGAAATCAAATGTGCTCTCACTGGTGCAGAACACTTCGGCAACTTCAGGCGTGAGGAAGTATTGCAGGTAGTTAGCGATGGTTTCACGCACACCACCAAGCTGTTCGTCAGGCTGCGTCAGGAAGCGGTTCGCGAAATGGGCATAAACGGCGTCGCGCCGTGGCGTATCGAGAAGTGATTCCAGGTTCTCCATCTCTTCTTCCAGCAATTCGCGGTCAGACAGCAGTTCAAACGCGCCTCGCACCGTTACCGGCCTGTTCAACTCGAACAGCATTTCAAGCGCATGTGCGATGTGCGTCTGTGCCTGGCTTTTGAAGAACCCTTTGTCACCGCCTTGGCCGAGGCTAGTGGCGGTGTCCACGATGAACTTGGCATAGGTCGTGAACGGAATGCTGCGGTCGCCGGTCAGGTTGTATCGATGCGGCGGATTCCAATGCACGTCGGTGTCATCGGCGCGGATTTGCAGATGAATCAGGTCATGTTCGCGCCCGTAGTGGCGGGCCATTGCCGCCAGCGTTTCCCAATAGACGCCCTTTTCGTCGATGCACAGCCCACCCCAAGCCGGCTCATTCTGGAAGACTTGATGTGCGAGCTGATTGATACCGGAACTCGTCTTGCCCGAGCCAGTGTCGCCAGTGATGAGCCAGCCACGACAGAATTGATTTCGTCGCCATGTCAATCCGCCGAGCCGCGCCACAAATCCGCCTTTGCCAGGTTTGAACAACAACCACGCAGCAAGCAGCGCCAGCATGATTCCCCCAGCGAGCATGTAGTATTGCGGATGACGGAGTAGCCATTCCAAATCGGGCGGAAAGGCAATCGGGCTGAACGGAATGAAGTCGAGTTTCACGGCCACGACCTCCCGATCAGATAACCCGCCAGCAAACTAGCCAACGCGGCGAAGAATGCGGCCGTGCGGGTGACACGCGCCGCCAGATGTGTCGAGGGCAGCTTTCGCAAGGCTTCAAGCAAAGCTGCCGATTGAGCCTGAAATGTTCGTGTCGATTCCGTGAGCTTCGCGATGTCAGCCCGCACGAGGTCTAGTGCCGGCATCTCGCGTTGGCGCAACTGATCCCAATGCCGCTGATGGATGCGGAACAAGTCCACCAGCAGCAACACGGCGTCGTCCTCCCGGAGTCGATGCCGCTCGCGCCAATCAGCGATGGCCCGCTCAAATTCGTCGTCGAAGTCAGGCTGTTCGGGCTCGGGCATAATCTACTTGGTTGGCAAGAGCAGTTCGGAGACGGATTCAATCTCGGCGTAGAGCTTGCGCTGCCAAGTCTGGAGACGTTGCCGGTCGAGCAAGCTGAATGACGCGTGCTTCACGGCGGCAGAGATTGTGACGTTCTCAGCATTCAGAGCCTCGACCAGCCAATCCTGCAATCGTGACATCGCGATCTCCCGTCCACCAAGTTTGTCTTTGAGTTGCGCCTTAACTTCCGATGCCTCGAACAGCGTGAAACTGTCGCTGTGCGAGGCGTTTCGCACCACGACGTAACCCGGCTGCTTCCCGAACTGGTCGGCGAGCCGCTGCACCTGGTCCACGCTGTCCGCCTCGTGGTTGACGGGCATGATGAGTGTGAGCTTCGCGCCCATTGCCGCGAGAACGGCAGGCAAATCAATCTCTGCAAAGTAATCAATGAACAGGTCGGTCGAGGCTGCCCGGCAATCCATCACCACGAGCTGCGACTTCTCCAGCGCGGCGAAAATCCCGTCCATTTCGCGTCGGTTGTCGAGGTCAAGAAAACGGGCATCCGGGTGAAATCGCTTCAACGTCGAGTTCTCGTTGTCGGAATCAATCGCTACATGAGCGATGCCCTTGTCCTTGAGGAATTGGACGAAGTTCACAGCGAAGAAACTTTTGCCGACGCCACCTTTGCCATTGAGGATCAAATCGAGTCGTTTCATGAGGTTTGGGGTTTGAGCATCCGCACCTGGGCGATGCGTGGGCCGCGACTGCGCGATGGCGAGTCTTCACCGCTGCCATTGCCGGTCGGTTCAGTGGGAGTTTGAGTGGCGAGTGATGGCGCGGACGCGGACGCGGCATCGGCAACTGCGGGGACAATGGGACGCTTGCGTCCGGGACGGCGGCGCGGACGAACGATTTCACCCAGCACCTCGTGACAGAACACCGCGACCGCCGTTTTGCTCGTGGGCAGGCAATGCTGGGTGAGCAACTCGGCAATCGCCCGATACGACGCGCGCTTCTGCCGGAGTTCAACGATGACCTCCTTGGCCGGCATCAGGTCTTGGAACTTCTCGGGACGGCGCGGCGTAAACTCCGCGACCGCTTGCCGCACACTGGCTGGATCAAATGAGGTCATGAGCGGGAGCGTGTTGAATCCGGACGGGGAATTCTGTGGGCGGCGCTATGGACACAGACAGTCGATGAACTGCCAGCGTCCCATTCGCGGACGATTTGCGACTCGCTCGCGGCTGCGGCGTGTCCGTGGACGCGGACATTTTGTCGTCCTGGACTGAACTGGAACGAATCACGTCCGTGACCGTTGCCTGATCGCGACTGTTCTGGCCCGCTGCCAGTTCACGGACACGGACAATTCGTTGCCAAGATTGAGGGCGCGGGCTGAATGCGTCCGCGACCTGTTCGCGCTTCAGATTGCGGCGCAACTGCGCACCGCCCACGGCCAATTCACGGACACGGACTGACTCTTGCCGTGGCCGCTGGCTGCCGCTCATGCGCGCTTGTTGCGCGTCCACCTCGCGACTCATTCGCGGACGCAAAATCCTTGTGACAACAAGGGGTAAGGCTTGTCCTTCCTTAAACGTGATGGGTAACACACTGCCTCCTTTGTTGATTGAGTTCCGTGCGCCACTGCTCCAATTGCGTGACGACACCTTCAATGCGGGTGGTTTGTTCAATCGCGCCCACGCCGGTTTGCGCGGCCTGATGTGCGGTGACGGGTGACTCAGCGAGCTGCATGGCCGAGTTCTCAGCGTGGGTGTTTAGCCGTTCTCCAAGCTTCTTCAGCACCTCAATGGCGGTGTGGAGTTGAGTCGTGGTGGGTGTTTGCATAGTTAGATGTGAATCCGGATTGAGTTTTGGTGACCGAGTGTTTGACGATGCTGGTGGAAAGTTGTTGGCAACGCATCTGCCAGCCGAACTTGGGAACGCGGGATCGAGTGTATCCAGGATTCGCCGAAGCCGAGATCGCCGCAGCTTCCTTAACACCGATGGTAAATGAATCTTCCACCACCCTGCGAAACGGGTCACCGACGACGCGAGCGTATTTCCGGTTGGTGCGGCAGATGCGCCAACCATTGATGCCTGGCTTTTGAATCGTTCTCGTGCTCACCCCAGCAGTTCAACACAATCGGAAGGTGGGCGGATGTATCAGTTACACAGGGTGCGCGGCCAGTCCCTTGATTGTCCGCCACGATTTCCAGATCATGGTCGCTGTAATTCACGACATCGCCAAACAGCGTATCGGGCTTGCCACGTAAAGCAGGAGTGGAAACACTCAAATGCTGCATGTTTAATGTGATCAAAGGCTGGTTTGGGGAAAAGCTGACCACGTTCGGCATGTGGCTGCGCTTGGATGAAACTGTCTATCGTCGCATTGATGACTTGATCATCCCGTCTAAAAACGGCACGACCCAGATAGACCATGTCTTGGTCTCAGTGTTTGGAATCTTCGTAATCGAGACGAAGAATATGCAAGGTTGGATTTTTGGCGGCGAAAAGGACACCACTTGGTGTCAAAGTGTTTACGGTCACAAAAACCGATTCCAGAATCCGCTTCGTCAAAACTACCGTCACATCGAATGTTTAGCTGATTTCCTCAAACTGGATCGCCACCATTTTCACTCGGTGGTATTTTTTGTCGGAGAATGCGAGTTCAAAACTCCCATGCCAGCAAACGTGCTTTGCACTGGTTTGGGCAGTTATATTACCAGCATCAACAGCCCTGTGCTCACTCAACAGCAGGTGATGGACATTGAGGGTCGGCTGCGAGAATTCAAGGCGACTGGTGGGCTCACCAAATCAGACCACCTTGAATCTTTGTGGCAACGTCACGAATCCACAGATGTCTGCCCCAAATGCGGCGGCAAAATGGTCGCCCGCACAGCCAAGAGCAGCGGCAAACAGTTTCTAGGCTGCGCCAATTTCCCAAAGTGTCGCCACACAATCTGGCCAAACTGTTAAAGCTGCATGTGATACACAATCCGTTGACAGGTATTGTTTATCGTTTTGCGCGTGGTCACGACCAAGACGCAATACAACCTCGCAAACGCGCGGGAATACTTTGAGGAACACCTCTGCATCGGCGATTACTACGACGAGGGACAGCGCGTCTCCGGTGAATGGCAGGGCCTCGGGGCGGAGCGGCTGGGGTTGGTTGGTCGCGTTCGGGCGGAAGACTTCCTGCGACTGTGCGAAAATCAGCATCCCGCCACAGGCGAAACGCTGACCCAACGACTGAATACCACGCGGGCAGTTGGCGACGGGAGCGCCGCAAACCGTCGGATTTTCTACGACTTCACTTTTTCGCCGCCGAAGTCGGTTTCACTGGCCGGATTTCTCGGCGAGGACACGCGGGTGCTGGATGCTCATGCGCGGGCGGTGAAGTCGGCGCTGCACGAGTTCGAGGCGTTTGCTTCCACTCGGATTCGCACTGGTGGAGCACAGAAAGACCGGCGCACTGGCAATTTTGCCGCCGCGCTGTTCACGCATGACACTTCGCGTGCGCTCGATCCGCACCTGCATACCCATTGCATCGTTTTCAACGCGACCTTCGACGATTCGGAAAATCGGTGGAAGGCGCTCCAGAACTACGAACTTCTGCGTGCCCGCAAGTTTGCAGAGAACGCATATTACCATGAACTCGCCCGCGAGTTGCGTGGTTTCGGGTATCGCATTCGCAATCTGCCACGCGGTGATTTCCATATAGAAGGAATTCCGGCCGAACTGTGCGACCGCTTTTCCAAGCGCGACGCAGAAATTGATAAGGCATTGGCCAAGCTGCTGGCCGACAAACCCGAACTGGCCGGTTCAAACATCGCCGATTTGCGGGCGCGACTGGCAACAGAGAAACGAACGCGGAAGCAAAAGGATCTCAGCCGTGATGAATTGCGGTCGCTCTGGGGCGCGCAACTAAATCAAGCGGACCGGGAAGTTTTGCGTGGTTTGACGACAAGCCCGAGTGATGATGCAAAACGACGCGCGTCCATTTCCGTTGTCGAGGCAGTGCAATGGGCGGAGGAGCATCTGTTTGACCGCAACTCGGTCGTGCTGGAGTGTCAAGTGTGGCAAGAAGCGCTGGGGCGGGCGCGCGGCGAAGATTTCTCTCTGGCTGAACTCAAGCAGCTCACTGAAAGGCGCGGTTACATCCGTGATGCGGCTCGTCCTGGTGAATTAACCAAGCGCGACGTGCTGTTGCGTGAGTGGGAGATTGTTCAGACCGCCAAGGAAGGCGTCGGCGACTGCTGGCCGCTCGTTCTGAATCCTCAGCCTGCCAACCCAAAGCTTGATGACGAGCAGCGCAAGGCGCTCGATGGATTGCTTGGCTCGACGAATCTGGTTTCGATCTTTCGCGGTGGTGCAGGCACGGGAAAAAGTTTCGTGCTGCATGAGTTGGTTCAGCAAATCAAGCAATCGGGCCGTCCGGCGGCTGTGCTTGCGCCGCAACGTCAGCAAGTAGTGGACATGGAGAAGGCTGGGTTTCCATCGCCGGCGACGGTGGCGAGCTTTCTCACCAAAGCGGAATTACCGGAGAGAGCCGTCATCGTCGTTGATGAAGCTGGCCAGATTGGTGGACAGCAAATGCTGGCGTTGCTCCGACTCGCCAAGGAACGAAATGCCCGGATCGTTCTTTCGGGTGACACGCGGCAGCACGGTGCGGTGGAAGCATCGGATGCTTTGCTCGCCATTGAGCGTCATGCCGGCATTAAGCCGGTGGAGTTGCACAAGATTCGCCGACAAGGCCCCGGCCTCGCTCGCGACAACAGCGAACGCGCCAGCATCAAGCGGTATCGCAGTGCGGTCGAAGCGGCAGCGGCGGGAAGATTGGCGGACTCCTTCAAGCGTCTCGACCAGATGGGCGCGGTCGTCGGTTGTGGCCTCGGCGAACAAGCTGACAAGCTTGCTGAGGAATATGTTTGTCTCGCGGAAAAAAGCGCATCAGCCGTCGTCGTATCGCAGACTTGGGGCGAGGTGCATCGCGTGAATGCGCGTGTGCGCGAAGCACTAAAAGCTAAGGGACTGCTGGGCGCGAGCGACACCCCCATTCAAGCGCTTGAACGCGTGGACTTGACCAATGCGCAAAAGCGTGATGAACGATTCTATCCGCCAGATGCGGTCATCGTGTTCAACCAGAAGGTGCGCGAAGCCGAGGTCGGATCGAAAGGCAAACTGTCGGGAATTCTCAAGACCGGGCTACTGGTGGAAGTCGGCGGACGATTTGTCACCGTCTCAAACAAGATGCTCGACCGCATTTCGGTCTGTCAGGCTCGCGAGATTGCAGTCGCTTCCGGCGACCGCCTGCACCTGAAGGCCAATCGCCGACTGTCATCCGGCGGAAGGGTCACAAACGGAGAGCTGGTCGCGGTGAAGTCAGTTCGTGGCGATGGCAGCATCGAGCTGGCCGATGGCCGAGTCTTGGACGCGAACTTCCGCGAATTCCTGGCGGGATACGCCGTCACGTCCTACGGGTCGCAAGGCAAGACGGTGGATTATGTTCTGTTTTCCGATTCATCTATCAAGGCGGCAACGCATGCACAGCAATGGTATGTGACGATCTCTCGCGGTCGGCGCGGCATCCGCATATTCACTCCGGACAAAGAGCAGTTGCGCGAGAACGTCACGCGCTCGGGTCATAGACCATTGGCGCTCGAACTCGCGACTGGTCTAACTCCTCGTCGTGGTGTGCGCCTCTGGGATCGGCTGCATGGTTACATGCTGCGCTTTGGCCGTCGTGCCGCCGACAACTTCTGTCGCCTGAAAATTTCTCGTCATCGTCATCAACCCATTGAAACCCATGAGCACAAAAACACCCGAATGTTGGGCGAGCGACCCGAACGCTCGCGCGGTCAAAATCGAAGTATCCGCTGAACAAAGCCTCCTGCTGCCGTTCGATCAATTCGCCTTCGCCGAACTCAAGAACGAGGGCAAGGAGCAGCGGCTGCGTTTGGTTTTCGCCACTCATGAAGTCACACTTCGCGGCCACACTCTAAGACGTATCGAGACCGCCATACAGCGCATGGAACTGGCGTTCCTCGGAGCACTGCCCGCCCATCAGCGGGCACTTGTGACCGAAGGACAGCCGTTGATCACGGCGATTGACGTGAGTGTCGCTGCTGAAAAAGAAAAACCGAGCCCAGACTAAACGCCCAGCACTTGAGCCGCCTCAGTCATCAGAGTGTGATCAAAGGCGCTGGCGTAGGTGTCCAACACGCCTGCGGTCAGGCGCAGTTTTCGCCCCGTAGCGCGCCAACCAGCCACGGCGGTGAACACCTCGCGGAGGATTCGCTTCGCTTCGGCGGGCTTGAGTCCGAAACGCTCGGCGGCGGCAAGCGCGACGGCGATAGTCGGTTCTTCCTGTTCTTCGGTGATGGCGGTCTTGCCCATGTGAACGCGGTCAACTTCGGGCACGGGGTTAAGGTCATAGGCCGGGGAGAGAGACCAGCGTCCCGGATGAAACATCAGAAAGCCATGATTGCGCAGATGGTCGTCGTAGTTGCTGGCCAAAAGTGAAAAGACCAGTCGCCGCACAACTCGCGCAGGTCGCCGGGAACATCATCGCCGAACTGCCTGATGCCGTCCGCAAGCATGGTGTAAGCGCCCGCCTCGCCTTGAGGCAGACCAAGCAAGCTGGCTGCCGAAATGAAAGTAACACGTTGGTGGCCATTTCGGTCGAAGCGCGTGATGACTGCAACACTTTGCATGCCCACCGCCACGCGTTGATGTTCCGCGACTCGAATACCTGCTTGTGCCGCCAGCGTCAGGGCAAGAATTTCCCCAGCGCCAATGTCGCGCGTGTCATCCGGTTTGGGAAATTTTGCGATCGCCAGTCGGTCATCTGGCAAGCTGACGGCCGCCTTGGGGCGCGCGCCGCCCAAGGGTGAGCCTGCTCCGAGTAGGAAACGCAAATCCTGTGCAGTTTCCGTTTCGCCATGAATGGCGTCCGTAGCGCGCAACAACGCGGCTAACTTCACCAATGGCGGGAGCTTGCCGCTCGTCGGGGCAAGAAACGGACCTTCGGTATTGATTCGGAAGCGCAATGCTCCGATGCGGGCCGCGTCGTCCAAGGCGAGCACGTAATCAATATCCCGATACGGCTTCTGCGCCATGACCTTTTTGCGCACCGCCCGTTCAATCAACACCCGTCCCCACCGATCTGGACCGCAATCCTGAATCGCACCAAACAATGATTTGCCGTGTTGAACGCCGCGCTGCAACGGCAACGAGGTCGGATCAATCGCAAAGGCATCGGGGCGTTGCAGCCATTCGGTGGCATACTCGAACGACACTGAGGCACTGCGCTCGGCGACATCGAGCCGTCCAACCAAATGGCTTTCACCCTGCCAATCTACATGGACTTCCAAGCTCATGATTTTTTGCGGCGAATACGTTTCGGCAGCCGTTGCTCATCCAGACTGAGGGCGACAGCATCCGAGGCGGGCGCGGCCAGATTGGCCAGCCGGTCATGCAGGTTGAGAATGAACGCCGCCGTGACCAATGTGCCGAGTGCCACCGTCGGATCGCCGCGCTCCAATCGCCAGAGCGTGTTGCGTCCGACAAACAGGCGGGCGGCCATGTCGCTGGTGGAAATTCCACGCTTCCGCCGCGCTAGGGCGAGGTCGCGCCCCAGCTTTCGCAGGGCGTGAGCGGCGGGTAATGGAATGGAACTTATTTTTGGCACGGTTTTAGTGTCCTATATGCGGGACATTGTGTCAACAGATGCCTTCTATACGAAACACAATCTCTTGATTGCCCAAGCTCAAAAGCCGGTGCGCCCGCCTGCTTTCGGCAAAAATGGGCTTCCATATTTAGGAAGCCGTTGTCGGCTAGGAGTAGAAATAACCCAAGGATCGCAACGACTGATGGCTCGGATTGCCAATGACGATGTGGTCGAGAACTTCGATTTTCAGAAGCTGACCCGCTCGAATGAGGTCACGGGTGATTTTGATGTCGGCTTCGGACGGGGTTGCTTCACCGCTCGGATGATTGTGCGCGATGATGATGGCGGCGGCACTCGCCATGATGGCTAAACGGAATACCTCCCTTGGATGACAGAGAATGGTATCCATAGTCCCAATGGACACGAGATAGTGGCCTTTGATGCGACGGCGGGTGTTGAGGATGAACACCACCAAACATTCACATTCAGAATTGAAGTAGGGATGAGTCGCGATATGCGTTTTCCAATAGGCGGCTGCCTGATCCGGCGTCTCGCACTGTTGCATGGTGTCGGGTGTGGGACATTCCCGCAGGGATACGATTTTCCATTCCTGTGGTTGGGATGGAAATTTGATGGGTTTGACGATTTTGTTCTGCGGTTGCAGAGCGGTGGTGGGGCATCCAGTGGTGATGAGGTTTTCCGTTGTGTTCATGTTTTGCGTTTCGTTCCGAAGGAGCGGGACTGCTCTCTTCACCACCGGACCGGGAGAGCAGCCCCGCTCCTGACGAAACGCACCCGTGTCTGGCCGTGCCGGCGGGCGGCGGAGCATCAGCAACGAAGTGACAGCGGACGAAAAGATGTTTCGGCCGCTGGCGCGAGGTTGCGCGGAGCAACCAGAGGCGCGGGCAGACACGGGATGAACACGACGGAAAATATCAGCGCCGTATGGCAGTATACCCGAGGTTTTCGAGTGAAATGAGTGCCAGCAAAAGTGCCAGCAGAATTGAGGGTTTCAGCGCTGATTTTCGGTCCAAAAACACGAATATCCCAAATCGGCCCGTTAATGGTCGCAAACCGACCCTCGCCTCCAATTTTTGGTCGTTTTTGACGACAGAAGTGCCAGCAAAAGTGCCAGCAACTCACCAGTAAATGAGTTCGCACAGATTTTTTTGTGAGCAGTAACTGAGTTTTAGCAGGCTTGACGACGAGTGCGTTTTGACCTTATTTTATCGGCGTTTTCGTAGCCTGTCATTCGATTGAGCTGTGAATGCGGGAGTTGGAGACGGATGGAGCAGCGCGGCAAAAATCGCCTGAATTCGTTCGATTCCGACCCTCGCCTCCATCCGTAATGTCGGAAGTAGAAGGAGTTAAGCAGGGCGAAAGAGCCACTGCCAGTAAACTGCGAACTTCCTGCGCTGATACCTTCCGGCACCTCCGATAGCTCCACACCTATCCGTCGTGCAAATCAACAGCGTCGTTGGGGGATTTGGCTGCGCCGAGTCGTTCGTCAAGCGCGTCTCACCAGTACGCTGATATGAGGCTCCGCGCGTCTCTCCGTTGCCCCCGCCAGTGAACTTCGGAACCAACTGAAGTTCAGCACAAACATGGCGACGCCAGTTTTCAGGTATTGACCCATTCTGTATCCCCATGAGTATCAGCCTCGCGCGTGGTTTGCTTTTGCTTTTTGAGGGGTACTTCATACTCTCTGGTCATTTATGGAACGTCTGCCTGGTTTTCGCGATTTTTATCCCGAACCACTGCCGCAACCCGGCTTGTGGAGTGCGAATGCACGCCAATATATTTTCAATACTTGGCGCAGCCTGGCGCGGCGCTACGGTTTCCACGAATACGATGGTCCCCCACTGGAACCACTGGAACTCTTCACCACTAAGAGCGGCGAGGAAATCGTCGGCCAACTCTACCATTTCACCGATAAAAGCGAACGGCAGGTTTCTCTTCGCCCGGAAATGACGCCCACGCTGGCGCGCATGATCGCCGCCTGTGAGCGGGGGTACAAAAAGCCGTTCAAATGGTTCGCCTTGCCGCAACTCTTTCGCTATGAGCGCCAGCAAAAAGGGCGCTTGCGCGAGCACTTTCAGTTCAACGCCGACATTGTTGGCGAAAAAGACCCTGCCGCTGACGCGGAACTCATTGCACTCTTGATTGATACGCTCCGCTCTTTTGGATTAACGCACGAGGATTTCGTCATTAGCCTCAGCAGCCGCAACGCCTGGCAGGTGTTTTTCCGGCACCGGCACGGCGCGGCAACGCAGGAATACGCTTTTTATCAAATCATTGATAAATTGGAGCGCGAGGCACCGGAGCAAAGCAACGAAAAGCTCGAACGCCTCGGGTTTTCTCTGGCGGAGGTGTCTTCCTTTATCGCGCAAGGCGAGCCCACGGCCGAGTTGACAGCCATACTGGCCAATCTTGCCGCTCGCGGACTCAGGGATTACGTGAAGGTTGATTACCACGTCATTCGCGGGCTGGCTTATTATACCGGCGTCGTTTTTGAGGCGTTCGACCGCAAAGGTGAGTTTCGCGCCATCGCCGGCGGCGGCCGCTACGACAACCTCGTCAAACTTATTAGCCAGGGGCGCGTGGATCTTCCCGCCTTGGGCTTCGGCATGGGCGATGTGGTGCTGCTGGAACTGCTTCGGGCGCGGGCATTGTTGCCAAAGTTTACCGCTGCGCTGGACGTCTTTTGCCTAGTCGAAGATGAGAATCTGCGAGTCGAATTCCTGAAAGTGATCCACGACTTACGGGCTGCCGGTCTAGCTGTGGATTATTCGCTGACCGCCGCTAAACCAGATCGGCAGTTCAAACGCGCGCAGGAACTTAACGCGACGTACACGCTCAAACTGGAACGAGATCCGGCGGGCATGCTCCTGGCGCGGATCAAGAACCTCGAGGCTCGGCAGGAAAGCGTAGTTCTCCCCGCTGAGGTCGTCACTTGGTTGAAGGGGCGCCAAGGCCAGGAAGGGTTTCGGGGTGATCCCGCAAAGGCCTGACCGCTACCAACTTATTTCACGCCCGTAAAAAACGAGGCCACAGCCACGCTTGCTAACGACCAGGACGCCGCTAGGATTTCACGCCCCTGGACGCAGTGGCGGCAGTGCGGGTTTCTTTTTCTTTGACCAGGGTTGCTCCCTTGCCGACGCGCTTGCGCAGGTAGGTGAGCTTGGCGCGGCGGGTCGCGCCTTTGCGTTCCACTTCCACCTTCGCCACGCGTGGGGAATGTAGCGGAAATACCCGCTCCACTCCTTCGCCATAGCTAATACGGCGAACCGTGAACATTTCATTCAACCCATGCCCGCGGCGGCCGATCACCACTCCGGCAAAGACCTGGATGCGCTCTTTGCCGCTTTCCACAACCTTGGTATGCACCCGCACGGTGTCGCCTACGCCGAAATCCAAAGCGTCTTTGCGATATTGTGCCGACTCAATCTTATCAAGTAATGCCTGATTCATAAAATGTCTTTGCGAACAGGTCCGGTCGCCGTTCCTGGGTTCGCCGTCGCGCCTGTTCTGCACGCCAGCGGGCGATTTCTGCATGGTTGCCGGATAGCAACACTTCCGGGACTTTCATGCCGCGGAACTCCGCGGGCCGCGTATATTGCGGATATTCGAGCAGTTCCTGGCTGAACGAATCTTCCCGGGCGCTGTCTTCATCGCCCAAAACTCCCGGCAGCAATCGGGTAACCGCGTCAATAATAACCATTACCGGCAAAGCGCCATTCGTCAAAACGTAGTCGCCAATGGACAACTCGTCATCCGCCAACCGTTCACGCACTCGTTCGTCAAAGCCTTCATAGTGGCCGCATACCATGAGCAAATGCTCCCGGCTTGCCAGTTCCCGCGCGATCGACTGGTCAAATCGCCGTCCGGCAGGCGATACCAGCAGGACGCATGTATTCTCACATGCCAGGTCTTCCACGGCGGCAAAAAGCGGCTCCGGCTTCAATAACATGCCTGGCCCGCCGCCAAAAGGCCGATCGTCCACCGTCTTATGGCGATCAAGCGCGTAATCTCGCAGATTATGGAGCGCCAACTCCAACCGCCCCGCTTCCCGCGCTCGCCGGATGATGCTTTCGTCGAGCGGCCCCACAAACATCCCCGGGAACAACGTCAACACATCAATCTTCATCTTCAGCTTCCGCTTCGCGCTCGCCGGGTTGGCACCCGCACCGGCCCCTCGGCGCCGAGGCCCGGCCTTTCGGTTCCAACACCGTCAGGTGGCCGGCCGATCTTCCACAATCTCCAGGGTGCAACGCTGCCCTTTCCGGGCACTCCCGGCCAGCAGCAAAGAGCGGATGGCATTGATCGTCATCCCCTGACGCCCGATAATTTTCCCCACATCCTGCGGATGCAGGCGCAACTCATAAACCGTCGTGCCCTCGCGTTCCACTGGCGTAATCGTCACCGCCTCCGGGTTCTGCACCAACCCTTTGACGACGTATTCAAGGAACGCTTGCATGGAGCCGACGGCGCTTGCTTTGCTTAGGCCGTTGCTGCCGCCGCGGCTTTTGTCGCTTTCTTTATAAAGCTGGCGACAGTCTCGCTCGGCTGCGCGCCTTTACTGACCCAGTATTGGGCGCGGTCCAGCTTTAGCGTGAACTTATCACTCTTCTTTTGCGGCAGGTACGTACCCAGTTCCTCGATAAATCTTCCATCGCGGGGGCTGCGTGAATCAGCCACGACGATGCGGTACGCGGGTGTGTTCTTCGTCCCGATCCGCTTCAAACGAATTTTAACGGCCATAAATCATTTTGTTCTTTGGTAGCGGCGTTCATTCGGCCGCCCGCCTTAATGGGGTCTTCCCAAAAGGAAAACAGAGCCTAGTAGCACCACCGTGACTTGGCAAGCCCTGTTTTAGGGTTTTTCTGGCAATAAAGCAGCGGCCCCCAGACAAGGCGAACGACTGTCTTGCGCCGCTCCCAGGACGGACGCACGCGCTAAAGACGATTTCCTATCACACACCAGCGAACCGCCAAGGAGGGAACTTTGCAAAGTGAAACGCGTTTGCACGATTACGAGAACGCCACTCAGCAGGCCCGGTTCTGATTGACGAACTCGCGGCTTGAGAATCTAATTATAGAGCAGCGAGCTTATGAAAAAAATCGTCCTAGCGTGTATTATCGTGGCGGTCGGCTGCCTTGGCTTGTGGTTTTGGGCCCGACCCGCTTATCGGCGGCACCAGGAGATCCGGCTGGTGGAACAAGCCAAGGCATATTTGACCCAAAAGGAATATAACAATGCCTCGCTGAGTGCCCGCCGGGCATTGCAGATAAACCCCCGCAACCTGGAGGCATGCCGGGTTATGGCCGATTTGGCCGAAAAAACCCATTCCCCGGACGCCTTGGACTGGTGGCGTCGAATCGTCGAGGCGGAGCCTAGCATCCCCCATAAACTTCAATTCGCCTCTGCCGCGCTGCATTCACAAAGCCCTCCCTTTCCCCTGGCGACCCAGATCCTGGAGGAACTGAAAGGAACCGCGACCAACCTCGCCGCCTACCACGCGATTTCGGCCGAACTGGCACTCCGGCTCAAGCGAACCACGGTCGCAGCCAAACACCTCGAACAAGCCTGCCGGCTTGAACCTACGAATGAATTGCACCAGCTAAACCTCGCCGTCCTGCAACTCGAATCAACCAAAGCCGGCGTTCCGTCTGCGGCGCGGGTGACGCTCGAACGCTTGCGTGCCAGCACCAATGTAGGGGATGTCGCCTTACGCTGGCTGGTGGCGGAGAGTCTCGAACGAAACGATTTCTCCCGGGCGGCCCGATTTTCCCGGCAACTTCTGGCGGATCCACGGGTGGTGATGGGTGACCGTTTGCAGCATCTCGCCATCCTTCGCCAATCGCAAAGCCCCGGGTTCAAGGATTATCTTCGCACGCAGCAAAGAAATGCCACCACCAACGCGGCGCAAGTCTATGCGCTCTCGACATGGATGGTCGAGCGCGGCCTGGCCGATGACGCGCTCACCTGGCTGCTGGCCTGTCCGGCCAAACTGCAAGCTGAACAACCGGTTCTTCTGGCGGTGGCGGATTGCTATATGGCCAGGAAGGATTGGCACGGCCTCGATCAGGCCCTTTCCGCACAGAATTGGGGCGACCGCGAATTCCTGCGGTTTGCTTTTCTTGCCCGCGCGG
>Ga0116149_1002100_pt1 | contig 22686 bp, 10 predicted proteins | sample AD_UKC057_MetaG_FD_89787 | JGI IMG/M metagenome (GOLD analysis project Ga0116149, IMG submission 89787) | Active sludge microbial communities of municipal wastewater-treating anaerobic digesters from USA - AD_UKC057_MetaG | ecosystem: Engineered > Bioreactor > Anaerobic > Digestate | place: USA... | reverse complement strand
GCGGGGGCGTCCAGCCCTTGAGGTCCTTCGACTTGCTGACGGCGGCATACATCCAGACCCCGCCGTCGCCTTCGTCGCGGACGAGGGTGTAGAACATGTGAAAGACGCCCTCATGGTAGACGACAGCCGGGTCACGATAGGCGGTCCTGGCGTCGCCGCGGAGCAGGACAGGCGACTCGAGGGCGGCGAGGTCGACGGCCGGCGGTCCGGCCGCAACACCCGCCAGGAGGGCGACTCGCGCGAGAAACAGGATGCAGTCCATGGCAGTCCCTTTGTCCGAGTGTGCGATAGGAGTAACGCGGAATGGACCTAGGCGCAAACGAAGAAGAGTGGTACAATCTTCCTCCAGAGTTGACGGGGTCCTGAGGCCCCGTGGCTTGTAAGTCGAGGAAGACAAAGGAGAATCCCATGCGGACGCAGGTTTCCTGTGCAATGGCAGTCTTGCTCATGTTCGCTGCCGTCGCCCCGGCGGCGATGATCGGGTATGGCCCCGGCATCGGGAGTGGCCTGGACAGTTCGGGGAGCCGCCTGAACGTGGATGAGTTGTTCACGACCTTGCCGGCAGGGCGATACCAGGTTACCCAGTTCGCGGTGAATGCCGGCTCGACCAGCGGGAACGTCACCCCGTTCCTGTCGCGCCTGACGGGGGCTGACACCTATCAGACCCTATGGGTGGGCCCCGCGTTTACGCCGACCGGCACCGGGGCTCAGGCCGACGCCTATTCCGCCGGCGGTCAGTACATCCGGCTCTGGACGGCGACCGCCGTCTATGCCGGTTTCGTCCAGAGCAACGCCGTCGTGCGGTACACCGACGACCAGGTAGTCGCCCCGGGCAACACCGATCACGACAGCAGTTTCACCACGCCCACGGGGGCCGGCCAGACGGTGGGGGGATTCTCCAATGCTAACCTTCCCCGCAACTATGGCTTCGGCATTACGGTTGCCCCGGTGGTGAATGGGGGCGACCAGATCTACATGGAGCGGTTTGGCGGTTCGGGTGCGAACAACTTGTCGGGCAAGGCGCCTGATGTCCGCCCGGGACAGGAGACGTGGGTGGCCGGCAGTGCCATTAAGCAGGACGGCTCCAAGAGCACCGGCGGAACCAACTCCGCCTGGCTGCCTTTCGTTCCCCAGGCAGGCACCGTCTACAGTCTGTCGTTGGATGTGAATCCGGATATTTCCACCTCTAGCGACTGGTTCGCCGTCGGGTTCAGCCAAGGCAACGCTACGGGCAGCTTCCATGACGGCGGCAACAACGCCGCCGCGTGGATCCTTAACCGGATGGACGATGCCTCTGCCAGCGCCTTTCAGACGTTCATGGGCCCCGTCACCGCCAGCGGCGCCAGCCACAACCCCGACCCGGACAAGGTCGGCTGGATCAACCTGGAGGTCCTGCTGGACACCCGGGCGGCCAACTGGACGGTCACGTGGTTGGCCGACGGAGACGTGTTGCGGGGCCCGGTGGCCTACGGCACCAATCCAACGATTAATTACGTGGGATTCGCGGGCTACGGCAACACGACGGGCATGTTCGACAACTTCGTGCTCCAGACCGTTCCCGAACCGATGACGCTTACGCTGCTGACGTTGACGGGGGCCGCTCTGGGCGGATACGTCCGTCGACGGCGATCCTGATCCCCTGGCAGAGTCTCAACAAGCAACAGTGCGGGCGGCGCCCATTTCGGGGCCGCCCGCGGCATTTGCCGCCAGTGTCGGTTCGGGCACGTCCTTCATGCGAATGACCGCCTTCAGGGGATCTCGCGTTCGGACGGCTGGTGCAGCTTGGACCACATGAGCGTCCACAGCCGCCCCAGGGGGACGTGGTCGGCGTGGCCGTCCAGGAAGGCAACGTTGACGGCCATGTCGTGCCGGTCGAAGCAGAAACGGCACATCTGGAATTTCTCGTTGGGGTCGGTGATGCTGCCGTCCAACACGGGCGGGACGATGTCATCCCACCAGGGCCAGCCGTCGACCCAGTTGGAATCGGCGTAGCTGGGCGTCAGGCCGGGATACCCCACGTCGCCGATGCCTTTCCACCAGGCATCGGGGAAGGGGCGGTTACTGCAGCAGGGGTAGGCCCGTCCACCGGCATTGCTGTTGGTGGACGCATCGGTAGGATTGTAGATCCACCCGTTGACTCCATAGCTGCCCCTGCGCGACCACGCCTGCCAGGCGTTTCGGCTCCCGCCCCGCGCCGAGGCGGTGGGGTAGAAGGGCTTGGCGGCGTCCGGGCAGAGGCGGATCTCGTGGATGTTATGGTACTTCTCCAGGAAGGCCATGTAGATGATGCCGCCATTGTACGGGAAGAATTCGCCGCGCGAGTTGACCGTGTATGCGCTATGGGCCCGGTTGAGTTGGGAGAGGTTCGACCGGCAGACGGAGTCCCGGGCCAACGCGCGGGCCCGCTGAAGGGACGGCGTCAGCAGGGCCAGCAGCAGCGTCAGGATCGACACCACCACCAGCAACTCGACCAGTGAGAACCCGCGCCGGCGGGCAGCGGTCGTGAACGTGGCGGCTGATATCATCGAATCTTCCGATCAGCAGGCCGGCAGCCTACAGACCTGAACGTCGCCCCTGCCGGCATCTCTGCCAGAGCATTATGCCTCAGGTCCGGCCGTCGGTCAAACCGTGCTTCGGCAACGCCCATGCCCGGCCGCCCGCTGGAACGCAGCCCTATTCGCACAGGGCCCGGCAGGCCGCCAACAGGGCGACGGCGGCCGTCTCGATCCTCAGCGTGGTGCTGCCCGTGCGGACGGACAGGAAAGCCGCCTCGCGCAGCAGATGGCGCTCGGCGTCGGTCAGCCCGCCCTCTGGTCCCACCAGCAGGGCGACGTCGCGCTCCTGGCGCCGCGTCAGGGCCTGGGCCGGCGTGAGGCACGGCTCGGATAGATCACCGACCAGGCATAGCCAGCCGGCTGAGGACGCGGCGCATGCGAAATCGTGCGCGCTCACGGGCGGCAGGAGGTCCGGCAGCATGTCCAGGCCGCACTGCTTGGCTGCCGATACGCAATGCCCCAGCCATCGCTGTCGCTTGTGGTCGGACAACTCGTCCTCGCCGGCCACGCTCCGTTCGAACACCACCGGGCGCAGCGACGCCGCCGCCAGTTCGGTGGTTTTCTCCAGCAGCCAGTCCAGCCGCTTGCCCTTTGGCACGGCAAAGCCCAGGTGCAGACGCGGCAGAAGGGGTTGGGCGGCGGGCAGCCGCTCGACGATCTCGACGGTTGCCTCCGAGCGGCGGACGTGAGCGATCCGGCCCTGGGCCCGGCCGCCCCGCCCGTCGAACAGTTCCACCGGCGCGCCCGCCCGCAGGCGGAGCACGTGGGTGGCATGATGGGCCTCCGCCTGGCCGAGTTCGACCAGGCAGCCCTCGAGCGATTCGACATACAGGCGGGTTTCCGTGGACATATCTCTCGACTCGGCGGCCGATGCTGGGTGGTCAATCAGGCGGCGTGCCTCACATGCCGCCAGATGTATCGGCTGAGGTAGACCAGGACGATCAGGGCCAGGATGGCAGCCGTAGCGTAGGCCGACCGCACGAGGTCGTCGCGGATGGCGTAGAGCACCAGCGACGCATCGCCCGAGGGGTGGACGAAGTCCTGGCGGGCCTGTCCCTGCGGCAGCTCGAGCGAAAGCGAATAGCGCGCGTGGGGCACATAGACCTGAGCCGCTCGTTCGCCTCGCGGTTGGAAGGGGTCAGGGGGAGGCGGCGGGGTCGCCTTGGCGCCGCCGGGCTTGGGCTGCTCCGCCTGGGGCATCTGATCCCCCCGGCCCGGTTGGGGCTGGGCCGCCTGGCCCTGCTGGGGCGTCGGCTGGTTGTAGAAGCGGTTGAGGCGATTGGGGCCGCTGAGTTGATCGATCTGTTGGCGGACCTCTTCCTGTCGCTTGGCGAGCTGGCGGTTCTTTTCGCCTTCCAGTTCGCGGAGGATGTCGCCCTTCTGCGTGCTTTCGTCCTCGACCAGCAGGTCGCCAGGCCGGACGGTCCGTGCGGGCTGGGTGGCGGTGGACTTCTGAAGCGAGTCGATCTCCTTCTCGAGGTTCTCCTGCTGGGCGCGGGCGGCGCCGGTGACGAAGTTGGGCAGGGTGTTGAGGGCCTGGTTGCGCTGCATCTCGCTGACGCCGGGATTCTGCCCGCTGGTGTTCAAGAAGCTCGTTACGTCACCCTTCTGACGCTCGCTCTGGTCCTGCTGGTCCTGATCCCATTGGCCCAGCAGGCCGTACTGGCTGTTGGCCTGGTCGGCCAGCTTCTTGCTCAGGTTCTCGTAGGTCGATCCGCTGATGCGGTAGCGGTTGCCCTTGAGGTAGTTCTCGGCCTGGCGGATTTCCTCGGTGACCTGTGCGTTGAAGGCCATCCAGTTCTTCTCGGCGATCTTGCGGCTGCGGGAGGAAACGGCGGACTCCGCGTAGCCCTGCCGCAGGCGCTGAAGCTGGTCCAGGCGCGCGTCGATGGCCAGGCTCATCAGTTCGGCCTGCTCGGAGGCGGGCGTCATGTTTCCGCCCCGCTGGACGTAGGTGTAGCCGCTGGGCAACAGCAGGGACCAGGTGGTGCGGATGACGGGGATGGGGCGGGGCTTGCTGCTGTTGTGGGGGTCTTCGGCGGTGACCAGCAGCACCGGGGGCTGGATGCGGGTGACGGCGCCGAGCGTGGGCACGCCGCGCCCGGCGAAGTACAGGCGGACCTCGTAGGGCAGGCCTCCGGGGGACGTCTTGACCAGAGGCACCAGGACGTCGCCGCTGGAGGAGTCGGCTGGTTGGACCGGCCGAACCGGCTGGCCCGCCACCTCCGCCGACCACAAGGGCAGGCTGACGACCTGCCCCCGGGGCGTCCGAGCCATCAGACGCACCCGGAGGAACTGCTCGCTGCGGTTCTGCAACTCCAGCCGGGCCTCGTGACGCAGGTGTCCGCTCCGGTCGATCACCGTCGTCATCGCCAGCAGGTCGATCACCACCTGGATGCGGCTGGCCGCCTTGGCGGGAATGAGCTTGAGCTTCATCGACCAGTCGGACCGCAGGGACTTCATGACGTACTGCAGCGATTGGCGGACCTGGGAGCTGAGCAGCTTGAGCTGCTCGTCTGCGGGCAGTTCGCTGAGCCGGTTGTGCTCCGCCAGCGTCAGTTCGTGCGACGAGAAGTTCTGCACCGCGACGATGGCCGTGTAGCCGGCGGAAGAGTCGGTCACGACGGTAGGAATCTCCAGCGAGGTGGTTTCGGCGTCGACGGGCAGGGAGAAGTTCACCATCACGTCCAACTCGCTGATCACTTCGTTGAGCAGCGAGACGGTCCAGGTGCAGCGGTCCTTGTCGACGGTCCGGCTGACGCTTCGCAGGGCGTTGGACGTGACGGTGACCAGCGGGGCGTAGCGAGCGGGCAGAGAGAACCGCACGCGGTCGACGGGCGAGCCTTCGATGGTATACCGCAGGCGGTAGGCGTAGGCGGCTTCGGTGTGCGAGAGGCTCAGGCCCGCGAACACCTCCGCCCGCACCTTGGTCTCCTGGCGGGCCACCTGCAGGGCCAGTGAGATCTTCGGCGTTTCGTACTGGTAGGCGAAGCGGACGGCCTCGACTTGTCCTTCCTCCAGCCAGTCGGAGGCGGCATTGGGCACGATGGGTTTGAGGTTCTCGCTGGCGATGGTGTGAGCGGTCAGCGACGACTGCACCTGGACGGCCAGCCGGCCCCGCTGCTCGATGGGCTTGCCCGACTCCTCCAGGGCGGTCAGGTGGGGCACGTCGAGGCGGTCGAGCTTGTCGAACCGCCGCACCAGCACGAGGGCGACGTCGGTGCGATCGACGCCCTCCCGGAAGTTGACCTGGAGGCGGCGCCCCTCGGGGGCGGGCTGGACATAGTGGTCTTCGACGGCCGGGCCGACGGCGCTGAGCAATTCGTAACCGTCGGGCAGAGAGAAGCGGGCCGAAAAGATCTGGCCCTGAGGGCTGGAGAGGCGGGCCTGGACCAGGAGCTGGACCTGGCGGGTTCCAACGCGGACCAACTGGTCCAGGCGGACGACCGGTTGGACGCTCTGCCGGGCGACCTGCACCTGAAGGCTGAAGGGGCGATAGGGCCAGTAGTACTGGGCGACCATCTGCGTCAGCCCGGCGGCGGTCAGCGGGGAGAAGTTGGCGGTGCTGCTTTTCCGCCCGCCCATGACCTGGGGGACCTTCACGCTCATCCCGCCGGCGGCGTGCAGCGTGACCGTGCCGCTCTCTCTCGCGACGTCGCCCGCCTGCACCAGCGGCAGGGCGACGGGCTTGTCCAGCGGGGGCAGATCGCCCATCCACCGGGCGGTCAACTCGTACTTGCGGACGGCTGGGCGGTGAAGCCGTGCCTCGATGAGATCGAACTGCTGGCCGTCAATGTTCTGACGCCCGACCGAGCGGTAGTCGCGAAGGTTGGCGCCGGCCAGGTCCGTCAGCGTCGTGCCGTGGGGGACCAGGAGCGTGAACCGATCGTAGTCGGCGGCGGAGAAGGTGAAGGTGAACTTGCTCACCCCGACCTGTGCCCAGTGGAAGAAGTAGACGTCGTGGCTGCCGGTGGCGGCGAGGGTGCGGTCGGCGGTGCCTCCGCCGGCCTTGGGAGCCCAGGTGAGCGAGAGGCGGCGGTTGCGCCCCAGGCCGAAGGTCCATTCCACGCCGTTGTTGACCTTGCGACGGTCCAGCCCCCCCTCGATGCCGTGCGCGTCAAGAACCATATCTTCCTGGCCCAGCAGAACGGTCATGACCCCCCCGGGCAACGGGGGCAGAGTCAGCGTGATGCTGCCGCGCCGCCCCACGTACTTGGGCGTGGCCGCTCCCACCAGCTTGAGCGTGCCCGTTCGACCGCCCTCGAGCGTGAGGATCATGCCCTTGGGCCCGACCTGGAGCGCCGCCGGCTTGCCGTCGAAGGTGGCCTCGGTCACCGCCAGGCCCGACAGCGGCATGGGCAGCGTCACGTACGACGAACCGTACGTCTGCACCTGCGCCGTCAGGACGATCGCCATCTCCCGCTCGCTGACCGTTGCCGCGTAGCGAACGTCGGCCAGGGCGATCCCGCCCGCCGGCGCGGGCATGTCCAGCGGCTCGTCGGGATGGACCCGGTTCCACAACTGCACGAACCGCGCGTACGGCACAATGACCTTGTCGGCCTGTTCGGCCTTGGATACGTCGCCCTCGTAGGGAACGATGACCGGCTGGGTCGCCGCCTGGAGGAGTTGGGCCTCGCGGCGGATGGCCTGCTGGATTTCCGGGTCCATGCGCGGGCTGGGCGTCTTGGGGTCAGCCGCCCGCGCGGCGCTGAAGGTCAGAGCGAGCATCGCGGCCAGCAACAGGCCAGCCGCCGCAGCGGCAGGGCGAGGCGACGCCGCCGGGCGCCACACGCGCCGCGCCAGGCCCATCACCACGTACAACGGGATCAGCAGCAGCGCGCCGTAGAAGGCCCCGTTGAGCAGGTAGACCAGCATGGGCACAGCCGTCGGCCAGCCCACCGGCACCCACAGGGCCAGCAGGCTGCTCAGCAGCAGCGAGAGGAAGATGAGGTTGAAGCGGACCCACAGGCGGCTGCGGCGAAGGATCAGGCCCCAGATCAGCATGATGGCCGTGCCCAGTCCAAGCCAGGTCAAATCCTCGGTGGGGCTGGACAGTCCGACCGACAGGTCGGCCGGGCCCAGCGAGTCGGTGAACAAGGCGGGTCCGCCCTCGGGCGTGGGCACCAGGTCCACCGGCAGGGTGTGCCAGCCTTCGACCATGGTGTCAATGTTCAGTTCGTCCTTGCCTACGGGCTTCCTGCCGGGGCCGGGCGGCGGCTGGATGCCCGGCTTGGGCGCCGCCTCTTCCGCCGTGGTCTGAGGGACTTTCGCCTTGTCTTCCTTGTTCAGGATGCCCTCGTCCTCTCCCGCGGCGCGGTGGGTTCGCCTCCCCCCGACCGTGCTTACGTCCGGAGCGACCTGGTCCTGTAGTGCGTCCAGGTAGGCGGTCTTCGCGGAGGCCACCTCAAGGGTCTGGGCCAGCGTGACAAACGCCGGGTCCGGCCGCTCGATGTAGATCAGGTGTCCGCGCTGTTTCTGCTTGACCACGCGCAGGCCGGGCGGGGGAATAACCTTCCACTGGAGGAAGTTGATCTTGACCTCTCGTCCGCCTCGCCCGTCGCGGTCTCGCAGGGACAGCCCGCCCAGCCGGACCATGCCTTCCTCGGTCTTGGGCGGGACGCAGAAGTAGACCACGCGGACCGGCAGAGGGGTGTCGCTGCGGGGGAGCGTGAGCAGGAAGTTGCCCGCATCGTCTCGCTTGGGTTTGACCGTCTCGCCGGCGATGGACGTGGACCAGAGCTGGGCATCCGGAGGCAAGCGAAGCGTAATGAACTGAAGGGCCGCATTGGCGATGTGGAAGACAGCCTCGGTCCGCTGGGCGCCGTCGGCGCCGAGATAGGTGGTGAACTCCGCCTTGGCTGCCACGGCCGGGGGGATCGCATACGGGTTGTGCTTCTGGGTCTGGAGGTGGACGCAGGCGGAGGCGCCCCGAGCGGTGGTGGGGGCCTCCAGCCGCATGGCCGCCAGCAGGCGGGTGGGCGTAACCGGCAGGGCGGGCAGGTCGACGGTGTCGATCTCGCCGGCGCACTTGCCGCTGACGGTGACGGCCAATTCCTCGCTCGCCTCGACCGCGAGCACTTCGGAGGACTGGGCGGCGTACGGGCGGACCAGTGGCACATCGAACGCCGGCCCCGGCAGAGCCCGCTCGTAAGCGGCCCGCACCTGCACCGCCCCGAAGACGTGGGCATCCAGGTCGAGCTGCCAGAGGTCGTAGCCCGCGGGCACGGGAAGCGACGGCTTGTCCACGATCCGCCGCCCGCTGAGACGCTGGCCCGGCACGCTGAGGTCGATCTGCGGGCCCAGCGACTTGTCCGCCAGCACGTGCAGCGTCTGGGTGCGGGCCTGGGAGACATCGTAGGTGATCGTCCACGTTCCGGCCAGGCTGGTCGGGCGGACGTTCACCAGCCCGACGGCCTGGGCCGTCATGCGGGGCAGACGGCGCTGGACCTTGAGTTCCAGGTGGCCGTCCACCGGCTGGTCGTAGGTGTAGGCGGTCTGCACGGTCGCCCCGAGCCCCAGCGAGGCCATCCGTCCCACGTTGACCGCCTTGAGGGCGGGCGGGGCCTTGGCCACGTCGGCGTCCAGGTCTTGCGCCCCGGCCGGCCCGGCGGACTCGTCCTGCGTGGTGACGGCCACCACCCCCGAGACGCTGTCCAGCAGCGGGTGGATCAACCCCACCGCGAGCTGCTCGACCTGGCTCTTGTCGTCAAACTCCCACGGCGCGACCGCGCGAAGCGTCAGGAGCACCTCGGCCGATGCCTCGCTCGGGATGGGCCGAGCCAGCTCGATCGTCAGTTTTCGCCGCCCCTGCTGGTCGGCCAGGCGATACTCGAAGCCCTGCTCCTGGCCGTTGACGGTGAGCTTGTAGATGGTCCAGCCCAGGCGGTCGCCGGGCAGGAGGAAGTCGAGGTCGAAGCTCTCGCGTCCCAGGGCGGTCACCAGGAAGCGCCCCTCCAGCGTGAGTTGCTTGGGAGTGACGTGGAGGGTCTGTCGGTCTTCGCTGAATCGCCGCAGCGTCACGTCGCTGAGTTCCAGGGCCACCGACCAGTGGTTGCCCCAGTGGTAGTAGATCCGCCCGCCGCCGGCGGAGAGCCCATCGACGGTCGACGCGGCTGTGCGGTCCTCGCGCCGGGCGTTGGCAAGCTTCTCGCCGCGGACCAGGAGCTGGTTGCCCGTGTCCACCACGAGGTAGCCGCGCTGGAAGGCCGCCCCGACGAGATTCACCCTGGGGCTGGTCCAGGTGGACTGGCCCGCCCTGGGCGCCAGGGCGTGGATGTGCAGCGACTGGCTGCCTCGGGCGGCCTGGCGGAGGCGGACGCTGAGAATCTGTCGCTGGTCGCCGTCGGCGCGGATGGACCAGCGGATGAGGTTGGGGCAGGTGACGTCCAGGACGGTCCACGCGGGGTCAAGGGCGAACTCCAACTCGGCTGCCCCGCGACGCAACACCTGGGCGGTGTACAGGCAACGGAGGCTCTGGTGGGCGGGGGCCAGCTCCACGTGCGTCACCGACTCGCCCAGCAGGATCGCGCGCAGGTCTTCCTGTCGCCCGTTGCCCGTCAGGGCCACCGAGAGCGTCTCGTGTCCTCCGAGGGTGAGCTTGACGCTGGTGCGGTCCGAGCCGCGGTGGTACACGCATTTCGAGGTGGGCACGGTGGCGTGGACCGACAGGTCGCCCGGGGCCGACAGCGCCATCGAGCCGGCCACCGAAGAGGGCAGGGTGATGGTGAACTGCATGCCCCCGCCGCTCATCTCTCGCAGCAGGGCGGAGGCCGTCAACTGCACCCGGTGAACGCCCCGCTTGGCCACCATGAGCACGAGTTGATTGCGGTCGTAGCCCAGCGGCGCAGGCTTGCCGTCCAACAGAATCTGCGTGACCGACAATTGGGCCAGCTTGAGCGGGACGGCCACCGGGAGGTCGCTCAGCGACAGCACGTTCAAGTCGCCGGTCAGGCTGAGGCGGTCGCCGCTGACCGACGCCTTGTACGTGGCCCCGGTGACCTGCCCCAGCGGGATGGACTGGTCCACCTGGCGGGCCTGGGCGGCGGCCAGCAGCTTCTCGAAGGCGGCGCGCTCCATCAGCACGTTCTTGGCGGCTGGGTCCACCACCGAGGCGAGGTCCTGGTAGGGGACGTAGATGCGGCTGGGGGCCGCCGTAGTCTCGTCGGCGCCGGCAGGCGCAAGGGGCACGGCGAGGGCCAGCAGCGCCAGTGCGCTTGCGATCCGCCTGGCGGCTCGTGAGACGCGCAGCGAACCTGGATCACCGAAGTGACGAGTCCGAGGCCGGAGGATGGCGTCGTGGCGAGTCATGTGCCGATCCTTCCGTTACGTGGACTTCCCGTTTGGCGCCGGCGGCGGGGCGGGCGCTGCTGGGACGGGGGCTGGCTTGGCGACCGCGCTGCGACGGCGACGCCAGAATACCACGAACAGCCAGTGCGTCAGCCACAGCAGCACCACCACCAGGACGGGCAATCTCATGACGTTGAGAATCTGCTCGATCAGCAGGGGCATCCACAGGCTCACCAGCCCGCCGGCGAGGATGAATCCCAGCACCAGCAGGCAACGGTGATAGAGGCGCAGGCGGGTCATGGCCGCCCCGACGGCCACCAGGATCAGCCAGACCAGCCCGGTGAACAGTTCCTTGCCCATCATCCAGAGCGACAGCTCGCCGGGGCTCCCCTGGCGGACGAAATCCCACTTGTCTCCCTGGGGGACGAGCTTGAACTCGACCACCTTCTGCGGGACCGGCGTGGGCGAATCGCCCTGCGACACCTTCGACAGGCGGGCCAGCAGGTCTTCCGCGCCGTGCGTCAGACGCGAGAAGGTCGGATCGTACCGGAGCACGTGGGCCTCGTGGCTCAGCCAGACCCGCCAGAGCGTCTGCTGGACGGGCACGTTGCCCAGCAGCTTGGGCGCCGGCAGGCTCAGGGGCGAGACCTTCTTGACCTCGTAGGAAACCTCCAGCACGATGGTGGCCACCGCGCCGGCCGAAGGGGGCAGGCGGACGATCCGCAGGTTGGGTTCGCTGCCGGGCTCGACCGGGGCATCGGTGCCGTTGAGCAGCAACGAGTAGATCTGGGCGCCTTCAGGCAACTGGAGGGGCAGCCGCTCGCCTCGCCGCGTCCGCAGCAGGTAGGACGCGTGGGTCTTGAGCGTTCCGTCGCGCGTCAACACCTGCTCGACGACGGCGGCCGCGGCGATGGTGGGGAAGACCGATGCCTCTTTCTGCGCCAGCACGGGGAGCTGGAGCGAGTAGGGCGGCCTGGAGCAGCGGAAGCACAACGAGGCGGCTGGGCGGTGAGCGGCCAAGGGCAGGTCCTGCGGGCTGGCCGGCTCCAGCCCCTGCATCTTGGGCTTCAGGATGACCAGCGTGTCGGCCTTGGCGACGGCGATGTAGGCGGACTGGTTGGAGAGCTTTCCGCAGGCCAGCAACGGTTCGACCGGGACGTCGATGGCGATCTTGCTGCCGACGTCGGCCGGCTGGAAGGGCAGGCGGGCGCGGACCACCAGGTCGTATCGCCCCATGCGCGGGGACTGAAGGACGATCTTGTAGTAGGCGAACTTGGACGGGTCGTCCTCCGCCCCGGCGGGGGCGGAAGCGGCCGGCTGGGTGGCCGGAGCGACCGTCGAAGGGGCGACCTGGGCGTCGGGGGGCGGGGCGTCCAGGCGAGGCTTCTCCTTGATGTCGGCGCCTTCGATCTCCACGCCCGCCTCGGCCAGCGCCAGCGGCACCTGGAGATAGAAGGTGTCGACCGGGGCGTAGTCGACCTGGTACTGGACGACGGCCTCGTGGTCAACCGACCCGCTCTGGATGTTGACCATGCGGTGGACGACAGCCGACACCTGCGCGGGCTTGAGGGCGATCTTGAAGCTTGCGCCGGCAGGTTTAGCGCGGTCGATGGACTGGAAGCTGAAGGCCATGGCGGGGATCATGCCTGCGAGCGTGGGCACGTCCTGTGCCCGCCCCAGCGGCAGGGAGGCGAGCTGGCGGAGCGAGGCGATCTCAGCCCGCAGGCGAGGGGCCAGCAGGAGCACGAGCTGCCCGCTGTAGAGTTGCAGGTTGGCCGGGTCGGCCAGCGGCAGGACGAAATCGACCTCGGCATCGGCGGCGGGCCGGCTGGCGCGCAGGGCCACGCTGAGGTCCAGCGGTCCGGTCACCTCGCGCCGCAGCAGCACCGTCAGCGTCCGCTCTTCGCCCGTGCCGGCGACCTGGAAGTCATCGACCACGCCGGCGGGTCCAGCCGACATGACCTGCCAGGGCTCGGGCAGGCGCATCTTGAGCTCGAACAGCCCGGCCCGCTCGATGGTGTAGTGAAGGCGTCCCAGCAGGTCGAGGCGGTCGCTGTCGACGGCTAGCGCCCACTGCTGGTCGAGCGTGACCCGCGGCAGGACCGTGCCGATGTCCAGCGTGGCGCCGTAATCGGCGGTGATGAACCGGTAGGCCGTCACGCCCGGGGCGTCGTGGAGGGCCTCGGGCAGGCGCCCGGTGTCCACGCGGGCGAGGTTCTTGACACCCTTGACTTCGACGCTTCGCCGGCTGGTGTGGCTGATGGCCACCAGCCCCGTGCGGCGCAGGACCTGGCGAGTGAGTACCGGCGCCAGGGGGATCTGCACCTGCGGCTCTTTGAGGAACCGCTCCGTTTTGACCGTCAGTTCGTAGCGGTCCTTGGCCGGGCTGAACAGCTTGACCGTCAGGACCTGGGGCTTGTTGAGATCCTCGCTGGGCGAGTCGATGTCCCAGCGGGAGATGTCGGCCCCGTCGACGCTGGTCACGCGGAACCCGCCCGGGAGCTGGAGGGTGAAGCTCTCCACGCCGCGGCGGCGGATGTCGTAGGTGAAACGGACGTCGTGGCTGATCAGGGCCTCGCTGACGACGATCTGCTGAAGTTGCTCGGCGATGACGACAGCCTCCAACTCGGCGGCTGCCTGGGTCTTGGGCTTCCACGAGAGCTGCACCGCGTCGGCCGAGCCCAGGAACGCCTGGAGCCTCGTGGCCTTTCGGTCGGCGACGGTGAGTTGGTTGGTGGTGGCCGCCAGCATGGGCGTCACGTCCACCTTCATGTTCTCTTCGGGAATCAGCAGGTCCAGCGTGCTGATGGCGGCCGAGGGGATGCGAAAGCTCAGGACGTTGAGCCCGGGGCGGCTGACGAGCTGGCTGACGAATTCGATCTTGAGTACCCGCCTGCCCTTGCCGCGGGTGATGAGGAGGTACTGCCCGTCGACCACGCGGAGCAGGGGCTGGAGCTTGACGTCGGCGGGCTCGGTGAAGGCGGCGGAGATGATGGCGACCTCGCCCGACGGGTCGTCGGGGGCTTTCTTCTTCTTCAGGGCGTCGCTGAGAGAGCTGACCAGGCCCAGAGGCACCTGGACCCAGTTGTCCGAGAGAATGTCGACGGTCAATTCGAGTTGGATGGTCGCCAACTCACCGTCCACCTGTCCGCTGAAGCGGGCGGTGCTGATGAGGTAGGGTGTGGGAGCGGCCTCGACGGCGGCGGGCTGGCCCTGGGCGGCCTTCCACAGCCTCTCGAACTCACTGTAGGGCAGGAAGATGCCCTGCTTCTCGGCCTCCATGACGCCCTTGAGCTTGTCGTAGGGGACGTACACCCGCGACGGGGCGGAGGGCGGAGGTGGAGAGGGAGGGTTGGGCTGGGCCCACGCGGGCAGGGCGCACATGCCCGCCCAGATCGCAATCCAGACCGGCAGCACGCGAGAGACTCTGTTCATGATGCGGTCTCCATCTTCACTCAATGGACTGATCTTACAGGATATCGGACGCGGGAGGAACAGAAATGGACTGCGGATTTGGCAGTTCGTTCCGTGAAATCCAATAAGGTCTCGACCGACGGCGAAGGCGCCGCTACTTCAAGGCCTTGATTTCGGGTGGGGTGAGGTCGAGGCCCTTGGCGGCGGCCTCCTCGACGACCTTGGGATCGCAGTAGGGGCAGCCGGCGTCGGGGAGCAGGTGCAGGACGAACCGCTTGCCGCAGGCGGGGCAGGGCGGGGCGGGGAAGGCCCAGCCCTTGTCGCATCGCGGGCACAGGACAATGGAGTCGCTGTAAGCGCCCTGGGGCACGCGCCACTTGCCCGGCTGCTTGAGTTCAGAGACGTCGAAGACGGCTTTGCAGTCGCGGCACCAATAGGGGTAGTGGACCTCCAGCGGGCGAGAGTCGGCGCCGCCGGAGAGCGTCCAGTACAACCCGCCGCCGATCAGCACGACGGCGAGGGCGATGGCCACGGGCGTGGAGATCTTGGCGTCGAGGTTCATTGCTTGGCTTTCAGTGCCAGGAGTTGGGCGTCGGTCAGCTCCCCCACGTCTTCCTGGTACCAGTAGTTGAACCGGGCCGCCGGGTTCCAGGAGTGGAAGAAGAACATCTTCTCGAAATCCGTCCAACGGGTCGAGCCGTCGCAGTACACGGCGTTGCCGCCCTCGGGCCAGGGGTTGCCGAAGCGGTGGGGCGGCATGAACTCGTAGGCGGACGGGCGCCCGCCGCCCCAGACGTTGTCGATCTTCATGGTGCAGTCGGCGGCCAGGGCCCAACGGGCGTCGGCCGAGCTGAGGAAGACCGGACTGCGCGACTTGAACGTGCCTTGCGGATTGGTCCAGTGCTTGATCCCGCCGAAATACTGGTAGCCGAGGCATTTCTGGAAAATGATCCACGAGCCGTCGTCATTCGCGTCGTCGCGGTAGCAGCCGGGCCGGTCCGGGCATTCGAAGGCGTCTTTGCAGAGCCCGAACTTGGCGGCGGCGCCCACCCAGTCAGTCATGGCATACGGGTCGGTCGAGCCGTCCACCGCGTAATCCAGGCAGACCTGGACCCGTCCCTCCATCCCACTGCCGCTGCGCCGGGCGAAGAATACGCAGTCGCGATATTCAGAGGCATACTGGGCGACGCCCCTTCCGAAATTGCTCAGCCGGCTGGCGCAAACGGCCCGCCTGGTCAGGTGCTTGGCCCGCTGCAGCGTGGGGGCCAGCATGCTCAGCAGCAGGGCGATGATCGCGATGACCACCAACAACTCCACCAATGTGAATGCCCGTCTCCAATTCATCCGAATTCGCTTCCTTGGCCTGTCGAGGTGTACGTTGACTCCTAGTGACTACGCACACAGGGCGTCTTAACGGCATTGTAGCCGGGAAGCCCCGCATTGAGAAGCCGATTCCGCCTCGTCATGGGTTACTGGATCTTCGGCATGTCCACGCGCGCGCCCTGGAGCTGGCGGTCCTGGTCGGCGGGCAGATTCACGCCGTAGAAGATGGCGTTGCAGTCGATCCAGGCGGCGATGCTCCGCAGTTCGGCGGGCGTAAGCGCCACCTTCTCGTGCCCGTCGCGCAGGAGCTTGATCAGCCGGCTGCCCCGGGCGGACTGGAGCCCGCCGGGCGGCGTGAGCTGGACCTGGTTGCGGGCGGCGTAGCGGGGCACCAGGCCGCCGCGCGACATGAGCGAGACGTACGAACGAGAGTAATGACGGACCCTCGGGTCCACTTCGCCCCGGAGGTCGACCTTGCCATCGAGCCGGGGCTTGCCGTCCTCGCCAGAAGCCCCGTGGCAGCGGACGCAGTGCTTGTCCAGCACGGGCTGGACGAAGCGCACGAAGGAGAAGGGTTGGCCGCCCAACTCGCCGGCCTCGAGCTGTTGCGCCGGGCGGGACAAGGCCAGCGGCACACGGTTGGGCGGGCCGGTCAGGCGCGGCTCGTGACAACCGACGCAGGAGACCTTCTCTCCCGGCTGAAGGTAGGTCAGCGAGCGCATGGTCTGGTAGGCCATGCCGTCGGCGTCCAGGGCTTGAAACAACAGCGGCGTGCAGGCCGGCACGAGGAACCGGGCCGACCCGTCGGCCTCCACCTTCACCGTGCCCAGGATAGCCCGGGCGTTCTCCTCACCGGCCATCCCTATCGGCGGGCTGTTGGCGACGTTGGTGGTCTTCGGGAAGATCTGCACGATGCGAAGGGAACGGATCGTGCCTCGCGGGACGTTGTCCAGGCCCTGGTAGACATCCGAGAGTACGACCTCGCCCGTCTGGCCCGGCTGGGCGGGCAGCTTGCTGTGGACCACCGGCGGCACGGGCCTCGCCCGCAGCGGGATGGGGTCCTCGCAGCCGATCCGCACGTCGCGGTACAGCAGTTCCCGATTTCCGAAGGCGTCCACCAGGTACAGACCCAGGGCGTTGGCGGGGTTTGGACGGGGCTCGTAGACCAGCGGCACGGGGCTGTAGGCGACCAGGAAGTATCGTTCGGACAGCGCCCAGGGGGACGTGTAGTAGCCCGCCGGGGCTCGTCCCTCAGCCTCGGGGAAGGCGATTTCGGGCGACAGGCGAACGAGGGCGCTGGCGTCGTTGTCGGAGACGGTGGGGTCCAGCAAGGTCAGGCAGCCGCCGGTGATGGAGTGGTGGGCCGAGGCGGCGAAGATGAACTTGGGCGAATGCGGGACGGGCTGGGCCTGGAACGTGCAGTGGGGCTTGGGTGCGGCGTTGCCCCAGACGGCCAGCGGGTTGGTCCCGTCGGGGCGGGTGCACCACAGGTTCTGGTGTGTGACCGCGTCGCGATCGATGTAGTCCCAGCGGGCGTAATAGACCAGGCCGTCGTTGCCCACGCGCGGGAACCACTCGTTGGTGTCGTGGTACGAGAGCGCCCGCAGGCCGCTGCCGTCGCGCTGGACGCGGTGGAGGGTGTACACGTGCCACCGCTTGCCGAACTGCCCGCCGAAGCATCGCGCGTAGCCGCGCCGGCGCGTCGAGGAAAAGACGATCCCGCCGTCGGGCAGGTACTCGGGCATGAGGTCGTCGTACGGCCCGGAGGTGATCTGCCGCAGACCCGTGCCGTCGGCGTTTACCTCCCAGAGGTGGTAGTAGTGCTCGTCTCCGGCATCCTCGTTGATTTCCTGCGGCACCGGAGGGAGCGTCTGGCCGCAGGCCACGTACGAGAAGACGATGCGCCCGGCGTCGTACGAGAGACGCGGTTCGAGGACGTTTCCCCCGGCCAGCTTGCCGTCGAGGATGTCGCGGCAGGCGAGCGAGCGCCCGGGCTGTTCGAGGATGAACAGCCCGCCGCCCGGCCTGGCCCGCCAGCCATAGTACTGCATCACCAGGTGGCTGTACGACGTGGGGACGCGCTTGGTCAGCAGCAGCGGCCCGAAGGTCATCAGGGGGTTGGCCAGGGAGATCTCTCGCTTGAGTCGTCGCAGGTCGAGGTAGAGCTTCTCCAACTCAGCCGGCTCGGCGGGCCTGGCGGCGGCATCTTGGCGTGGCATGGGCGTCTCGCCCATGTGTCGCAGGGGCATCTTGCCCCTGTTTTCTTCCACGGGCGGGACGCCCGTGGGACGCACGGGCAAGATGCCCGTGCCACGATTCAAAGCAGCCCATCGTTTGGTCAGCGCCCCCAGCCGCTGGGCCTGCTCGGCCAGGAATTGCAGACCGTGCTCGCGCCGCAGGTCGCCCAGCAGGTCGCGAGCGCCGGCCAGGTGCTTGTCGATGGCGGCGGCGTAGGCGGGCGCGGCGCCGTCGATCTGGTCTTCCCATCGCCAGTCGGCCTCGACCATGGCGTCCAGGCCGCCCTCGACGAACGGATAGGGGCGCCACGGCTTCGGCCCGGGGGGGACCTTGATCTCCTTCACGCCGGCGGGCAGTTCCATCTCGTATTGCCATCCGTCCGCGGCCTGCCTGAAGGCGGCGAAGGCGGCCGAGGCCTGGTGTTTCTTGCCGCCCTCGCAGGCGACCAGGGGATCCCAGTGGGTGGTGTCGTGGTAGATTTGCCCGCCCTTGTCCACGACGAACCGCAGGGCGTCGCCCTTGCGGAGGGTCAGCGTCAGATCGTGCTCGGCGCCCTTGCCGTCGGCGGCTGCGATGTCCTTGCGCCAGACCACCTGGGCGTTGTGGCGGATCTCGGCGTGGATGCCGTCTCCGCCCTTGGTGTCGAGTTTATAGACTCGTCCGGTGACGCGGACCTTCCCGTCGGCCGGGGCGATGAACGCCCGCACCGCCGGCGTCTGTTCGCCGGGGTGGTGCCAGTCTTTGCCCACGCGCGTCCAGTTGGGTCCGGTCCAGAACGTCGAGCCGTACCAGATGTCGTCGCGGTACTGGAGAGGCTGATACGCGGGCTGGGCCCAGGCCGAAGCAGACAGCAGCAACAGGCTGAACACGATGCGCCGGAAGCGAGAAATCATACCAGGCAGAACGATGAGAGAAGCCGCAGTATTGGCGAAGGAATGCCAATTTCCGGGCTATGGGGAAACCGCCAGCCAATTTCGGGCCGATTGCGGCGTTTCACATGGGAGGCCGCTGTCGGTACAATGCGGGCGGCCCGGCCCGGCAGCGGAGTTGGGCAGCCACTTGGAATATCTCGGTTCAGAGGAGACTTACTATGTCGGAACATGCAGCATCGTGGAGTCGCAGGCGCTTCCTGAAGGGCGCGCTCCAGACAAGCGCCTTGCTGGCTGCGCCGCAGGTCGTTTCCAGCGTCGCCCTGGGCAAGGACGGCGCCGTGCCGCCCAGCGAGCGGATTACGCTGGGGGGGCTCGGCATCGGCAATCGCGGCGGCTACGACCTGGGCTGCTTCCTCAACGAGGCCGACGTGCGTTGCCTGGCGATCTGCGACGTGCGCCGGGAGCGCCGCGAGCGGGCCAAGAAGATGGTCGACTCCCGCTACGGCAACAGCGACTGCAAGCTCTACATCGACTTCCGCGAGCTGCTGGCCCGCGAGGACCTCGACGCGGTGCTGATCGCCACGGGGCCCAACTGGCACGTGACGGCCTCCATCGCTGCCGCTCGCGCCGGCAAGGACGTCTATTGCGAGAAGCCCTGCACCAAGAACATCGTGCAGAGCCTGGCGCTGGCCGAGGTGTTCCAGCGGACCGGGCGGGTCTTCCAGGGCGGCATGCAGCGCCGCAGCCTGCCTCACTTCAACTACGCCGTCGAGCTGGCCCACACCGGCAAGCTGGGCAAACTCACAGAGGTGCACGCCCAGGCGGCCGGCATGCGCACGCACATGAGCGGGTGGCTGCCCGCCCAGGAACAGCCCCCCCGCGAAGAGGTGGACTGGGACATGTATCTCGGGCCGGCGGCCTGGCGCCCGTACAACCGGGCCATGCTGGACGGCTTCAACTTCGAGAAGGGCGGCGGCCTGACCGGCGGGGGGATTCTCGAGTGGGGCTCGCACTGCGTCGACCTCTGCCAGTGGGCGGCCGGCGCCGACAAGACCGCACCCGTCACCTATGAGCCCATCGTCGACAAGAGGGCCAGCGCCTATTACGCCAGCGGCGTCAAGCTGGTCGTCCGCGACGACGGCTGGCTGAACTCCGGGTCCTGCCCGGCCCGCTTCGTGGGCGAGACCGGATGGGTCGAGACCGGCGACAGCGGCGACATCTTCGCCAGCTCGCCCGCCCTGCTGGCCGGACGAGGCGCCAAGGTCGGCGGCTATCCCGCCAACAACCACATCCGCAACTTCCTCGATTGCGTCAAGACCCGCGGGCTGCCGGCGGCCAATCATTTCGTCACCTGCAATACGCACATTGCCTGCCATGCCGTCAACGTCTGCATCGCCCTCAACCGCAAGCTCACCCTCGATCCCAAGACGTGGCGTTTCGTCAACGACGACGAGGCCAATCGGTACCGGTGGGAGGCGATCCGCGACCCCTGGCGGCTGTAGGATTCCGTTCCCAAGGTGACTGAGACCACAAGGAGATACACGATGTTCACGATTCGAACCTTTGCTTCATTCGCCGCCTGCGTGGCGGTTCTCTCCGCGGTGCTGGCCGTCGCGGCCCCCTCGCAGGCCGCCGAGGACGAGGCCAAGCTCATCGCCGTCCTCGACTCGTCCGCTCCCCCCGCCGAAAAGGCCATCACCTGCAAGAAGCTGACGATCTACGGCAGCAAGGCGGCCGTGCCTTCGCTGGCCAAGCTGCTGGTCGATCCGGACCTGACGTCCTGGGCCCGCATCGCACTCGAGGCGATCCCCGGTCCGGAAGCCGACGCCGCCCTCCGCGACGCCATGGGCAAACTCAAGGGCCGGATGCTCATCGGCGTGATCAACTCCATCGCCGTCCGCCGCGACGCCCAGGCCGTCGAGCCCCTCATCGCCCGCCTCAAGGACGCCGACGCGGGCGTGGCCGCCTCGGCCGCCGCCGCCTTGGGCAAGATCGGCTGCGAGAAGTGCGCCCAGGCCCTCGAACAGACGTTGAAGGCTGACCCGATCGAGGTCCGCCAGGCCGCCGGCGAGGGCTGCGTCATCTGTGCCGAGAACCTGGCGGCCGCCGGCAAGGTCGACCAGGCCGTCCGCCTGCTGGACGTCGTCCGCAAGGCCAACGTGCCCAAGCAGATCGTCCTGGACGCCACGCGCGGGGCGATCCTCGTCCGCAAGGCCGAAGGCGTGCCGCTGCTGGCCGAACAACTCCAGAGCCCGGACAAGGCGCTGTTCGGGATCGGCCTGCGGACCGCCCGCGAACTGGCCGTGCCGGGAGTCGCCGAGGCCCTGCTGGCGCAGGTCGAGGCGACCACGCCCCTCAGGCAGGCCGCGATCCTGGCGACCCTGAGTGACCGCGGCGACACCTGCGCCGTGCCGGCCGCCCAGAAACTGGTCGAGTCGCCATTCCCGACCGTTCGCACGGCCGCCCTGGCCGCCCTGGGGGTGCTCGGCAACGAGGCCCAGGTCCCGATGCTGCTGAAGGCCGTCGTCGCCGGCGGCGACCAGGCCCCCGGCGCCCGCGAGGCCCTCAAGCGGCTCAAGGGCGGCAGCGTCAACGCCGCCCTCATCAACTGTGCCAAGGGCGGCGACGCCGCCCAGCGCGCCGAGGCCATCCTGGCTTTGTCCGCCCGCCAGGCTGCCGAGGGCGTCGGCGTCTTCCTCGACGCCATGGAGGCCCCCGAGAACAACGTCCGCCAGAACGCCGTCGTCGCCCTGCGACAGCTCGCCGGCATGGAGCAGTACGGCGACCTGCTCGCCCGAATGCTCGACGCCAAGAACGACGAGGCCCGCCGGGCCGCCCAGTCGGTTCTGGTCGCCGTCAGCCGACGCAGCGACCAGCCCGCCCAGTGCGCCAAGCAGTTGATGGACGCCTGGAAGAAAGCCCCCGCCGGGCCCGCCCGGATGAGCGTGCTCGAGGTCATCTGCTGGCTGGGGCTGCCCGACACGCTGCCGGCTGTGCAGGAAGGCCTCAAGGCCCCCGATGCCGACACCCGCAAGGCCGTTGTCCAGGCCCTCAGCAACTGGCCCGACAGCCGGATCGTGCCCACCCTCATGGACATCGCCCGCTCCGACAGCGACGCCACCATCAAGGTGCTGGCCTTCCGCGTCGCCGCTCCCAGGGTCAGCCGGGACGAGTCGCTCCAGCCGGCTGACAAGGCCGCCCGCTTCGCGATGATGATGAAGCTGGCTGACCGGCTCGACGAGAAGAAACTCGTGCTGGCTGAACTGAAGTCCGCCCCCTGCAAGGCCAGCCTGGACCTGGCTGCCGGCCTGCTCGACGACAAGCAGGTCGCCAGCGAGGCGGCGCTGGCCATCTGCGAGATGGCCTCTCAGCGCGGGAACAAGATCCCCGCCAACCAGCTCAAGCCCGTCCTGGAGAAGGCTGCCAAGGCCGACATCAATCCGCAGATCCGTCAGCGGATCGAGGCCCAGCTCAAGAAGCGCTGAGTACCTCCCCACAGGCGAATCGCGGGACTATCGCAAGGCGGGGCCGACCGGACGTTGCTTCCGGCCGACCCCGCCTTGCTTCTTTCATGCCGGGTTGGCGGGAATGAAACAAGTCCGGATTGTCGCTCGCCCCGCCGGCCCGGGCGGGCGGCCCGAGCCGCCGGCCGTGCAAAGCGGTCGGGGCAAAAGCGGGGGGCAAGCGCAGGCCGCGTCTGTCACCATGCCTGCACGGCCAGGAGGAGTCTCTGGCGGATGTTGTCCAGCCGCGACCGCTCGTCCAGGCCGCCAAACCGGAGGTTCACGATCGTTCCCGTCAGGGTTGCCATGATCAATGACGCGGTGGCGTCCAGGTCCAACCGGGCGCTGAACTCCCCGCGATTTCGTCCATCTTCCAGGATGCGTTTGATGGCGTCGCGCCAGCGCTTGTGTGCCTGGAGCAGGAACTCGCCGATGCCGGGGACGGAGGTGCCGGCAGACGACCACAACTCGAATACCAGGCTTCCCGACTCTTCG
>Ga0116149_1002084_pt1 | contig 22816 bp, 17 predicted proteins | sample AD_UKC057_MetaG_FD_89787 | JGI IMG/M metagenome (GOLD analysis project Ga0116149, IMG submission 89787) | Active sludge microbial communities of municipal wastewater-treating anaerobic digesters from USA - AD_UKC057_MetaG | ecosystem: Engineered > Bioreactor > Anaerobic > Digestate | place: USA... | reverse complement strand
TGCGTTCCCGCCGCGATATTCGTCAGCGCCGAGCCGTCGCCGTCAAACGCGGCGGCCGTCACTGTTCCCGCATTCGTGATGTCGTTCGTTCCCATGTTCAGAGCGCCCGTCATCGCGTCGCCAGTCGCGTTCACCCAGTTATCCGTTGCGACAGGCATGAACGCCGTTGAATCAAGCCCGTCCAATGCGTCCGCGTTCAGATTCGTTACTTTCGTAGTCGAAGCCACAACGAACGGAGCCGTTCCGTCCGCCACGCTCGACGTAAGTTGTCCCGTCATCGCGTCCCCGCCCGCGTTCACATACGACGCGTCATGGTTGTGCGTTCCCGCCGCGATATTCGTCAGCGCCGAGCCGTCGCCGTCAAACGCGGCGGCCGTCACTGTTCCCGCGTTGGATATGTTATTGCCCCCCATGTTCAGAGAGCCCGTCATCGCATCGCCGGATTTAAGAACACTGTTAGTAGCTCCGGCCCATGCTCCATTCTCGTCGATAAGTGTCGTCGTCGCGCCCATTCCGTGCGCGTAAGTCATCACCGGCGTTCCGGCCACCTCATGCTTGAAGTGCAACCCGTCGCCGTTTCCGTTCATTTTTATCATTATTCCATGCCCAACCGAGCCAGCATTTGTCTGAAAGTAACCTGCCCCTCCTCCTGCCGTCGCATCGCTGTAGCCTACAAACGCATACCCTTCGCCTTTGTTCCATGATTCAATGTTCTGGCTGTATGTCGTCGAATTTCTTTCCACATACAAAGTCGAATCTCCACTCGTGCCGTTGGTGGATATAAAAGACCCCGATTTGCCCGCGCCTGAATTGGTCGAGGAGAACACACTCCCGACTGAACTTGCTGACATCGTCAGAGCGCCTGTCATCGCGTCGCCGGTGGCGTTCACCCAGTTGTCCGCAGAAGCCGCCATAAACGCCGTAGAGTCCAGCCCGTCAAGCGCGTCCGCGTTCAAGTTCGTCACCTTCGTAGTCGAAGCCACAACGAACGGAGCCGTTCCGGTTGTCACCGTCGATGTAAGCTGCCCCGTCATCGCGTCCCCGCCAGCGTTCACATACGCCGAGTCGTGGTTGTGAGTTCCCGCGCTGATGTTGGTGAGCGCCGAGCCGTCTCCTTCGAAAGTGGCCGCTGTTACCGTCCCGGCCGACGTCACATCTCCCGTGAGCGATAGCGAGCCTGTGATTGTTCCGCCTGTTTTAGCTAGTTTCTCCGCGTCGAGTTCCTCTATCGCGCTCTGGGCGTTGGTCGCGGACAAATTGCCAGACGGCGCGAAAATCACATTCAACGCCTTCGTCTGCACCGAATACGCCGCGCCCGCGATTCTCTCTCTGGGCGCCAGTGTCGTTCCCTCGACCGTCAGTTCCAGATACACCGGATTGTCCCAGTTGATGGTCGAAAGGTCGCAGCCGGTCGAGCCGATTGAGTGCGAGAATACGCCCTTCGTGACAGTCACCGTCTGCGCTCCTGTCGAACACAGTTGCGAGCCGCCCGACGCCGCGTCGTACAGTTTGAACGTTATGCTCTTCGTGCCGTTCACAGCCGCGCCGCTCTCCATCAGGTAGCCCTGATAGTCTATCAACTGCGGAACGGCCGCCAGCGCCACTGCCGACGCGCATAAAACCGCGAAAACAACAATAGAAATTTTTTTCATAACCTGACTCCTTCCAAAATTAGCCTGTTCCTCAATCTACGCGCGCCGCGCGCAAACGCCTCATCCGCCCGGTTCTTCCGGCGGTCCGGGGGGCGACTCTTCGACTATCACGATAGACGCTGTTCCGGCGGCGCTTCCCCGCCTTGCCGTTATCACTGCGGTTCCAGCAGATGAACCTGTCGTATATGTCGCCTCAGCCAGCCCTTCCGATGTTGTCGCCACCGCGTCAACTTCTCCCGAACTCGCGAGCAAAGTTATCATCGTTCCGTCTTTTACCGGGTTGTATGCCGAGTCGCGGACTTCCAGATATATCGTCGCGGTGTCCGCCCTGTTCGCCTTTAGCTGAGCTTCAGACGCGCGGACTGATATATACGCCGCCTCGTCGGTGTGCCTCAGAAACGTGTCCGCGTCGGACACTGTCAGAAGCCTCCACCCTTCGTCGTCCAAGTCGAACACGAATGTGCCGGTATGCGTATAACCAGCCGTCCTTCTGTCCGTGTCCCAGTTGAACATCACACGCCCAGTGTTCCCGCTCACTGTCGTCGAAACCACTAGATACCGGATATACACCGTCGACTGTTCCATGAATTTGGTGTTCAGCGAATAATCGAGGCGCGAAAGGTCCTCAATCGTATTCACCGGAGAAGAGTACCTGCTTGAAACGCCGTCGATGAAACCTCCGGCGTTCTTATCCCTGTACGCCGCCATGAGAGCGTCGAAGTCGATCCTCAGTAATTCCTCGTCCGTCTTGTCTATGTATTGCACTTCGACGGTCGCGGTCACGGCGGACTCCTGCCCGTCATCGTCCGCCGCTCTGGCAACTATCTCATACGTCCCGTCCCTCGGAACGAAGGAATAAGACCAGACCCCTCCTCCGTTCGCCCTGTTCCACGCCGTTCCGTCGTTCACGCTCACGTCCACTCTTGAAATATCGCAACGGGGTGAATCTGCCGTTCCCTCAATACTCATTCTTCCGTTCGTCAGACGAGATTTATTCAGTTTCATGCGGCCGCCGAATGACGGGGCCTGCCTATTCGCTATTGTCTGCAACGACACGTTAGGCGGCTCGACGTTTTTCTCCATTTCCATCCGGAATTCAAATCCAGCCGAAACAGCGCCCGTCTCGTCCACCGCCCAGATTTTAATCGGCCATGTCCCCGCCTTTTCCACCGCCGCCGTGTATGACCAACTCTTTTTTCCGTCCGCCTGATATGTCTCTTCGTCTTCGTCTTCAATCTTTATCATCACTTTTTCGATCGGACCGCATCCGTCTTCGGCGGTGCCGATAAACATTACTTGCATCGGGCCGCATTCATAGAAATCCAGCGACGGCCTAGAACCCGGAAGTATGCTCGTTTCATTTGCGGATACCCTTATTATCCGCGGCAGTGTGGCGCACACAGGCTGCTCCTCGGCAACAGTTTCGAGCGCGGTGGGAGCCGCCGCCGCTTCCGACTTCGCTTCCGTTTTTGCTTCCGACACCGCGAACTGCATAGTGACAGTGGTGGAAACAGATATCTCATACTCTTCTTCTGCCGGCTCTTCTCCGTCCGCGTTGGCATCGTCTTCGGGGTATGAGGCGGCCTGTATCGGGGCTAACGACGAAATCTCAGGTCTTTCTTCTGCCCCCGAAGATGAGCCGCCTTCCGTTTGAGCGGTTTGTCGCGCCTCATCCTGCTTGCGCTCAGGCATGCAGGAATGCGTCAACATCTCGAAATCCGCAATGTTCGCTTCGAACATCTCCATCGAGTCGTCCGCGTAGAAACCTATCGCCCTTTGCCCGTGAACAAGCGGAAATTTGATTGCCGAGTCGAGCGTGGATGTCAAATAAGCGTCCCCGCTCAGCACATCCACGCACCCTCCGTCTTCCTTTACTTCAACGAACACGGACGCGTTTCTTGCCCGGAACGCCGCGTTTCCGGCTTTGATTACAAATTGCGCCGCTCCTTCTTCGTCTTCGGCCCGCAACAACGCGCGCCCGGCTTCCAGACTCATCGCGATTGATGTCAGCCCGTTCTTTTCCACTAGGTCGAACACGACTTCCGTCATCGGCAGGATATCGACTGCTCCGCCTTTCGCAAAAACCGCAAGAGCGGTCGCATTAGACAATGTTTTCACCGAGTCGCCCGGTTGTATAGATTCTCCTTCAGCGGCCGCGCGCCAGATGGATTCCCCTTCATGCCGTATCAGCGTTTTTCCTTCGACCTTTTCCAACATCGCCAATGCGTCAGCCGCGACCGCCGCGCGGGACGCCGCCGTCGCGACAGTCAATAAAATGATCGCCGCAATAAACGCTGCCTCTCGCGCTCTCCATTCCCGCTTCTTACCGACGACTCTGTTAGCTCTCACTCGCAAATCTCCCATCCTATCTTACGTAGCTGTATTTCAAGCTCACTCTGTTTTCGTTGTGCGCCGCATAGTTGTGGAACCCGTATGTGATCGCTATCTCGCTGTCGTTGATGTTGTCCAACAACCTGTAATCCGCCTCCACGCAGTTGCGGTCGTATTCAGTTCCGTTGTAATATCTCTCGAAAGTCAGCCCCACGTCGTTCCACTCTTTCAGTTCATACTCGAAACGCGCCCTGTAGAACCGGCTTATAGGCGTCTGGTTCGGATTCCTCTTCTCCTGTCTGAATTGAAATGTTCCGGTCAGCCTGTCCGTCAGCTTCGATGTCGCCTGCGCCTTGAAGTTCGTCCTGAAGTTCAGTTCGCCCTGATAGCTCTTCTGAACGCGCCTGTCGAAATTCAACGCGAGTTTTGTTCCGCCGAACCAGTCGGACACGGAGAACTGTCGCGACTCCGTCAGCTTGGAACCGGTCGCGTTCCTCGCCTTCTCGTTGCTCAAGTTCATCGCGAGCTTCATTTTCTTGCGCGCCGCGAACGGCTGCGATGATATCTGAAAAGGAATCGTTTCAGTGTTTTCTCCCAAATACAAAACACTCTTGCCGCCGGTGGTGGCGGTCGTCCTCGGATTCAGACGCGCGCTTACGAACGCCGAAAACTCCCTTCGGCCCGGGGTGAAAAACGCCGTTTCCGACACAAACTCGTTGCCGATCTGCTCGTAGTTCCCTATAAACATCAGGTTCCGCGCCATCCGCTTCACGTCTATCCTCGTCGCGTCCGCCCTTCTGCTTTCTCCATGAAAAACCCTGTCGGCGCTCATCGCCCGCTCGACGCTCACATTGAACGGCTTGGTGTCGTATCCAACCGTGAATGTCGTCACGCTGTTCTCGTGCCGGTCAGTTATTTCAGGATATCTGACATCGTCTATCCTAGCGTGCGTCGCCGAATATCTCCACGCGGCCCCGGCTCGTTTCTCCACCCTCGCGGCAATCACATTCCGGGTGTACAACGACTCGTAAAGCCTCTTGGGCGTCCTTCCTATCATGACTGAGGTCGTTATCCCGCCGCTCGTCCTCCCATATTGAAATCCCTGCATCTGATAGTTTCTCATCACGAACCGGGATATCTTCGGATTCAAATCGTAAAACTTCAGAAGCGTGTTGCCTCGCGATGCGTCCAAGGTAAAATTGGTCACCTCGCCCTGCCGGAAATCTCTGTTGGTCGTGCTCGATGTTCTCAGCGCGGCGGAGATTTCATATCCGTTCGCCAACTCCCCGACCGCCCTCAGATTGAACTTGTTGTACCCGTCTGATTCTGGCTGTATGCTGCTCTTGGCGGCGTCTCCTGATATCTTGTTGTTTTTGTATTCAAATGAATTTTCGTAAGTGTATTGAAAGGGAGCGGGCTTTCTCGCGGGAGCCGCTTCCGGCTCCACCGCCGCTTTCTCAGGCTGTTCGATTTTCGTCGGTTCAGCTTCCGGCAAAAACAACTGTTCCGGAATCTGCTCTACAAAAGCCGACCGGGACTTCTTGGAAACGAACTTGTTGCCGTCGGCGAACTCGGCGTCGTATCCGATTTCTTGAAAGAGGACCACGGCCGGGACAGCAAGCCACGGGCCGAGCATGAACGGCGCGCCCCGCAGCGCCCTTTCTACACTGCCCGACGAATAAACGGCCGCGCCCTCCGTGAACGACAGCGACGCTCCCGGCATCGTCACTTTTGCTGCCGCGCGCCCGCCGTCATCGTAGTATTCGAACTCCGCCCCAAGCGCCGTCGCCAGATCGTCCGTCAACGGCACGAACAACTCTCCACCACGCGTCGCGGGCGCGACATCCAGTATTATCTCCGTGTTGTCAACGATTATTGCGGAGGAACTTCCCGATTCAACATAAATTTGGGCGCGCGCGGTCGAAAAATAGAACAACCCCACAGCCACAAACAAACATACGCAATTCTTGGGGATTCGCGTCATCATCATTCCATCATTCCATAAACGAATATTCAACTGCGCATAAAATATATCACATTTGTATTCTTTGTATATATTTCAGGTGATTTTTGTCATTCTATGAATATCGAATATTTTCTATTTGTTATTCAAATAAAAAATAACCGCATAATCGCATTTCCTTCTCTGATTCTCCACTCCGCGACGGAAAACCGGCTTCTTTTGCTGCCATATTTTTCTATCATTTTTTTCTGGTTCGGGGTTCAGGACGCAACATCGGCAAAGCAATTAAAGCCAATAAAGAAGCGGCTGCCGCGGCGGTCGAAACGGCGCTCCCAATGGCAACCGACGCGGGCTTGTATGTGAACACGATATGGTTTTCGCCCGCCTCCAGAGGAACGGCGCGGAACACGTAATTGGCGGTGTATATCGAGGCCGGACGCCCGTTGACGGCGACCTTCCAACCGGGCGCGTTCGCCTCTGACGCGACCAGCATCCCCGCCTTGCCCGCCACCGCCATGAACGACACTAAATCTGGGCTGTAATAAAAGTATTTTATCAGCAATGGAACCCTTCCGATGCGGTCGGGAGCCGCCGCAGGCGGCGATGGCGCCGGGAGCGCGCCGCCGCTGAATTCCCGCGAGTCCAGAAGGACTGCCGCGCCGGGGTCGAAGTCCCTTGACATCATGGCTTCAAACACCTCATCAGGGCCGTCCAGCGCGCGCCAATCGTCCACCATAAAAAACCGAGGCAGCGCGCTTTCATTTATAGTCAACCGCGCGTCCCTCGCTATCATCCTCCTGAACTGCGGGTCGTCGTAGTCGGCGGGCCATTCCTCGGACATCGCGTACTTCACATTCATCAGGTTGAGTATCGGAGCGCGAAATCGCATCACATCCATCGGAACGGGCGCTGTTGCGTCAGCCGCTCCGCGAAAATCTTCCGATATCGCGTCCAATATTTTCGCGTACCGCCCGGTGGACGCATCGAGCCTGCCCCTGATGTCGAACAGGCCGTAAACCGACGCAGCGTCCGGCTTGAACACATCCGGATCGCCGACGCCGTGTATCCGGAAAAGGCTTCGGTCCGCCTGAAGAAGGTCCGTCACCGCTGTCGGCGGAAACAACTCCCTCGGCTTGGTCGTCGGGTTCAGCGACGACGCCCAAAGACCTATGTCCAAAATTATGATTGCCACAGCGAGAATCCATCTGAAAGGCGCGCGGAAGAAACCGGCTGTCAGAACAGCCGCGCCCGCCGCCGCGAACGCTACCCACCTCGCCGCGCCTGACGCTATCGCCAACGCGCCCGCCCTCTCCGCTCCGTCCCCTGCGGGAGCGAATGCAGCCGCGCCTAAAAACGCCGCAAGCGCCGCCGCGCACACGATGACTGGCAACGCGAGCGCCGACACCCTCTCCTTGAATGTTCCGTCCTTCTCCGCAGCCGCCCATCCGAAACCCGCCATAGCGGAAACGCAGAACGAGAATATGAACAGCGCCTCGCGGGGCTGCGGCATGTGCCGCCACGGGATAATAAGCGCGATGATGCTGATTGGCGAACCGAGAGCCACAATCGCCGATACGACGGCGGCCCCCGCAAAATACCACCTTATCCGCCCCGAACCCCGGAAAACCGCAACGGCGGCAAGTATCAGAGGCAACGCGCCCGCGTACGCGCACATCGTCATGTAATCCATTTCCCCGCGGTAGCCGCCCGCCGCCGGGTTGCCGAACACATCCGGCGCGAACACCATCGCTAGGTGCTTTATGTCAAACGGAGACATCACCACGTCCGCCAGCGCTCCCGGCTGCGACGCCGCCCTCATTATCGCGTCCGCCGACGGCATGGTCTGAACCGAAGCTATCCCCGCCGCCACGACCACGGACACGACCCACGCCGCCGCCGCGAGACCCTTGCTTTTCGCGGGCGAAGTGAAAAATCTAAACGCGGCGTACAACGCGACGAACAGTTGAGACATCATGCCAACCTGCGGACTGGCCGCCAGAAACGGCATCGCCCCGGCGACTCCGCTCAACACGGCGAACGCCGCTCTCTTCCTCTTGAGAGATAACTCGTAAAGGCACACCATCAGCGGCAGCCACACCCCGGCCCGCAAAAGATGCGGCGACATCATCCTCGATGCCAGCCACCCGTTGAACATGAAAACGACGCCCGTCACTGCGGCGGCCCGGAACCCCATCCCCAGCGCGCGCCCCATGCAAAACGCGAACAGCCCTCCGAGCGCGACATGCGCCACCGCCCCCCAGTTCACCGCCTCTATCGCCTTGCCCGCCAGATAGAACGGCGCGTTCAGCGGATAGAACATCCCGCCTTCTCCGGATGTCGCGAACGGCGCGCCGCACATCGCGTGCGGGTTCCACATCGGAACCGTCCCTTCGCCTATCCACCTTGCCGCGTGAAGATGCGCTGGGAAGAACGCTGTGGCGGATTCCTCAAGTTCAGGATTGCCGACTTTTGCGCGAGCGCCATCCCCTCCGGGCGCGCTCCACGGCGCATGCCGGGCCAAGGCGTCCGCAGCGACGAAGTTCTCGCCCCGAAACGCCACGCCCCGGAAAAACCATAGCGAGATCACAAGGAAAAACAGTAAAACCGGACCCCGCGTTTTTTGCGCCGTCACGAAAGCAACCTCATTGCCGCGAATTCGTAAATATGCCGCGAGAGCGGCCCCGCGTCAGTTCTCCGCCCGGTCCATCTGCGGCGGCCTTCTGTCCACGGTTTTTCTGTATTTGAGCGCCGGGTATCCCAGCGTGAACACTGTCTGGATTTTTTGTTCCCTCGGAATTTTCAAGTCCTTCGACACTATGGACGGCGCGCCGATGGCGTACCCGCTCACGCATGTGCCCAGCCCCATCGCGTGCGCAAGAACCCTTATCGTTTCCTGCGCCGTCAGAGCCGTGTCTTTTCCCAGCATGTTGGCTTTTTTCGAGGTTATCACAATGAGGCACGGCGCGCTGTGAAATATTGGGTCCGTTTCCGGCCCGAACTCCACGGCCTTCCGCTTCATATCGGGGAGCGACCCTTCGAGGTAGTCCCTCATTCCGGGCGCAAAGACGCCTATCGCGCTCATGACCGGAGGCCTCAGCGTTTTCGCCAGCATCCCGTAATGCGCCGTCAGCTTGCCCGACAGTTCGTGTATCTTCGCGGCGTCCGTCAACACGAAGAACCTTCTGTCCTGAGAGTTGTGCTCGCTCGCCGCCTTCGACCCCGCCGCCAGCAGCCTGTCGATGTCTTCCTTCGGCACGGCCTTCTTCTTATACTGCCGCACCGAGCGCATCGAGAACAAAAAATTCTCCGCCGCTTCAGGAGTCGGGAACGCGGAAAGGTCCACCGGCTTGAACTCCGACATGTTCATTCCGGAATGAGTAATCGCGTCGCCCGGACACACCGCCACGCAGTGGCCGCACAACGAACAATCGCCCTGATTCTCCGCCCTCGGAACCTCTCCGGGCGCGTCCTGAACGAACACGTGGTTCTCGCAGCACGCCTTGAGGCACAGGCTGTCCCGCTTGCATTTATCGCCGTCAATTTTTATCATCCAGCCGCTCTCTCAGGCGTTTTCGTCGCCGTATATCGAATTATTTGGTTGCCCGTTTTGCCGACGGGAGACGGGCCGTTTCCCATATCAGTGTGCTGTTTTTCACGCACAAACATGTTTGTGAGCGCTACCCGTTGTTTTACTAATTTGTGTTGAACTGTTTTTCTTCCGTCCTTTTGTTGTCCGACAGTGTAGTACTGAATTACACCCCACAACGAGTTCCTGCATTTGCCTAAAGACAAGCCAAAAAACAATGCGTTAATTTGGAGTGCGGCGATTCATCGCCGCTTTGCCTTTACGGGAATTCATTCCCGGCTCCCTGTGTAGGGCGGGAACGCCGATTCCCGCCGCCGCCGATGGGGACTGGCAGCGCGCGTCTTTGCGATGCCTGTACCCTCTTTTCGCCACTCCGAACACTTGTAGCTTATGCCTCCGTCTTCATATTCACAATCACTATGTTTTTTGCCGAGGAATTAATTCCCCGGCTTGTTCGCGCCGCTCGCGTTTAAAGCGGCGATTAATCGCCGCACTCCAAAATTAATGCCTCCTCTATTCAAAAGCGCTAGCGTCTGGATACATTATTTTGATCAGCATGATTTAATCCTTTTTTTATTCAACCTTCATTCATTGCTGAAGAATGAACACCGGCACAAACTTGTTTGTGAGCGCCACCCGGCGGATTAGCGCTCAATCGCAGCACGCCGAATCGTCCGGCGACGCTTCAGGGTTGTATCTGGCGGCTTTCCCGCCCAACGCTATCAGCCTGTCGTTGTACTGCCTGAGCGCGCGGCCGGCGCTCGCCGCCGCAAAATAGTTTTCCGACAGTATCTCCGGGGTAAGCTTCTCCACCGACTTGATAAGAGCCTTCGCCGCTTTCCTCGGCATCTCGTCCCTCAGTTCGTCGTCGTACATCGCCCAACCCATGAAATCCAGCGCCAGCGCGGTGTACAGCACGGCGTCCATCTCGTTGTCCGCCCGTTGCTTGCCCGAATGCCATGTCGCCGAGAATGTTCCGTCCGGGTTCTGGTTCTGCCGCATGGTTTCTAGCACGCCGTTGACATGTTTGCGCGCGCCGTCCCATGTACCCTTAAGTTCAAGTCCGCGCATATCCGGAGCCGGGCCGCGCTTCTTGGATTCGTCCTTTTTGCGCTCCGCATCGCTCAGCGATTTCTCCTCGTCAAGCATGTTGACCATATATGTCCTGAGCGCCGTCGCAATCCCCGCCTGCTCTATAAGCCCCTCGTATGAACCCCAGTTGACCGGCCTCGATATCGCCACGCTCAACAGCGTTTCCATCCCCATGTCCCGGTTCTTGTAGTTGCGCCAAATGGTTTTGTGAAGGTTCGAGTGAGAGAACGCGGCGAGCGTCCATCCCAGTTCGTTTCCGTACTGTCCGGTCACAAGCTCGTCCGAAGCTGACATCGAGTAAGGGTCGATGTACGTCATCGCGCGGCGCACGAACAAGTCGAGCTGGACCGGCTCTCCGACCTTGGTGATGAAAGAAAACGTGAGGTCCGTCGGGGCGCCCGTCAGGCGCGCTATGAACTGGTCCCTGTGATCTTCGGGCGCGGGGAACCCGTCCGCCGCCGCGAAGTATGCCCCCATCGGGTCTTTTTCAACTTTCAGCCCTTTCGCGATCCCGCCCGCCACAAGCGCTATCGCCTGTTCTCTTTCGGCTGTTATCGAATCCGGAACAGAGAACCGGGGGCCGAACGCCCGTATCCCCTCGACCAGCTTCCACGGCTCGTCCTGAGTGGACAGCGGCGTGTTGAAAAGGGCCATCCACGCCTTGTTGTTACCCTTCACCAGCCTGTCCCCGCAAGACGACAGAACGAGCGGCGCGAGCGCGAGAACGACAACCAGCGCGGCAATTTTCGATTTGTTCATGCGACCTCCCGGCGCGGCCGTCCCGCGCCTCTACTTCAACCCGTATTCATCAAGTTTGTAGTAAAGCGCCCGCTCGCTCAGACCCAGCTTCTTTGCGGTGTCCTTGCGGTTGCCGCCTGTATGCTCCAGCGCGCGCGCTATGATTTCCTTCTCTATCTTTCCCATCGCCGTCTTGAGGGTCTCGCCTTCCGCAATCTGCGCGCTCAGCGCCGAGCATCTCTCCTCGTTCAGGAACGACAGCCGCTCGGCCGTTATCTCGTCCCCCTCCGTCATCAGCGCCGCCTGCTCTATCGCGTTCGCAAGCTCCCTGACGTTCCCCACCCACGGATGCGCCAGCATCGCCTTCACCGCGTCCTGCGAAAAACCCGCCGCCCGCAGCCCGTGCTCCTCGCACAACTCGCACAGAAAATGCTCCGCCAGCGGCATTATATCTTCCTTCCTGTCCCTCAGCGGAGCTATGTGTATCTCCACTACTTTTATCCTATGATACAGGTCAAGCCTGAAAATCTTCTTCTCCACGTCCTCGGCCAGATTCCTGTTAGTCGAACATATCAACCTCACATCCACAGGGATGTTCGCGTTGCCGCCCACCCTCCGGATGAAATTGTCGTCCAGCGTCCTCAGCAGTTTCGCCTGAAGCGACGGATGCAGTTCCGCAATCTCGTCCAGCAGCAGAGTGCCCCCGTTCGCCTCCTCGAACATCCCTTTCCTTTCGGCGAACGCCCCCGTGAACGCCCCCTTCGCGTGACCGAAAAGCTCGCTTTCCAGCAGGTTTTCGGGAATCGCCGCGCAGTTGAGCGCCACGAACTTCTGCGACGCCCTCGGACTGTTCTGGTGAATCGCCCTCGCCACCAGTTCCTTGCCCACGCCCGAATCCCCCGTAATCAACACCGTCGCCGTCGAAGGAGCCACACGGCGCACCTTCTCAAGAACTTCCATCATCTGTTTGCTCTTGCCGATGATGCCCGGAAAATCATACCGCCTGCCGAGCTGTTCCTTCAGGCTGACGTTTTCCCGTTTCAGCCGGACCCGCTCCAAGCTCTTCTTCACAACCTGCCGGATTTCGTCCAAGTTGAACGGCTTGGTCACATAGTCGTCCGCGCCCAGTTTCATGCTCTCGATGGCGTTCTGGATAGAGCCGTAAGCCGTCATCATCACGAACGACGGCGGATTCGGCCCCGCCATCGCCTTCTCCAGAATCATCATCCCATCTATATCCGGCAGGCGAACGTCGCACAGAGCCAGATCATAGCCGTTGCCCGACAGCTTGCTGAGAGCTTCCTCGCCCGACATCGCAGTGTCCGTAACATACCCCGCGTCCGAAAGAGCCGTCTCCAGAATCTCAACAATTGATTGTTTGTCATCTACTATAAGAATTTTTTCAGCCATCGCTCGCCCGTCTGCAAAAAGTTTCATGTATTATATCACACCATTTCCAGCATTGAAACAATACTTATTTCTATATCAACTTTTCTCTTGTGTTTTTCACATATATCGCAGGCCGTCACTGCTTGTTTTATGTTTAGGCACATACTGACTTGTGCCGTTGCCGTCATTCCTCATTTTCTTTCTTGCGTCATTTCCTATTGTTTTTCCGTCGTTCTAAATAATTCATTGCCGTCACTCCCTTTTTTTTTGCCGTGACTCCATATTTCTTTTTGCCGTCACTCCTTTTTCCTTTTTACGTCATTCCTTTCCCCTTTTTTTGCCGTCATTCCCGCGAAAGCGGGAAACCATTTTCAACCCAACCCGCCGTCATTTCACTTTCTTTTCCGCCGTCATTCCTTTTTTTCCGCCGTCATTCCCGCGAAAGCGGGAAACCATTTTCTAAAAATAATGAATATGGGCGTCGTCAATTCGCCACTGTGCAGATGCCATCTCCGTTCTCCATAGCAAAGAATCTTATTAAGCTCCGTTGCCAAATCGCCTTCTTTAGATCATAATGGCAACATAACCGCTGAGCTAGTGATTGACGAAGTTTTCGGGCAATATCATGGTAAACTTGTGGTCAGGCCGAAACTATTGTCAGATTATGCCGATGTTGAAAGAGTTTAAGAGACGTAAAGGGCAACAAGAATGACAAGAACCGCGAATAAGCAAATATGTGCCGACAGTCTCGTCCTGACAACAATGTTCCTGAACACAATAAAAACCATCCTCCTTGTCTCTGCGATGATCTTATTATCGATATCTTTGAATTATTTAACAATATTTATAGTATTAGCCACTCAATATGTAGTGTCTATGGCATTTAACACTAATCCTTATCATCCAGCCTTTATGTTCCGCGTCATTTATATTAATGCGGTTATTATTGGATACTTAATACGCAAATATAGTTTCGTTAAACCATTTCTGACTTTGCTCATCTACTTTGTTTTTGCAACCCTGCTAGGTTTGTTTAAATATATTAATCACTCATTGCCAAATCAAGATGTTCGCTTAAAAGACTTTTATATGTTTATTATTTTTCAATTATGTGATTTCGCCATATTATTATTTGGGTATTATCTGTGCGGTCATGTCATCAAAAGAAAGCGTAAATATATTGCACCGAGACAGAATGATAAAAACTTACGGAAAAACTAGGGTTCAATCTTTCATGGGGTCGGGGAAGGAGCATTGGTCGAGCATGGCGTAGTGGGTGAAGTCGAGGAGCAGAGGGGTGACGGAGATAAACCCTTCGGATACGGCGGCGTTGTCGGTGTCTCCTTCTGCTTCGGCGCGGGTGAGGCGGCCTGTTATCCAGAAGTATGTCTGACCGCGCGGGTCGGAGCGTTTCTGCAGCACGTCCTCGTATTTGCGGGTTCCGAGCCTGACGACGCGGAAGCCTTTGTAGTCCGCGACATCCGCATAAGGAACGTTGACGTTCAGGACGGTTCTTTTGGGTAGGCTGGAGGCGGCGAGCCTGTGCGCCAGCCCGACGGCGAACTTGGCGGCGAGCGCGTACCCGTCGATATCGTATTCGGCCATAGAGACGGAAATGGAGCGGACGCCGATGAGCGCGCCTTCCATCGCCCCCGCCACTGTGCCGGAGTACAGCACGTCTTCGCCGAGGTTCGGCCCGTTGTTGATTCCGGAAACGAGTATGTCGGCGTCCGGCATGATTTCCAGCAGGCCCATCATCGCGCTGTCGGACGGGGTTCCGCTGGTGTGATATACCTCGACATTTTCCTTTTCCAGTTCGGGGACGCGCTTGACGCGCAGAGGTTTATGTAGGGTGACGGCGTGGCTGGCGGCAGAGCGCTGGCGCTCCGGCGCGACGATGGCCACTTTGTCTCCGCGCGACGCGAATTCGTCAGCCAGAGCCTGAATGCCCGGAGCGGCGTATCCGTCGTCGTTTGTCAACACCACCTTCATGTCAGGAGCCGGCCTTTCTCAACACGGAGCGGGCCGCCGCGATTCCGGACACTGACGCCTGCACCAGCCCGCGCGTTATCCCGGCTCCGTCGCCGATGGCGTACAGGTTCTCGATGGGCGTCTGGAGGTTTTCGTCCAACTCGACGCGGGAGGAATAGAACTTGACCTCCACGCCGTACAGGAGGGTGGATTTCGCGTTGACGCCGGGGGCTATCTGGTCGAGGGCTTCGAGCATTTCGAGTATGCCCTGAAGGTGGCGGTACGGCAACACGAAGCTGAGGTCGCCGGGGGTGGCCTGTTTGAGAGTTGGGCGCACCGCGCCTTTTTCGATCCTGCGCTGGGTGGACCGCCTGCCGTTCCTGAGGTCTCCGAGCCTCTGCACGATAACGCCTTCTCCCAGAAGGTTGGCGAGGCTGGCGACGTGTTTGCCGTAGGCTATCGGCTCGTTGAACGGCCGGGTGAAGTTGGTGCTGACCAGCACGGCGAAGTTGGTGTTGTCTGTCTTGCGGCCCGAATAGCTGTGGCCGTTGACGGTGACGACTTCCCGATATTTTTCGAGGGCGACCTCGCCGTTCGGGCACATGCAGAACGTGCGTATCATGTCGTCGAATTTTTTCGTGTTGTAGAAGAATTTGGATTCGTATAGGACATCTGTGAGAGACTGCATGACTGCGGAACTGGTCTCGACGCGCACGCCGATATCGACGGGGTTGTTCTCGCGGGGCAGGCCGAGGCGGACGACCTCGGAGGCAAGCCATTCGGCCCCTTCCCTGCCGGGAGCGACGATGACGTATTTCGCCCTGATGAGCGCGCCGTCCGCCGTCTCGACGCCCGTCGCGCGCCCGTCCTCCACCAATATCCGCGCCACCATCGTGTCCGGCTTGAAATCGATGGCGTCAAGAAGCTCGCCCCGGATGGCCGAGAGGACATCGAAACAGACCTCCGTGCCGATGTGGCGGATGCGGGATACGGCAAGGGAAAGCCCGGCGAGCGCGGATTTCCTGCGAATCTCGGACACCGCGTCCGTCTCGTCGCCGTAGATTGTGGACGACGCGCCGAAGCGCAGGTATGTGCCGTCCACCTCGTCGATAAGCTCGATGAGGGCGGGTTCTGGGATGTAGTTGAGGAGTTGCCCGCCCACGTGTGTGGAAAGGTTGAGTTTGCCGTCGCTATAGGCTCCGGCGCCGCCCCATCCGCAGAGAATCTGGGAAGGGTCGCGGTGGTCGCGTTGAGGCAGGTCGCGCCCTTTTTCGATGAGAAGGATTTTCAGGCCGTTGTGTTCGACGAGTTCGAGGGCGGCGAAAAGTCCCGCCGGCCCCGCGCCCACGATTATCACGTCGTATGTTCCGCCTGCCGGCATTGCCTTGAAAGTCCTTTCAATTGGAAACGAGACGGCTTTTTTCGCCGCCGCGCTCCGTCCATGTTGTTACAGAATCGGGGAGGCGGGATTTGAACCCGCGCTCTCACGCCCCCCAGACGTGCGCGTTAACCGGGCTACGCCACTCCCCGTGTTTCATTCCGGTTTCAATATACATCGCCGGGCGGGATGCTCTCCGCGCCGGTTCATTCGTTAAGATTGTCAATCGCCCGTTCGAGCCTGTCGAGCCTGTCCCTGATGCCGCGAAGGTCTTCCGGCGTCGCAAGGCCCAGCCTTTCGAGCAGCCCGGCGACCATCCCCGCGGCGTCCACTTCTGCGGCGAGCGACTGAAGCCCGTTCTCTTCGGGTTCCTCTTCAGGCTCCGCGCCCAGCGCGGCGTCGTCCGGCTCTTTCTTCAAAAACGGCAGGGTTTCCACCAGATCGTCGATGAATTCCCGGATGTCCTCGCTTCGCTCTTCGCCCCGCTCGGCAAGCTCTTCTGCGATCTCTTCGAGCTTGTCGCGGACAAAGTCAAAAAGACCTAGACCCATGAACAAGACTCTTTTCGCTTCAGCCGCCATCCTCGCGGAAGCTCCTCTCAGCCGTCCAACGGTTGAATAGTATAAGACAAAGCCGCCCCCAAAGCAATAGCCTCCAGCGATGCGTCAATCCAATTTTTCGCGCGCGGTTATTTGGTGTCGATTCGCGAAAGAGCCATAATGGCTCGCTCTTTCTTGCGCGCGCGTCCTTGTTCGATAGTCCGCGCGGGATTAGAATAACGCGATGACACGCGACGGACTTAAGATTCTCATAGCGCAGGCGGGACCGGACTCAAACCGGTATCCATTCAGGTCTCACCCGCTCGGACTGATGTCGCTGGCGGCGTACGTCGAGCGCGAAATCCCCGGAACGAGCGTGGACGCGCTGGATATGAAGGTGTCAGACGCGAGGCCGGGAGACATCGGGCGGATAGCGGCGGAGCGCGGCGCGGACATAGTGGGCCTGAGCGCGCTGACGGTGCACTGGGAAGAAATGGCGGAGGCGGCGCGCGCGGCGCGCGCGGCAGTCCCCGGCGCGCTAATCGTTGCTGGAGGCCCTCACGCCACCTGTTTCTCAGGCCGAGTACTCGACTCCGGCCTGTTTGACGCCGCCGTTCTCGGCGAAGGCGAAAAGCCTTTCCTCAATATCGTCAGAGCGAGGATGCGAGGAGAGCGGCCCGAAGGCATCCCGGCGGTGGCCACTCCGCAGCGGCCCGTCCCGGACGTCCCGCGCGACGTCTTGGACGACCCTGACGCCCTGCCGTTCCCGGCGTGGAACAAAATCAACCTCGAAGCGTACCGGCGGCGGTGCAGTTTCAGCGTCATGGGCCGCAGAAACCACATGAGCCTGTTCACCTCCCGCGCATGCCCCTTCGAATGCGCCTACTGCCACAACATCTTCGGCCACAAGTTCAGGCCCCGCAGCGCGCATAACGTGCTCGCCGAAATCCGCGCCGCTCACAGCCTTCACGGGTTCTCCGATTTCGACATTCTGGACGACGTCTTCAACTTGAGAAGGAGCCGCGTGATAAACATCTGCCGGGGCCTTATAGACGACGGCCCGAAAATCTCAATGGCGTTCCCGAACGGGCTTCGGGGCGACCTTCTGGACGACGAACTTCTGGAAATCATGCGCGAGGCGGGAACGACTTTCATCAGCTTTGCGGTCGAGACGGCTTCGCCCCGGCTTCAAAAAAAGATTCACAAGAATCTGAATCTGGATAAGCTCGCCGCAGCCATCCGAAAAGCCGACAGCCTCGGCATCTTCTCGAACGCGTACTGCATGGTTGGGTTCCCGACTGAGACGGAGTCAGAACTAAAGTCCACGATCAGGTTCGTGGCGAAATCGCCTGTGAACATCGCGCATTTTCTAACCGTCACTCCGTTTGAGGGAACGCGGCTGTATGAGATGCTCGACGAAGAGACGCGCGCCCGCGCCGCACGCGCGCCCGGCGACATGCGATACGAAGACCGCGCGTTCAACCTCAGCGATATCCCGGACTCGAAGTTCCGCCGCATCATCCACCTCGGCTTGATGCGCTTCTATTTGAATCCGTTCCGCGCGGCAAAAATCATCCTGCGCCACCCTCAACCCAAAAACCTGCTCGCCTTCGCCCGCATGGCTTTCAACCGCATATTCATTAACGGATAAAAATGCCGAGGAAGTTGTTCTATGCGGGGAAACCATTTTTTTGCAAAAAATAGGTTTCCCCGCGCCCCTTCCCAAAAAACTCTTGGACGCCGATTTTGTTGAACTTCGTTAAATTTAAAATCGGCTCATGTTCATTTATGTAAATAAAGATACGCGCGCTGGATTTCGCTTGGGATTGCAATAAGAAAGAGGCACAATGGTTGATTGAGCTTACATAGCCGGAGCGCTAGCGGGAGCGGGGAAGAGCGCGCAAGGACTGGTTGAACAGGGCGCGGCGGGCGTCGCGTGCGGTTTGAGAGCCGGGAGAAGCCAATCGCGCGGCGGTTTCGAGCATCGAGCCGGCCCTGCCCGTGTCGCCCAGCGCGGCGTACAGTTTTCCGGCCCGCAGAAGGATGTCCGGGTCCGACGGTTCGAGCATCGAGGCCACCAGACAATGCGAAAGAGCGCCCGCGAGGTCGCCCTTGACCTCTCTCTGGTCTGCTAGGTCGAGTTGGGTGAGCGGGTGCAGTTCCTCCCTGTCTGTCTCGATGGCCCGCATCGCCTCGGCGACCGCCCTGATGTAATAACGTTCGTAGTGCGCGAGGCCGCGCTGTTTGTCCATCTGTTCGAGGCAGGCCTGTCCGTAGCCGTAAGCCTCCGCGTGTTTCTCTTGGCGCAGCCTGATTTCGACGGCGTTGCAGAGCGCGTAGGCATTCGCCGCGCGGTCGTTGAGCGAGTCGATGACCTGCGCGGCCTCTTCCGTTCTGCCGGCGGCGAAAAGAGTAAACCCGTAGTTGTTCACGGTTACGTCCTTCTTGGGATCGAGTTCGAGCGCGCGCCTGTAAGCGGCGATGGATTCCTCGTAAGCGCCCGACATCGAAAGCGCGTCCGCGAGAAGTGAAATGAGATGAGGTTCGTCCGGCCTGAGGTCGGACGCGGCGCGCGCGTACTGGGCCGCGACCTTCGGATGCCCCGCCGCCAGATACGCAGTCGAGATGTCCGCCAGAGTGTCAGGAAGCTCCGGGCCAAGCTCGATGGACTCCACGAGCGGGCTAATCGCGCGGACATAATCGCCCCTTATCATGCGCATTCTTCCCTGCAATGACAGCGCCGCGGAAGACTCGCACCCGCGCGACGCCGCCAGCGAGGCGTCCGCCCACGCCTGCCCGAACTCCCCGATAGACTCGAAGAACCGCGCCCTCTCGGCGAACATGCAGGAGTCGCCGCCGTTGTTCCGGGCAGCTTTTCCGTATTCCATTATCGCGTTGAAATAGTCGCCCGCGCGCCCGTGCGCCCTGCCCCTTGCGGCGTGCAATTTCGGAATGTCCGATTCCTCGGCGTACAACCTCGCCTTGTCGAGCGCGTCGAACGCCCGCTTGTGGTCGCCCGCGTCGGAAAACTCAGCGGAACTCTTTATCGCGGCATCGATGTCGAACCCCGCGCGCGCGGCGACCGGCGAAAACGCAACCGCCAACGCCGCCAGAGCCGCAACCGCCGCATATTGTATTCTGCGCGTTCTCATCATTTTATTATTTATTCATATTATATTTATTTCAAGACGCCCCGGCTGATTGGAACTGCGCGCGGCGAAAAAGCGCGCTCAAGTAAAAAAGATATCAGGCGCAAAAACCGCAGAAATCACGCTGTGTTTCTTCATCGTTTCCATTAACAAAATGTATGTGATTAAATTGCCGAGCGTAGAAGACGGAAGATACATGATGGGGAGAAAGCTTTGGCAAGAAAAGACAGTTAGAATTGAAGAAGCGCATAGAAGTTGTAGAATGTTTGACAATGAATGACGTGCCGGGGATCGGAAATCAGAGAGCGGCGTGTGATGATGGAACTTTTTAAAGAGTATTATTACTATCTCGATCTGCTGGCGGGTTATTTGTCTCCGGTTGTTTTGTTTCTGATGCTCAGGAGCGGGCGGATAGACAGTTTCATGTGGCGGGTTTTCTGGCTGGGCGCGTTTCTCGGAACGCTTTGGGAAGCGCCGATATTTATATTGAGCGGAGAAGCCACCGCGTTGCCGATAATTATCTGGCACAATCCGCTGCCCGCGCATTATGTCGTGTTCCTGATATGTCATTCGCTGTGGGACGGGTTGCTGTTCGTGATAGGCGCGCGGCTGGTCATGGTTTTGTGCCGCGGGCCGCATTTCCAGAGTTTCAGGTTCCGGGAGTTGGCGGTACTCTTGCTCTGGGGCCAAGCGTCTGCCCTGCTCGTCGAACTCTCCAGCACGATGAACGACGGCTGGTCTTACATCGAATATCCGTGGAACCCCGTGTTGTTTCTTTTCAACGGACACAACATAACGACGCTCATACAGTTTGTGTGGGCAGCAGCCCCGATTCTGTTTTATCTGACGGCGATAAGAATCAAAGCAAACGCAGAATTTAATACGAAAAACCAGAAGAAGCAAACCTAAAACCGACAACGAAGGTTTTCGTCTTCTGCGATTGGGGAAAAACCCTTTGAAAAGGGTTCTTTCCCCAAACCCCTATTCCTAAACTTTTTGAATATAGGCAAAAATCGGGCACAGGCGTCGCTGGGATGCGCGCTCCCCGTTTTTCCTGTTTTATGATGAACGAAGTTCAACAAAACCGGCGACCGGGAGTTTTTTCGGAAGGAGCGCGGGAAAACCTGTTTTTGCAGAAAATGGTTTCCCCGCACACAAATAAAATAATCTCTGAAAACACTCATTAAGCGCGCAAGCGAGTTTTCTAGGGAAAGAAAAGCGGTCGCGCGCTGATACTATATCTGATGGAAAAGAGGCGGGAGAGATGGCGGCGAAGAAGAAAAAGGGCAAGAAGAAAAAGGCTGGCGGAGGATGGACGCCCAGAGAGGCTTTCGATGCGGGAGCGTCGCGGGCGCTGATACTGCACGCGGCGATAATCGCGGCGGCGGGGGGGGCGGCGTTCGTTCTCGCTGGCGGGGCGGGAGACGAGCGGATGTTCGCCGTTTTCGCGTTAGCCGCCGCAGCCGGACTGCTCGCCGGGTTCACAGGCAATCCCGCGCTCGTCGCGCTGCCTGAGCGCGCGGCGGAGAGGTTCGGGGTCGGCGCGGCGCAGGCCGCCGATTTCCCTTCCGCCGTTATGGGCGGTTTCTTAAGTCCGGAGGCGATGATATTGGCGGCGGCTGGGCTGATGGCCGCGGCGTCGGCCAGAGACGGGCTAAAGAGGGGCTGGTTCAGATATGAGCCCGCGCTAATCGTCCCCGGACTAGGGCTTGCGGGGATGGCGGCGGCGTCATGGGCGAGAGGCGCGGGATCTCTGTTTTACGAGTTGTTTTCGGGATTCTTCAGCAGTGCGGCTCCGGTGTGGTTCATAGTGGGAGCGGTGGCGCTGTTCGGCGCGGCCAGATGGCTGGGAGGCTGGACCCCGGCGCGGAGGCATTGGATGTGGAGCGCGGCCGCGGGACCGGCTGTCGGTTTTTGGGCGGGCTATGTTGAAGTCGTATGGATTCAGGCCATCGTCGCCCTCCTGTTCTTCGTCTATATGCTCGTGCTTAACGAGGACGAGACAGGCATGGCGGTGGGAATTCCGTTCGCGTTCGTCCCTCTGTGCGCGGCCAAACTGTTCTTTGTGGAAGGCGGGATATCGTCCGCCGGGCCGCATGTGGCGGACATGCAGGGCGCGCCGTGGGCGCTGTTCGCCGCCGTCGCCGTCGGTTTCGCCCTCTCATCGCTTCTTGCCGCTCGGCTTCTTGCCGCCCTTCCGGCGAAAGCGGCGCGACATGTCTTTTTCCCGCTCTTCTTCGCGTCGATAGTTCTGACCATGATACTATTATGAATGGGGAAAACGCCGCCATGCCCTACATATACATCCACAGCGACGAAGGCTCCGAGACCACAAGCATCGCGGGCAGATACGTCATCGAAAAAGAGTCGGAGATACAGACGGAGTTCGGCGCGGCGCTCGTGGCTTTCGGATTCGCGGTGGTGGACACTTCGTGCTGCGGTTCCGGCGGATGCAGATTCGCGCAGGTGGCCGGGATAATCGTCGAGCGCAACGCCGGAACAACGGAAGACGGCAAACCTTACTCCATCCTCGAACGCGTAAGGGACGAATCGCAACAGCGCCGCATTCGGAATATCATCGACGTCTCCGAATGTCACTGCCAAATAAATTTCCTCTGATTCCTCTGCGGCTTCCGACCTTTTAAACTCTGCCTTCAAGGGGAAACAAATTATATCCGTCCTTGCAATAATACACGCCTTTGGGATCAATAACTCTTCCTTTTAACACTTCACACTTCTCAATTCTTAAAGTATCTCTGACTTCTTTGGGTTCAAATCGTCTGACGCACTTCAAAGCTTCTTCCTCATTTTCCGCAACCACACCATACGTGGTAAAAAAACCTAAAGTATCTGCGTCTTCTATCATCAGACCGTTAGCTTTTCCCTCTATGATTATTCTAAAATATGGAACCTCCCCCCATTGGTTGGACAGAAAATGGGGGTTTATAAAGTGGGGTTTGGTGTAGGTTTTAGTCTTTTGCCTTTGACTTTGCCTGTTCCTGACGCACGCATCATGCGTGCGCGCGCG
>Ga0116149_1002078_pt1 | contig 22828 bp, 16 predicted proteins | sample AD_UKC057_MetaG_FD_89787 | JGI IMG/M metagenome (GOLD analysis project Ga0116149, IMG submission 89787) | Active sludge microbial communities of municipal wastewater-treating anaerobic digesters from USA - AD_UKC057_MetaG | ecosystem: Engineered > Bioreactor > Anaerobic > Digestate | place: USA... | reverse complement strand
CGCGGCGGACGTGCTCGAAGCGGACCCGGCCGATGGCGCGTGCCAGGGCGCACGCCTCGCGGTGAAGTGGCTGGAGGCCGGGGTTCCTGACGCGATAGACGCCGAGCATCTGCTTGACGAGCAGCTCGGAGTCGGAGCGAATCAGAAGCGGGCCGGCGCCGTGGTCGAGCGCCCAGCGGAGGGCGGCGAGCAGCCCGTGATACTCGGCGACGTTGTTGGTGGCCACGCCGAGCGACCCGTGGAACTCCTCGACGAGGTTGCCCGACGCATCCTCGATGCGGACGCCGTACCCGGCGGGGCCTGGGTTGCCGCGGGAGCCGCCGTCGATGTACGCGACCATCACCGGGCCGCTCCGGCCCCGGGATCAGGCTGCGCGTCGCCGGCGAAGTAAAGGAAGCGCTGGCAGCTGTCGCACTGGCGGATGGCGTTGTTGGCGAGGATCTCGTTGAAGACCTGCGGCCGAAGCCTGACGTGGCAGGCCGTGCAGAGCCCGGCGCGGGCCTCGGCGAGCGCCTGGCCCCGCCGGTTGCGGGCGATCGTCTCGTAACTGGCGAGCAGGTCGGCGGGAAGCTGGCCGGCAACCTCGCCGCGGGCGGCGGCCTTGCGGCGCAGCTCCTCCTCGAGCGTCGCGGTTTCCTTCTCGAGGCGGGCGCGCTCTTCGGCGACCGCCTTCTGGTCGTCCTTCAGGCGGGCGTCGGCGGCCTTGACGGCGGCGGCCAGGTCGTCGTTGGCGAGCATCTGTTCGAGGAGGCGGTCCTCGAGGCGGCCGACTTCCTTCTGCGCCACCTCGATCTCCTTCTGCATCGCCTGGTATTCCTTGTTGGTCTTCACCTCCATCAACTGGTCTTTGTATTTCGAGAGGCGCGACTGGACGGCGGCGAGATCCTTCTCGATGGACCGGCGCGCAACCTGTCCCTGGTCGGCGGCCTCCTTGGCCGCGGCCAGGCCGGCCTGCGCCGACTCGAGGCGGCTGTCGAGCGCGGCGATCAGGTTCGGATGATCCGCGACCCGCCGCCGGGCGGCGTCTGTGAAGGTGTCGATTTGCTGCAGGCGGATGAGGCGTTCGAGATCAGGATCCATGGAAATCTGTGGTGGGCCCACCAGGATTCGAACCTGGGACAGGCCGGTTATGAGCCGGCGGCTCTGACCGCTGAGCTATGGGCCCGGGATCCGACGCGACGAGCGGGCTGGCGGGGCAGCCGGCGTGACCAGTCTACTCCTGTCCGTTCTCCACCGGGCATTTTACCTCTCCGGGCGTGAACCCCGCGCGAGCAGGTGTGCTATCGTGAGGCCCGGCGAGCCGGAAGGTGCGCACGGTGGCAGAATCCGACCCACGCACGACTTCCCTGATCCGCCTGCGGTGGGGCGCCGTGGCCGGCGAGGCGTTCAGCCTCCTGGTCGCGCGGTACACTTTCGGCGCCGACCTTCCCCTGTCACCCGCCCTCGGGCTGGTGGGCCTGATGGCGGCGACCAACGTCGCTCTCGCGCTGGCGGTGCGCGGCCGTCCGCTCCACGCGCCCGAGTGCGCCGCGGTGCTCGCGTTCGACGTCCTGCAGCTCACCGCGCTGCTCGCGCTGGTCGGCGGAGCCTCGAACCCGTTCAGCATCCTGTACCTCGTCCAGATCAGCATGGCGGCGCTCATCCTCGGCCCGCGCTGGACGTGGGGCCTGGCGGGGCTTGCGGCCGGCGCCTACGCGGCGCTGTTCGTGCTGGTGCCTGCGCCGGTGATGATGCACGACCACACCGGAGAAGGCTTCGCCTCACACCTGCGCGTGATGTGGATCGCGTTCACGGCGGCGGCGGCCCTGATGACGTACTTCGTGGCGCGCCTGTCGGGCGAGCTCGAACGCCGCGAGTCGGAGCTGCGGGCGGTGCGCGAGCGAGCCGTCCGGCACGAGAGGGTGGCCGCCTTGACGACGTTGGCCGCGGGGGCGGCACACGAGCTGGGGACGCCGCTCGGAACCGTGGCAGTGGCGGCCGGCGAACTGCATCGGGCGGTCGAGAAGGTGGGGGGACCACTGGCCTCGGCGATGCGGGACGACCTGCGCCTGATCCGGCAGGAGCTCGATCGCTGCCGGCGCATCCTCGATGGGATGGCGGCCGGCTCGGGCGAACTGGTGGGCGAGGCACCGGCAGCCATCGAAGCGTCGGCGCTGGTCGAGGACGTGAAGGCGGCGCTGCCGCCCGGCCGCGCGTCGCGCCTCGATGCCCGGGAGACGTGCGGCCCCGACCGGCTCGTCGCGCCTCGCCGGGCGCTCGCCGGCGCGGTGGCGAACCTGGTTCAAAACGCCTTCGACGCCTCGCCTGACGGCCGCGTCGAGCTGAGTGTCGCACCGTCGCCCGGCGGTGGCGTGCGGATCACCGTCGAGGACCGCGGTCCCGGCATGGCCCCCGAGGTGCTGGCGCGCGTGGGCGAGCCGTTCTACACGACGAAGCCGCCCGGGCAGGGTCTTGGCCTCGGGCTGTTCCTGGCCCGGTCGCTGGCCGACCGGCTGGGCGGCCGGTTCGACATCGAATCCACGCCGGGTGCCGGCACCCGCGTGTCGATGGAGCTTCCTCCGGCGGCGACCTGGAGCGCACGAGGGTGAGCGACGCCGACTTTCCACGTTCACTGCTGATCGTCGAGGACGACGAGGCGCTGCGCGACCGGCTGGCGCGCGCGTTCCGCGATCGCGGGTACGAGGTGCGGCAGGCGGCCGACGCCGAGGCGGCGCTCGCTGCGGCCCGAGACGACTCACCCGAGTTCGTCGTTGCCGACCTCAGGATGCCTGGCCGCTCGGGTGTGGAGGTGATCCGCGAGCTGGTCGCCCTCGATCCCTCGACCACGGCCGTCGTGCTCACCGGGTACGGATCGATCGCGACCGCGCTCGAGGCGATCCGTGCCGGTGCCGTGGACTACCTGACCAAGCCGGCCGACGTGGACCAGATCGAGGCCGCGCTGCACCGCCGCCTTGGCCCCGAGGATCGTTCCCCCGACGAGCCGGGCCACGTGCCGTCGCTCGCGCGCGTCGAGTGGGAGCACATCAATCGCGTGCTCGCCGATTGCGGCGGCAACCTCTCGAAGGCGGCGCGCCTGCTGGGCATGCACCGCCGCTCGCTGCAGCGCAAGCTCTCCAAGTACCCCGCCAGCCGCTGACGCAACCTCCGCGCAGGACTTTCGTACCAAGACCTCGGTCCTGCGACAACAAACCGCATTCCGCCGGCACCTTCGGGTCGTGGAGACTACCCGTGAGGGTACTCATGAAACACTCGGTCCGCCTCCTGTCGGCTCTCGCTCTCTGCAGTCTCCTGCTGGCCGCCGGCGCAGCCCGCGCGCAGCCGCCCGCCGCGACGGTGAGCGGGACGGTCTTCGGTCCCGACGGCGCACTGCTTCCCGGCGTTTCCATCGACGTGCGGGGCCCCGGGGCGAAGGTCGTCCGCGTCGTCTCGGCCGATCACGGCGGCTACCGTGTCACGGGCCTCGCACCCGGCGCGTACGAACTCGTCACGCATCTCCCGGGCTTCGTGGGAGGCGCGGCGCGCGTCGAGGTGAGGGCCGGGCAGATTCTCACGGTGAACCTGTCGATGCGCCTGGCGGCCCTCTCGGAAGAAGTGCAGGTGATTGGTACGGCCCCTCGCGACAGCGTCGAGGCGCCGCGGCTCGGCGAGAGCAGCGCCCGGGACGTTGGCGAGGCCCTGTCGGGGATGGCGGGCGTGTGGAAGGTCAGGAGGGCCGGCGTCGCCAGCGACGTGATGGTGCGCGGCTACCAGGGTGAGAACCTGAACGTGTTGATCGACGGCGCCAGGCTCTACGGCGCCTGCCCGAACAACATGGACCACACGTCGTTCCACGTCGACTTCGCCGAGGTCGAGCGGGTGGACATCGCCAAGGGACCCTTCGACATGCGGAGCCAGGGCGGCTTGGGCGGCACGGTGAGCATCGTCACGCGGCGGCCCGGTGCCGGCTTCCACGCCACGCCCCGCCTCGCGGTCGGCTCGTTCGGGTACGTGAACCCGTCGGCCACGGTTTCGTTCGGGCGCGAGCGGGTGGCGGTGCTCGGCGGCTACTCGTACCGCGCGTCGGACCCGTACACGACCGGGGCCGGGAAGCCCTTCACCGAGGGCGCGGGCTACAAGAACACCATCGACGGCCGGCGGTCGTTCGAGGTGGGCACCGCGTGGGGGCGCCTCGATTTCTCGCCCACGCCTGCCCACGGCCTGCAGGTGTCCTACACGTGGCAGGACGCCGACCTCATTCTCTACCCCTACCTTCAGATGGACGGGATCTGGGACAAGGCTCACCGGGCGAACCTGGGCTACGACCGCCGGAAGGCACTCGGCGTCGTGGACGCGTTGCGCGGGCAGGTCTACTACACGAAGGTGCGGCACTGGATGACCGACGAGTTCCGCGCCTCGTCGCAGAACATGCCGCGCGCCTACAGCATGGCGACGATGGCGAGGACCGAGACCGTCGGGGGGCGCGCCGAGGCCACGCTCAGCCGCGTGGTGGCGGGCGTCGAGGTGTTCCGTCGCGAGTGGGAGACGACGACCTCGTTGCGGATGACGCAGTACCAGCCGCAGCACTCGATTCCCGACGTCGGCCTCACCTCGGCCGGGGCGTTCGTCGAATGGTCGCAGCCGCTCTTCGCCTCGCTGACGCTCGATGCCGGCGGCCGGCTGGATCGGACGCGGAACGAGGCGGACGGGGCCAAGGCGGCAACCGCCCTCTACCGCGCGTATCACGACACGGCGCGAACCAGCGTCAGCGAGACGAACCCGGCCGGCAAGGTGAGGCTGACGTGGTCGCCGGCGCCGGAGGTGACCTTCAGCGGCGGCGTCGGACGGACGGTGCGCGTGCCCGACCCGCAGGAGCGGTTCTTCGGGCTGCGGCGCATGGGGTCGGACTGGGTGGGCAACCCCTCGCTTGCGAGCACGACGAACACCGGCATCGACGTACAGGTCAGCTACCGCAGGACCGGGCTCTTCCTCACGGGCTCCCTCTACCGCGATGCCCTCGACAACTTCATCGCGATCTACCGCCAGGCTCGCCTCCCCGGCGCCCAGGGCACGATGAACCCCGCGGCTCGCTCCTGGCGCAACGTGAACGCGACCATGACGGGCGGCGAGGTGGAGGGACTGCTGTCGCTCACCGACCGCCTGTTCCTGACCGGCCAGGTGAGTGCAGTGCGAGGGAGGCAGGAGGCACGCGCGGGAGCCGCCATCAGCCCCAACATCCCGGAGATGCCGCCGGCCCGCTTCAGGGCCGGGCTGAGGTACGACGAGCGCCGCGCCGCGGGCGGCCTGTTCGGGGAGGCCGAGGTCGTCTACTCGATGGAGCAGGACCGCGTGGATGCCTCGCTCCTCGAGCAGCCGACGCCGTCGTGGACTTCGGTGAACCTGCGGGCGGGGTTCGCGTTCAAGTCGGCGCGCGTGTCAGTGGGGGTGGCGAACCTGCTGAACCGGGCCTACGCGGAGCACCTCTCCTACCAGCGCGACCCGTTCCGATCGGGCGCGAAGGTGCTGGAGCCGGGACGGAATGTGTATGTGAACCTGTCGGCGGTGTTCTAGCAGCGGACAGCAGGCAGCGGACAGCAGACAGCGGACAGCAGACAGCGAAAAGGCCCGGCGCGGATTGCGCGCCGGGCCTTCTTCTGCGTGTCTGAACTCGGAGCTGTCAGCTGTCAGCCGTACGCTGACCGCTGCCCCTAGGTGCGTCCCTCCAGGAACGCTCGCAGCTTGCGGCTGCGCGAGGGGTGGCGCAGCTTCCGCAGCGCCTTGGCCTCGATCTGCCGGATGCGCTCGCGGGTGACCGCGAAGTTCTGGCCCACCTCCTCGAGCGTGTGCTCGCTGCCGTCTCCCACCCCGAAGCGCATCTTGATCACCTTCTCCTCGCGCGGCGTGAGCGTCTTGAGCACCGCCTCGGTCTGCTCGCGGAGGTTCAGGTTGATCACGGCATCGGCCGGCGAGACGATGCCGCGGTCCTCGATGAAGTCGCCGAGGTGGCTGTCCTCCTCCTCGCCGATGGGAGTCTCCAGTGAGATAGGCTCCTGGGCGATCTTGAGGACCTTGCGGACCTTCGACACGGGGATGTCCATCCGCTTGGCGATCTCCTCGGAGGTCGGCTCCCTCCCCAGCTCCTGCACGAGCGACCGCGAGGTGCGGATGAGCTTGTTGATCGTCTCAATCATGTGGACCGGGATGCGGATGGTCCGGGCCTGGTCGGCGATCGCGCGGGTGATGGCCTGGCGAATCCACCAGGTCGCGTAGGTCGAGAACTTGTAGCCGCGGCGATACTCGAACTTGTCCACGGCCTTCATGAGGCCGATGTTCCCCTCCTGGATCAGGTCGAGGAACTGCAGGCCGCGGTTCGTGTACTTCTTCGCGATCGAGACGACGAGGCGGAGGTTGGCCTCGACCAGCTCGCGCTTGGCCTGCTCCGCCTGCGCCTCCCCGCGCCGGATGGTGTCGAGCGTCCGCTTGAGCTGGGCGGGCGTCTCCTCGAGGACTTCGGCCTGGCGCTTCACCTCGGCGCGCAGCTCCTTCAGCCGCTGCGCCATGGCCTTTCGCTCCTCCTCCTTCAGGCGCGACCGGCGCGTCTTGGCGGTCAGGAGCCGATCGAGGTTGTCGGCTTCGCGCTGCAGCCGCTGCACGCGCTCGACCCCCTCCTTGATGTCCTCGATCAGGCGGCGCTTGATCTGCTCGGTGAACTCGATCTTCCGGATCAGCTGCGACAGGTTCACCCGGGCGCGCATCGCCTTCCATCGCGCCCGGCGGTACTTCTTCTTGTCCTTCTTCGCGGTGGCGTCGAGCTTCTCGACGGCCTTCTCGTACGCCTGCCGTGCCTTCCGGACGGCGTCGATCTGGCGCAGGACCTCGCGCGTCCGGTCGGCGATCCGCTCGTCGGTGATCTCCTCGTCATTGAAGATCACCAGCTCGCGGATCGTCCGCTCGCCGGCCTTCAACTGGTCGCCCATCTCGATGACCTTGCGGGCCACCGTCGGCGTCCGCGAGATCGACTTGATCACGGCGAGCTTGCCGCGCTCGATCCGCTTGGCGATCTCGACCTCGCCCTCGCGCGTCAGCAGGGGGACCGTGCCCATCTCGCGCAGGTACATCCGGACCGGGTCGTTCGTCTTGTCCAGGGCGCCGGGCGTGAGGTCGAGCTCCAGCTCCTCGCCGGCCTCCTGCTTGTCCTCCCGGTACTTCTGCTCGGAATCGACGACCTCGATGCCGGCCGTGCCGAACGTGTTGAACAGGTCGTCGAGTTCGTCGGGGGAGGTGATGTCGGACCGCAGCAGGTCGTTCACCTCGTCGTAGAGCAGATAGCCTTTCTCCTTGCCGATGGAGATCAGCTGCCGGACCTCGTCGTATTTGTCCTCGAGCGACAAGGGCGTCTCCTCTCAAGTCTCCGCGCGTCTGACGTCACGTCAGCGCTAGGTCGAAAGCTGTTCGATCAGCCGAATGAGTTCCATCTTCCGCCGGTACAACTCCGCCATCCGCCCCTCGGCGTCGCCCCCCTGCAGGCCGTCGATCTCGCGCTGCAGGCCGGCCCGCTCGCGCTCGTACCGCAGCCGCTTGAGCGTCGCTACGCATTCGGCGAGGGGCGCCGGCGCGGCAGGCTCGGCCGCGATGCCGGTCACCAGCCGCGCTTCCTCCATAGTTAGACGTCCGAGAAGCGCCGAGGGGACCTCATGCGGCGACTCATCGTGCAGTCCCCGCGCCAATTCGAGAATCCGCCGGGTGACCAGGCCCTCGAGGTCGCCGTCTTCGAGGGCCGCCAACGCCTCGACGCCGGTCTCCGGGTCCTGGAAGAGCCCCCAGAGCAGCCCGCGCTCGGCGGTCCTCACCTGGCCGAAGCTCGGCAATTCCCGTGCCGTCACGGCCGGCCGCCGCTCCACCGCCGCCCGCCGAATCTCGGCCCGCACCACCTCCTCGGTGATCCGGGCCCGGTGGGCCAGGCGGTCGGCAAACTGGTCGCGGGCCGCCGCGTCCGGGATCTGCGCCGCGACCGGCAGCATCCGGTTCAGGAACTCGCGGCGCGCCTCGTCGCTGCCGAAGTCGCGGCCCTGGGACGCCCGGTCGATCAAGTACTCGAGGTAAGACCGCGAGCCTCGAATCAGATCCACGTACGGCCCGACCCCCTGCTTGCGGATGTAGCCGTCGGGGTCGTCACCCGGCGGAAGCAGCGCCACGTTCACCAGGAACCCTTCCTGCACCAGCAGCAGCGACGACCGCTCGGCCGCCCCCTGCCCGGCCGCATCCGGGTCGTAGCTGAGCACCACCTTCGACGCAAAACGACGCAGCAGGTGCGCCTGCTGCGCGGTCAACGCCGTCCCGCACGAGGCGACTACCGGCAGAACCCCCGCCTGCAGCGCCTGGGCGAAGTCGAAATACCCCTCCACCAGCACCGCGTACCCGAGCCGGCGGATGTCTGCCTTCGTCAGGTTCAGCCCGTAAAGCGTCCGGCCTTTCGAGTAAATCGGCGTCTCGGGCGAGTTCAGGTACTTCGGCTGCTGGTCGGGATCCATGGACCGGCCGCCGAAGGCCACGATCGAGCCGCTGTCGCGGGCGATCGGGATCATCAGCCGGCCGCGGAAGCGGTCGACCGTCTGCCCGTCCTCGCGCTGCGCCACCAGGCCGCTCCGGAGCAGCAGCGGCAGCTCGAACCCCTGCCTCAAGAGCCACGACTTCAACGCCTCGCGTGCCGGGGGGGCGAAGCCGAGCCCCAGGTGGTCGGCCGTCTCGCGGCTGACCCCCCGGTCAACCAGCTGCTGCCTGGCCCTCGCCCCGGCCCTCCCCGCCAGCTGCTCGCGGAACCACGCCGCCGCGCGCTCGTGCACCTTGAGCAGCGTCTCGCGTTCGATCGCGTCGTCCCGGTCGCCGGCGCCGGCCGGTTCGGGCGCCGTCATCCCGAACTTCGCGGCGAGCAGGCGGACGGCCTCCTGGAAGCCCACCTTCTCCTGCAGCTCGACGAACTTGAAGACGTCGCCCCCGGTCTGGCAGCCAAAGCAGTAGAAGAACCCCTTGTCCGGGTTCACCTGGAAGGAGGGCGTCTTCTCCTGGTGGAACGGGCACAGCCCCTTCCAGGTTGCGCCCGCCTTCTTCAGCGGCACGTAGTCCTGCACCACCCGGACGATATCTGCCCGGGCGCGCAGGTCGTCGATAAAAGACGCGGGAAAGAGGGCCACGGTTACAGCTGGCGCTCGTCAGTCTTTCAGCTCCACCACCGTCACCCCGCCGCCGCCCTGCTCCGCCGGCGCCGGGTCGTACCGGGACACGAGCGGGTGCGTTCGCAAGTACTCCGCGATCGCTCGCCGCAGCTGGCCGGTGCCATACCCGTGAATCACCCGCACCGTGCGCTGGTCGCCGAGCAGCATGTCGTCGAGGAACCGCTCGGTGCGCGCGAGCGCTTCCTCCACGGTGCAGCCGATGACGTTCAGGTCGGCGGTCAGCCCGTCGGCCCGCGGCGCCGCCTGCACGTTCACGCTGACACGGGCCGCCGGGGCCAGCCCCGCCCGCGCCCTCGAGGCCACCCGAAGGTCGGAGGTTCTCGCCCGGACCCGCTTCCCCAGCACCTCGACCTCCGCCTCGTCACCGTGGATGGCCGCCAGCGTGCCCTGCAGGCCCAGTCCGGTGACGACGACACGGTCGCCGATCTCGGCGGGGTGCTCGTCGGGAGGCGGCGGGGCGACGCGTTCCGGCTCGCCGGCGCGGAAGCGCGCGACAGCCTCGTCGAGGGCCCGCCGGGCCTCCACCCGCGCAGCACCTGCATCCCCCGTGGAGATGCCCGGCCCGCTTCGCTTCGCCGCCCGGCGTTCGGCCGCCCCGGCCAGCTCGGCGGCCTTCTTCTTGAGGTCCTCGACGACGCGGTCGATCTCGCGCCGCGCCTCGCGAAGCTGCTCGTCGAGCCGCGTTTCGACGCGACGGCGGAATGTCTCCTCGCGCTGCCGCAGGCTGTCCTCGCGGGCCTTCACCCGGGCCTCGGCGTCGCTCAGCACCTGCCGCTCCCGCGCCGCCAGCCGGCGCTCGTGGTCGAGGTCGTGCAGGTTCTGGTCGATGCGCGCCAAGTGCTCGGCCAGCTTGGCGTCACGGGCGCTCAGGTTCTCGCGCGCCGCCGTCAGCACCTCCTGGCGCAGTCCCAACCGGCCCGCGATCTCGAGCGCCAGGCTGCGCCCGGGCGAGCCGTAGACGAGGCGGTAGGTCGGCTCGAAGGTGGCCGGGTCGAAGCCGAAGGCCGCGACCGAGACCCCGGGGGTCGTGGTCGCGTAGGTCTTCAGCGGCTCCGCGTGGCTGGTGCAGACGACGATGGCGCCACGCGCCCGGAAGTGATCCACCAGGGCCACCGCCAGGGCGCCTCCCTCGGCGGGGTCGGTGCCCGACCCGAGCTCGTCGAAGAGCACCAGTGCCGGCAGCGCCAGCATCCGGTCCATCGACACGATGTTGGTGATGTGCCAGGAGAAGGTGCTGAGGTTGGCGTCGATCGACTGCTCGTCGCCGATGTCGGCGAACACTCCCCGGAACACCGGGAGCCTCGACCCCGGGGCCGCGGGGACGTGCAGGCCAGCCTGCGCCATCAGCGCCAGGAGGCCGGCCGTCTTCAGCGCAACCGTCTTGCCGCCGGTGTTTGGCCCGGTGATGACGAGGACGGTGGCGGGCGGCGCCAGCAGGATGTCCACCGGCACCGGCTCGGCGGGCATCTCGCGGGGGTCGCGGCGAAGGCGGCGCTCCCCCTCCTCCGCCTCGCCGTTCTCGCTCTCCGGGCTGGCCAACTGCTCGGCGACCGCCCGAATCAGCAGGGGATGGCGGGCCGACCGCAGCTCGAAACCGCCGTCGCTCGAGATCGCCGGCTCGATGCCGCCCACCAGGGACGAGAAGCGGGCCTTGGCCTGGACCACGTCGAGCTCGGTCGCGGCGTCCAGCGTCCGCTGCAGATCGAGCGCCCGGCGGCGGAAGGCATCGGTGAGCGCCAGCAAGATGCGCCGGACCTCCGCCGCTTCCTGCTCCTCCAGCGCCACGATCTCGTTGTTGACGTCCACCGTGCTGAGGGGCTCGAGGTAGAGGCTCGCGCCGCTCGACGAGCTGCCGTGAATGATCCCGGGGATGGCCGCCCGGTGCTCGGCGCGGACGACCAGCACGTAGCGGCCGTTGCGGTCGGTGACGATCTGGTCCTGCAGGTAGCGGGAGGTGTCGCGCCCCCGGAGGTACGACTCGAGCGTGCTGCGCAGGCGGGCCCGCTGGCGGCGCAGGCGGTCACGGATCGATCGCAGCTCGGGGCTCGCGTTGTCGGCCACCTCGCCGCTCGCGTCGATCTTCTCGCGGATCTCCGCTGTCTCGGCCTTGAACGAGGCAGTCTGCTCGACCAGGCTCCCGAGCAGGGGGAAGGGCCCGGCGGCCCCGCGAATGGCAGCCCGCGTCTGTTCGATGGAGTCGAGGAAATCGGCCAGGCCGAGCAGCCGGGCCGGCTCGAGCGGGCGCCCTTCGACAGCCAGCGCGGCCAGGGTGCCCTGGATGTCGGGCGGCGCCTGCAGGGGGAACGAACCGCCGGCGGCGAGATAGCGAGTGCCCTCTGTCGTCGCAGCGAGCGCCTGCGCGACCCGGCGCGGGTCGGTGTGCGGGCGAAGGCCGGCGAGGCGCTCCCGCCCGAGGGGCGTGGCCGCCTGGACGCACACCGCCTCGACGATTCGCGGGAACTCCAAGGCCTGTTGGGCGGCTCGCTGCATAGAAGGGTGGGTGACCCGGCTATCCGGAGGCAACCTCCCACACTAACACAACCAGGCGGCGCGCGCAACGCTCGGAGCCCGGCGGCTACAGGTGATTGATCAGGCTCGCCGTCGTCGCGGCGCCGAACCCGTTGTCGATGTTGACCACCGTCACCCCGCCGGCGCAGCTGTTGAGCATCCCGAGCAGGGCCGCGACCCCGTTGAAGCTGGCCCCGTAGCCGATGCTGGTCGGGACGGCAATTACCGGCACGCTGACGAGGCCGGCCACGACGCTCGGGAGGGCTCCTTCCATGCCAGCTACGACGATGATCACGCGTGCCGCAGTGAGGCGGTTCTGCGCCCTGAGGAGGCGGTGCAGACCTGCGACGCCGACGTCGTACAAACGGTCGACCTGGTTGCCCATCAGCTCGGCCGTGACGGCGGCCTCCTCGGCCACGCCGAGGTCGGACGTGCCGGCCGCGGCCACCAGGATCGGCCCCTTCCCGGGAGCGATGTCCTTTTGCTGCAAGGTGATAGCACGAGCTTCGGGGTGGAACACGGCGCCCGCCACCTGCTCGCGGACCGCCGCGAAGGCCTCCTCCGTCGTGCGGGTGACCAGCAGGCTCTGGCCCCGGCCGACGATGCGCCCGGCGATGGCGGCGATCTGGGCCGGACTTTTGCCTGTACCAAGGATGACCTCGGGAAAGCCCTGGCGCAGAGCCCGGTGATGATCTACCCGGGCAAAACCGAGGTCCTCGAACGGCAGGTCGCGGAGGTAAGCGTGGAGCCGCTGTTCGGCATCGGTCGCCGAGATCCGGCCCGCGGCGACCTCGTCGAGGAGATCGCGGAGAGGCGGAAGAGTCATCGGTCACCCCGGTACGGGGGGGCGGGTGGCAATTGACGTTTCATGGCTGGGCAATATAATGACTTCTTTGTTCCCGTCCCCGACACGGCTTTCCTATGACGCCCGTTGAAACCCTCATCCTCGGGGCGTACTTCTTCATCCTCAGCATCCTGGCGGTATACGGCTGGCACCGTTACTACCTTGTGTATCTTTACATGAAGCACAAGGGACGCGAGGTGGCCCGGCCGGAGGTGCCGGCCGAGTGGCCCGAGGTCACCGTCCAGCTCCCCCTCTTCAACGAGATGTACGTCGTCGACCGGCTGCTCCAGGCGGTCTGCCGGATGGACTACCCGCGCGAGCGGCTGGAGATCCAGGTTCTCGACGATTCCACCGACGAGACGCAGGAGATCGCGCGGCTCGCGGTGCAGCGCTACGCCGCCCTGGGCTTCGACATCAAGTACCTGCACCGAGACGACCGGACCGGGTTCAAGGCCGGAGCGCTCGACGCGGGGCTGCGGGTGGCGCGCGGCCGCTTCGTGGCGATCTTCGACGCCGACTTCGTCCCCCGGCCCGACTTCCTCAAGAAGACGGTCCCGTACTTCGCCCAGCCGCGGGTGGCCATGGTCCAGGCGCGCTGGACCCACCTCAACGGCGACTACTCGCTGCTGACGCGGGTGCAGTCGATCCTGCTCGACGCGCACTTCGTGCTCGAGCACGGCGGGCGGAACCGCTCGGGGCGGTTCTTCAACTTCAACGGGACCGCCGGCATCTGGCGGCGGGAGGCGATTGCCGCGGGCGGCGGGTGGCAGCACGACACGCTCACCGAGGACCTCGACCTCAGCTACCGCACGCAGCTCGAAGGCTGGCAGTTCGTGTTCCTCCCCGAGGTCGAGGCCCCTGCCGAGGTGCCGGTCGAGATGAACGCCTTCAAGTCGCAGCAGCACCGCTGGGCCAAGGGGTCGATCCAGACCTGCCTCAAGCTGCTGCCGCGGATCCTGCAGTCGGACGCGCCGGTGCCGGTGAAGGCCGAGGCGTTCTTCCACCTCACGGCGAACTTCAACTACCTGCTGATGGTCGTGTTGTCGGTGCTGATCTTCCCGTCGATGATCATCCGCTACAACATGGGCTGGTACGAGATGCTGCTGGTGGACGTGCCGCTGTTCTTCGCGGCCACCGCGTCCATCGCGAACTTCTACATCGTCTCCCAGCGCGAGCTCTACCCCGACTGGAAGACCCGCCTGAAGTACCTCCCGTTCCTGATGTCGATCGGCATCGGCCTGGCGGTGAACAACACCCGCGCGGTGGTCGAGGCGCTGCTCGACAAGCAGAGCGAGTTCGCCCGGACGCCGAAGTACGGCGTCGTGCGGCGCGACAGCGACGACTGGACGACGAAGAAGTACCGTCAGTCGGTCGCCGTCCAGCCCATCATCGAGGTTGCGCTCGGCCTGTACTTCACCTGGACCGTGTTCTACGCGCTGGCGAACCAGATCTACGCCACGGTGCCGTTCCTGATGCTGTTCCAGATCGGGTTCCTCTACACCGGCGTGTTGTCGGTCGTGCAGCAGTTCGCCAGCCAGGGCGTCGTCCTCAAGACCGAGGTCGCGAAGTAGTCGCGCGGGACGGGCGTCGCTGCCCGTCCCCTCTCCCTCCGCCCCTTCCGCGCTCCGCTCCGCCTGACTGCTATACTTATCCGATCGCCCGATGGACCCGCTGTACATCCGCAACTTTTCGGTCGTCGCGCACATCGACCACGGCAAGAGCACGCTGGCCGACCGTTTCCTCGAGCTGACGGGGGCCGTGCAGTCGCGAGAGATGGAGGCCCAGCTGCTCGACAGCATGGACCTCGAGCGGGAGCGCGGCATCACGATCAAGGCGCACCCGGTGAGGCTCACCTACCGGGCCGACGACGGCCAGACCTACCTCCTCAACCTGATCGACACCCCCGGGCACGTGGACTTCTCGTACGAGGTGACCCGCTCGCTCGCGGCCTGCGAGGGCGCGCTGCTGCTGGTGGACGCGGCGCAGGGGGTCGAGGCGCAGACCCTCGCCAACGCCTACCTCGCGGTGGACAACAACCTCGAAGTCATCCCGGTCATCAACAAGATCGACCTCCCGGGCGCCCAGGTGGACGAGACGAGGCGGCAGATCGAGGAGATCATCGGGCTCGACGGCAGCCACGCGATCCCGACCTCGGCGAAGGTCGGCACCGGCGTGCGCGACGTGCTCGAAGCGGTCGTGCACCGGCTGCCGCCGCCCCGCGGCGACGCCGACGCGCCCCTGAAGGCGCTGATCTTCGACTCTTGGTACGACCCCTACCGCGGCGTGGTCATCGTCGTCCGCGTCATCGACGGCAAGCTGCGCGGGCGGATGAAGGTGCGCTTCATGGCGGCCGGGCAGGAGTACGAGATCGAGGAGGTCGGCGTGTTCACCCCCAAGGCGACGCCCATCGACGAGCTGGGCGTCGGCGAGGTGGGGTTCATCACGGCCGGCATCAAGCGGGTTGCCGACGCGAAGATCGGCGACACCATCACCGAGGCGGCGCGCCCGGCGGCCGAGGCGTTCCCCGGCTTCACCGAGCTGAAGCCGATGGTCTTCGCCGGGCTGTACCCGGTGGAAGGCCACCAGTACCCCGAACTGCGCGACGCCCTGGAGAAGCTGCGTCTCAACGACGCCTCGTTCTTCTACGAGCCCGAGACGTCGGCCGCCCTCGGCTTCGGGTTCCGGTGCGGGTTCCTGGGCTTGCTCCACATGGAAATCGTGCAGGAGCGGCTCGAGCGGGAGTTCGACCAGGAGTTGGTGACGACCGCTCCCGGCGTGCTCTACAGGGTCACGACCACCGACGGCGAGGTCCACGAGATCGACAGCCCCGCCAAGCTGCCCGAGCCGGGCCGCATCGCGGTCATCGAGGAGCCGGTCATCACGGCGATGATCCTCACGCCTCCCGAGCACGTCGGGGGGATCCTCACGCTCTGCCAGGAGAAGCGGGGCGTGCAGAAGGCGCTCGAGTACCTTGCCTCCAACCGGGTGCTGATCACCTACGAGCTGCCGTTCAACGAGGTCGTGCTCGACTTCTACGACCGCCTCAAGTCGATCTCGCGCGGGTACGCCTCGCTCGACTATCACGTGACCGGCCACTGGCAGTCGCCGCTGGTGAGACTCGACATCCTGGTGAACGGTGAGCCGGTGGACGCCCTGTCGGTGATCGTCCACCGCGACTCGGCGTACGCCCGCGGGCGGTCGCTCGCCACCAGGATGCGGCAGCTGATTCCCCGGCAGATGTTCGAGGTGGCCATCCAGGCGGCGGTGGGCAGCCGGATCATCGCCCGCGAGACCGTGAAGGCGCTCCGGAAGAACGTGCTCGCGAAGTGCTACGGCGGCGACATCACGCGCAAGCGCAAGCTCCTCGAGAAGCAGAAGGAGGGGAAGCGCCGCATGAAGCGCGTGGGCCGCGTGGAGATCCCGCAGGAAGCCTTCCTGGCGGTCCTGCGCGTTGGCGACGAGGAGCAGTGACGTGAAGCACCAGAAGGCGAAGACCGCCGCCCCAGCCGCCCCCGCGCCCCCCGCGCCCGCCGCGCCGCGCCGCAAGTCCACGGTCCGGGAGTACTTCGAGGCTCTCGCCACCGCGGTGATCCTCGCGCTCTTCGTCCGCACCTTCGTCGTCCAGGCGTTCAAGATCCCCACCGGGTCGATGGAGAACAACCTGCTCATCGGCGACCACCTGCTCGTCAACAAGATGGTGCTCGCCCCCTCGCCGGCCGCCGTCGACCGCCTGCTCCTCCCCGTGCGCGACGTCAGGCGCGGCGACGTGGTCGTCTTCAAGTACCCCGAGGATCCCGAGCGCGACTTCATCAAGCGGGTCATCGGGCTGCCGGGCGAGACGCTCGAGGTGCGCGACAAGCGGGTCTACGTGGACGGCCGCCCGCTCGACGAACCCTACGTCCATTACCTCGTGCCCCCCTCGGGCTCCGCGCAGTTCAACGAGGTGACCTCGTACGACCTGCGCGAGCGCTACGGACCCGTGACGGTGCCGACCGGGCAGTACTTCGTCATGGGGGACAACCGCGACAACTCGCAGGACAGCCGCTACTGGGGCTTTCTTCCCCGCGAGTACATCAAGGGCCGCGCCCTGATGATCTACTGGTCGTACGAGTCGCGGAGCGAGGACTACGTGGAAAACGGCCTCGCCGCTTCGCTGCGGCGCCTGGTCAACGTCGCCACCCACTTCGTCACCCGGACGCGCTGGAGCCGGATCTTCGACCCCGTGCGGTAGGCGGGTCTCCCCGTCAGGCTGCTGAAAGCGCGCCCCCTCGCTACAGGCTTCTCCTGCATCGGCCGAGAAGATCGGTGGAAGCGACGAGTGCGCCCGGAGGGCGCCGCGCCCGGGAGAACCCATATGGTCGGCAAGCTGGTCAAGATCGCGATCGCGCTGCTGCTCCTCAACGGGATCGTGCGGCTGGGTGCGGCCTACCTGGCCGACTACCGGTTCGAGGACCGGCTCACGCAGATCGCGCAGTTCGGCGATCGCCGCAGCGAGTCGCAGCTGTGCGCCGAGGCGATCGAGGCGGCCCGGCAGTTCGAGGTGCCGGTCGCCCCCGAGGACATCACCATCCGCCGGGGCACGAACCCGCCGTTCAGCTGCGGCAAGGGATACAAGGGCGCCGTGTCGGTCAGCAGGGGAGGGGCCGAGAAGCTGTACATCGACGCGTCCTACCAGCGCGAGGTCGCCCTCCTGCCCGGGTACGCCCGGCCCTTCACGTTCAACCCCTCGGTCGAGGTCTGGGCGAGGGTGTACTGAGAAGCAGGCGGAGGGCGGGACGCGTCAGGCGGGAAGGAAGCCTGACACTACGCGGCCGTTCTTGATGACCGCGGCGATCGAGGGCGCGCCGACCCTCAACAGGTCGACCGCCTCGCCGTTCACCACCACCGCGTCCATCGATTTGCCAACCTCGAGGCTGCCCACCCGGTCGTGCCGGTCGATCGCGTACGCCGCGTTCAGGGTGGCGGCGATCAAGGCTTCCTCGAGCGTCAATCGCATCCCGAAGCAGGCCAGGGCCATCACGAACGGCATCGACGGCGTGAAGCCGCCGCCCGGGTTGATGTCGGTGGCGAGGGCAACCGCCACGCCGTGCTCGATCAGCATCCGCGCCGGCGCGAACCGCCCCATCTTCAAGTAGAAGGCGGCCCCGGGGAGCAGCGTCGCGACCACCCCCGCGCGCGCCATCGCCTCGGCCGAGCCAGGCTCCACGAACAGCAGGTGATCCGCCGAGCGCGCCCCGACGTCGGCGGCAACGTCGGAGCCGCCGCTCGCCGCCATCTCGTCGGCGTGGATGCGTGCCCGCAGCCCCGCCTCCTGGCCCGCCCGCAGGATCTCGCGCGACTCGACGGGGGTGAACACGCCGGTCTCGCAGAACACGTCGCACCACTCGGCGAGGCGCCCGGCCGCGACGGCCGGGATCATCTCTCGCACGAGGAGATCGACGTACTGCTGCCGGCGCTCGCGGTACTCGAGCGGGATCTCGTGCGCCCCCAAGAAGGTGGGCGCCAGGTCGATCGGCTGCCGCGCCGCGAGCGTGCGAATCGCCCGGAGCATCCGCAGCTCGGCGGCGGTTTCGAGGCCGTATCCGCTCTTCGCCTCCGCCGTCGTGGTGCCGCACGCCAGCATCTCCGCCAGGCGCGGCAAGGCGGCTGACACCAGCTCTTCCTCCGACGCCTGCCGCGTCGCCCGGACGGTGCTGAGGATGCCGCCCCCTTCGGCCGCGATTTCGGTGTAGGCGGCGCCGGCCAGGCGGCGGCGGAGCTCCTCGCGCCGGTCGCCGGCGTAGACCACGTGCGTGTGCGGATCGACGAAGCCCGGCACCACGGTGCGGCCCCCCGCGTCGAGCGCCGTCGCGCCGGGTGCCGGCACGACTTCCGCGTCGCAGGCTGCGGTGGTGCCGGCGAAGACGATTCGGCCGTCGAGCGAGGCGACGGCGCCGTCGGCGATGGGGGAAACCTCGTTCTGGGCGGGGCCCCGGCGGGGCGCCGGCCCGGCGCAGGTGAGCAGCCGGCCGGCGTGCCGCAGGATGAAGTCGGCGTTCACGGCGGCGGTCAGCTCTGGCCCTGCGCCTTCTGCACCTCGGCCGCCGCGTCGAGCGCGCGCATGATCGGTGACGCGGCCGGCGTCTGCGGGGCCGGCTCGGCCACCTGGCGCGGGCGGTGCAGCAGGATCTTGTCCTCGCGCTCCTTCTGGTCCTGCTCGCGCACGAAGTCGAGGGCGTTCCGCAGGGCGGTGATCGTGGACTGCAGCGAGGCCTCGACGTCCCGCCGCTTCAGCTTGAGGCCGTCGATTTCCCGCTGCAGGTCGTCGATTCTTCCCTGCGACTGCTGCAGCACCAGCTCGGCCCTCGATTCGGCCTCTTCGATGGTGCGCTTGGCGTCCTGCTCGGCGTGCTCGCGGATCTCGTCGGCGAGCCGCTGCGCCGTCAGCAGGGTGTTCCGCAGGTTCCGCTCGTGCTCCCGGTGCTCGGCGATGAGCGACTCCATCCGCGCCAGCTCCTGGTGCAGCCGGTCGGTCTCCCGCAGCGCCCGCTCGTAGTCGTCGGCGACCTCGTTGAGCAGCGCGTCCACTTCGTTGCGGTCGTAGCCTCTGAACACGACGGTCAGCTTCTGCTGCCGGAGGTCGAGCGGTGTCACCTTCATGAGCTGTCTCCTGTACACGCCTGGGTTGCTGCCTCTTCCGAGTCTCGGTCGTTCACGCGTTCGACGTTAGCCCGCGCGGGCCGAAGATCGCCGTTCCCACGCGGACGATCGTGGCGCCTTCCTCGACGGCCGGCTCGAGGTCGTGGCTCATGCCCATCGAGAGGTGGACCGCCGAGGCCGGCAGGCGGCCCGACGCGAGCAGTTCGTCGCGCAGCGCGCGCAGGCGGCGGAAGTACGGCCGCGCGGCTTCGGCGTCCTCGAAGAAGGGCGGCATCAGCATCAGGCCCGCCGGCCGGGCGGCGCGGCACGACCGTGCCGCCTCGAGCACTTGGCCCAGGTTCTCGGGGGGAACGCCGAACTTGGTGGCCTCGCCGGCGAGATCGACCTGGACCAGCACCTCCGGGCGCACGCCGGCCGCGAGGGCGGCGCGGTCGAGCGCCTCGAGCAGGGGTGCGCTGTCGATGGAATGGACGACCGGGAACGAGGTGGCTGCCTTTCGCACCTTGTTCGACTGCAGGTGCCCCACCAGGTGCCAGCGCACGGGCAGGTCGGAGGTCGCCTCGATCTTCGGGAGAGCCTCCTGGACCCGGTTCTCGCCGAAGTCGCGCTGTCCGGCGGCATAGGCCGCCCTGACGTGCGAGGCCGGGTAGGTCTTCGAGACGGCCACCAGGAGGACGTCGGACGGATCGCGGCCCGAGGCCTTGGCGGCGCGGGCGATGCGCCCGCGGACACGGTCAAGACGCGCGGCAAGGTCGGCCTCGAGGCTCACGGGTCGAAGCGGCAGGGAGGCGGTCCGGAGACGGACGGGCGGCCGCCGGGGACGCCGGCGGCCGCGACAGGGCGGGACGGTATCGGGACCGTCCCTACTTCTTCAGCTGCGTCACGAGGGCCTTCGCCTGCTCGGCATACTGGCCTTCGGGGGCGAGCGTCAGGTACTTCTCGAACATACCGGCCGCCTCGGCCAGGTTGCCGAGGTTCACGTAGCACATGCCCAGCTGGTAGTGCGAGTCGGCGTGCTGCGGATTGAGCTTGATCGCTTCCTCGAAGTGCTTCTTGGCGTCCTCCGCCTTGCCCGCGTTCCAGGCGATGACGCCCTGGTTGTAGAGGGCGTCCACACCGCCGCCGCCGCCGGTGGCGCCGCCCGCCGATGCCAGCTCGGCCGCCTTCTGGCTGGCCGCCTGGGCGTCATCGAAGCGCTTCTGCGCGTTGTAGACGGTGGCGAGGCCGTTGTAGGCCTCCACGTAGTCGGCCTTCAGCTCGATCGCCTTCTTGAAGGACTCTTCGGCCTTGTCGTATTCCTTCTTCTGCGCCTGCGCGAAGCCGATGTTGTAGTAGCAGTCGTAGCAGCTCGGCAGCAGCGTGATGGCCTCGTTGAACTTGGCGAGCGCGGTGTCGTAGTCGTTCGAACGGCTGGCGGCAACGCCCTCCTCGAACAGCGTTTTCACGGCTTCCGCCTTCGCGGCGTCTTCCTTGGTCAGGCCGACCGAACCCGGCACCAGCGCGAAGTTCACCTCGGCCGCGTCGCCGAGCCGCACGCGCGCGTCGAACGACTGCGAGCCGAGCTTCTCCTTCTCGGCAGTGACCTTGTAGCGGCCCGGCGGCAGGCCGATCTGGATGAACTCGCCTTTCTTGTTCGTCTTGACCTCGTAGCTGCGCGAGATGCCGTCGAGGAACGAGATCGAGACCTTCGCGCCGTCGACGGGCTTGTTCTCCCCGTCCACGACCTTACCTTTCAACATCCCGGTGGACTGGGCCCAGCCGGGCGACGCGATCGCAACGGCCGCCAGCACCGCAAGAACAACGAGCAGCGCACGACGGCCGGAGAGAACGGGAAGCATGAGTCAACCTCCGTCTGATTGCAGGATACGGGCAAGACACGGCGGGGACGCCACCGCATCACCAGTTTACACGATCTTGGGGCGCGAACCGTCGTGTCAACAGGGCTTTAGGGGTGGTCAGCGGGCGAAGAAACGGGTCAGGTCGTCCAGGCGTGAGGTCACCGGCGCGGGCGGCAGCGCGTCGAGGAAGACCGCCCCGTACCCCTTCGTCCTGACCCGCGGGTCGAGCAGCGCCAGCACCCCGCGATCCTGCCGGTGCCGGATCAACCGCCCGAAGCCCTGAAGGAGCGTCAGCACGGCCAGCGGGACCTGGTACTCCGTGAAGGGGCTCTCGCCCCTCGCCTGGATCGCCTCGATCCGCGCGGCGGTGACCGGGTCGGCCGGCGAGGCGAACGGGATCTTGTCCACGATCACGCAGCTCAGCGCCTCGCCCACCACGTCCACGCCCTGCCAGAAGCTCGACGTGGCCAGCAGCACGGCGTTGCCGAGCGAGCGGAACCGCCGCAGCAGCACCGAGCGCGGGGCCTGTCCCTGCACGAGCACCGGGAAGGGGAGTGAAGGGGGAAGCGAACGCTCCACCTCGCGCAGCATCGCGTAGCTGGTGAAGAGGACGAAGGCGCGCCCCTCGGTGCGCTCGAGGATCTGGAGGATCTCGCGGGTTGCCGCCGCCGGGAATTGCGGCGAGCGGGGGTCGGGCATCCGCGGCGGCAGGTAGAGGATCGCCTGCTCCCGGTACGCGAACTCGGAGGGCACGCGGATTTCGTCGGCGTCCCCCACTCCGAGGCGGCCCCGCACGTAGCCGAAGCTGCCCCCGACGGCGAGGGTTGCCGAGGTGAGGACGGTGGCAGGCAGCCGATCGAGCAGCAGCTCCCGCACGATCGCCGACACGTCGATCGGCGAGGCGCGAAGCGCGATGCCGCGGCCGCGCGTCTCGAGGTAGTAGACGAAGTCGGGGTCGCCCGCCCGGACGAGGAAGGCCAGGTGATCGTGCACCTCGCCCGCGCGACGGGCGATGGCCCGCAGGTCCTCGGGCGGGCTCGGGGCCAGGGCGATCTCCCCCTGGACCTCGTCGAGCGCCTCGCAGAGCGACGCGGCGGGCTGCTGCACCTCGGCGAGCGTCTCGGGCGCCACGCGCGCGCGCTCCTCCCCGCGCAGGTTGCCCCTGGCGCGGCGCAGCGCGTCGAAGAAGCGCGGCGCTCGGTCGGCCACCTCCTCGAGGCCGCGCCGGATCCCCCCGCGCGCCGCCTCGTCGAGGCTGGCGGCCGCCACCAGCGCCCGCGTGGCGTCGTGCAGCAGGTCCTCGATCCGGTACGTGCTGACCGCGACTCCGAAGTACTGCGTCGCCACCTCCTCGAGCTGGTGGGCCTCGTCGATCACCGCCACCTCGCACTCGGGAATCACCCCGCCCGCCGACTCCTGCCGCACCGAGGCGTCCGCGCACAGCAGGTGGTGGTTGACGACGACGAGGTCCGACTGCTCGGCGCGCCGGCGCATCCGGGTGACGAAGCAGTCTTCGTGGCGGGGACAGGACGGTCCGATGCAGTTCTCCGACGAGGCCGAGAGTTCGGCCCACACCTCGAGGTCGTCGGGCAGCCCCTCGAGTTCGGCGCGATCGCCGGTATCGGTCTGACGGCCCCACGACGCGAGGAGGTCGGCCACCTCGGGCTCGACGAGCGCCAGCGACAGCGGGTTCTCGCGGAACTGGTCGAAGCGGTGGAGGCAGAGGTAGTTGCCGCGTCCCTTCAGGCAGGTGGCGGTGAAGTCGATGCCCAGGGCCCGGCGCAGGTCCT
>Ga0116149_1002077_pt1 | contig 22833 bp, 20 predicted proteins | sample AD_UKC057_MetaG_FD_89787 | JGI IMG/M metagenome (GOLD analysis project Ga0116149, IMG submission 89787) | Active sludge microbial communities of municipal wastewater-treating anaerobic digesters from USA - AD_UKC057_MetaG | ecosystem: Engineered > Bioreactor > Anaerobic > Digestate | place: USA... | reverse complement strand
ATCTCCAAAATCACGTTATTGTCCCTGGCAGCGGAGAATATTTTTTTCCAATCAGGATCGGCGGGGTCTCTTTCGTTCAAAAGCCTTCCCGAAGGGTGCGATATTACTCTAACATAAGGATTTTCTATGGCAGATAGCAATCTATCGGTAACGGTATCCTTATCCTGCCCAAACGCAGTATGAATGCCGGCAATAACAAAGTCTAAATCTTTCAAAATATCGTCCGGAAGACCTAAAGAATTGTCCACTAAAATATTTACCTCGTACCCGAAAAAAACTTTTATATCTTTCTGCGAAGAATTTATATCATCAATTTTTTTTCTTGTGTCGCTAACCATTTTTAAAACCGTTCCTAGACCTCTTGCTTGAACGCTAGGAGCATGGTCTGAAACCCCAATGTACTGATATCCAAGTTTTTTAGCCTCCCCTACCATATCTTCCAAAGTATCCGCTCCGTCCGAAGCAATCGTGTGAAAATGCATATCTCCCTTTATATCTCCCAACTCTATTAATTTCGGCAATTTGCCATCCCTTGCTGCTTCAATTTCAAAATTTCCGTTGCGTATTTCGGGAGGAATATATGAAAGTCCTAATTCACCGTAAAAACTCCTTTCATTTGCAAACTCCTTCATTTCTCCGTTTTCCTTTATCCCATACTCCGAAAGAGACATTCCTTTTGAAAGAGCGTAATTTCTCAGAAGGATATTGTGCTGTTTTGAGCCGGTAAAATACTGTAACATTGAACCATAAGCTTCAGGAGTGCTAACCCTTATATCAACCTGGATATCGTTTTTTAAAACTACACTGGCTTTTTTGTCTCCTATCACTAATACTTCTTCTATTTCAGGAAATTTCAGAAAGTAATCTAAAACCTCATCCGGCCTGTTTGTAGCAACAGGTATATCTAAATCCCCAACAGTAGCATTTTTCCTTCTAAAAGAGCCGCAAACTTCCATCTCTTTTACGGCGTCGCATTCTTGCATAAAACTCTTTATCCTTCCGACGATTTCTTCAGCCTGGGGGAATAAAAGCCTCACCTTCTTATTTTTCGTCATTTTTTGCTCCTCAATAGCCTCAAGTATGGCTTTTTCGGTTTTTTCACCAAATCCTTCCAAATTACGGATTTTTCCCTGTTCGGCAGCTTCTCTCAATTTATCCAAGGCGGTTTCTCTGTCAAAGAGTTTAAAAGCAAGAGAGAGTTTGTAAGCCCGCTTTGCCCCTATTCCTCTAAGACCTATCAATGAGAACATTCCTTCCGGCAGATCTTTTTTTATCTCCTCAAATTCTAGGACTTTACCTTCGGAAAAGAACTCGTTCAAATGATCTTCTATTCCGGGCCCTACACCGGGAATTTCCCCCAACCGTTTATTTTCCCAAAGATCTTGTATTGATACAGTCAAATTTTCTAATATAGAAATAGCGTTCTGATAGGCTCTGATTCTGAAATTATTGTAATTCTTCACTTCCATGGCGGCCAGTATTTCTTTCAGCAGAGTTATTACTTCTTTGTTGGAGATTCTCTGAGATGTCATAAGTTTATTTTATCATCTTTATGGCTTTAAACCTTATTTATTGTTGATTATTTTGGTTTTTGCTGTTAACATAAACGTTATCGCGGGGTCGTAGCTCAGCCCGGTTAGAGCGCTGCACTGTCACTGCAGAGGTCGCGGGTTCGAGTCCCGTCGACCCCGCCAGAAAACCTAATAGGAAATCTGTTTTTGGATTACTTGCAGTACAGCCTCAAAATTATCTCTCGGAGAGGATTTGCATCTTTTTATTTCTCCGCATTTTGTGCATCTGTGAACAATTATTCTTTCTCCGTCCTTAATCTCTACGCCAATAGGCTCCATTAAACCTCTGCATGTATTTTTACGGTCACCCGGTGTAACATCAACATGTTCGCTATACAAACAGTTAGGACAATGATTTGTGTAACCATCTCCGACAATAAAAGCACCGCAATTAATACATGTAAAATTTTCTTTTTTCCTTATAAACCCCATAAATTTATATATCTCACAATAAAATTTGGCCGTTAATATGCTTTTTAACTCGTCTCAAACGACCGGAGCGTACTGCAACTATTCAAAGCTATCAATTTAATTATATATATCTTAAGAAAAGTAAATATTTTTACTTCTTTTTAAAAATTTGTGTTAATATAACATTACTCTGCCCCTAGAACATAATCATCTGTATTATTTTTATTAAAAAGGGGGTGTTTTATAAAAATTATGAGCGAAACAAAAAGCGAAAACACTAAAAATGAGAAAAAGAAAGATAGGGACGGGCTTTCAATCATCGTAGGAGGAATTTTCATCTTAGTACTGGCTTTTGCGACGTATAATTACTTTAATAAAGGGGGAGAGAAAAAAGAAAAACCCAAAGAAGAAGCGGGCTTTATTGAAAGTATATTTGAAGATAAAAAGGGAGATATAAATGGAGAGGGTGCAAAAGAGGAAGCAGAAAAACAGCCTTCGGAAACCAAAACCGCAGAACAGAACCAAAGTACTGCCAAATCCACGTGGGTTGCTACGGATTATAAAAAAGGTGATATAGAAGGAGAAAGCTATACGGTAGTAAAGGGTGATACGCTATGGGAAATAGCTGAAGCAAGATATGGAAGCGGATTTGAATGGGTAAAAATTCTTGAGGCAAATAAAGATTCGATCGGATTTTTACCTAACGGTTCGCAGGCTCTGATAGTGCCGGGACAGGTACTTAGACTACCGTAATAATTCACTTATCGATTTTAATATTTAGAAGTCACGCACCAATAAATTTGGTTGTGTGACTGTTTGGTTGAGAATATAATATTAAAACTAACATTTATATTGTTACGCGGGCGTGGCTTAGTGGGAAGAACCTCTCGCTTCGCTCGAGAACCTTGCGATTGAGCTATAGCACTTCGTACTATAGCGTCAATGGTAAAGCGTCTGAGATTATTTAGTTTAAAAAGTTAATTTGTGAAATATTTACGCGGGCGTGGCTTAGTGGTAAAGCGTCTCCTTCCCAAGGAGAAGATCGCGGGTTCGAGTCCCGTCGCCCGCTCCAAATGCTTGGAGTTGCTACAACAAGTTTATCTCCTGATAAAAGAGCTCAATCTATAAAACTATTCTAGTAATCTTAATCACACATACAATTTATAAATCGGTGATCGAATCAGCACTATAGGTACGATTTTTAACTTAGACAAATAAAGACCCCGATTAATTTTATTTAATTGGGGTCTCTCACTGTAGAACTATCCTTCTATCTTACCTTAACATCCGGGTACTTTCTCTGTAGCTTCTCGAGATTTTCCTTTGCTTCCTCAAACTTAGCTTTCAAGTCGTTTAAATCAACATCATAGTCATGCCAATACACGGGAACGTCCTCCCCAACTTCATCGAAGTATTCAATATGATGCTTGTTACCATTATCATCCTCATAGTAGTGATAACCCATCACAGGGTGCTTATAGTTATTCTTGGCTATATCAAGCGCTAATTTAGCCTCGTAAATTAATCTTCTAGGATCGTCAGCTGGAAGATGCATATAATAGAAGTGACGATCCAAACGTGCGTCGAGTGTCAACGCATCCGCAACTAAGGCCACAATGGCAATTAACTCCAACAACATTTTTTTTCTCCTTTCTTTTTATATTTTTTAAGTGGGTGCACTTTATCATCAAAATAACATCAAATCAAGTGATCATATAAACTACACATATGCTGAATAAAAATGTTATTTACGATTTAACTTGCTCGGGTTAAAAATCTAAGTCTAAGAGATCATTATTAGCAAATCTCAGAAATAATTCAGATACATAGACGATCTAGCACGCTCAACCGTTTCGGTGGCTATCTTTCTCGCGAAAGCGGTCCCTTCCTTAAGAATAGAAAACACATCTGATTTTTCACTAGCGTGCCTTTTCTCTCTTATAGGGCCTAAAAAATTCTGCATAGCTATATTTAATTTCTCCTTCACTTCTACATCACCGACGGTGCCTTTAACATACCTTTCTTTAAGATCCGCTACCTCTTCTTTGTTCGGATTAAAAGCATCGTGATATATGAATAAGGGATTTCCTTCAACTTTACCTGGATCGTTGGCATGGATCCTACCTGGATCTGTATACATGTTCTTAATCATCTTTGCTACTGTCTCTTCGTCATCCTTAAGATAAATTGCGTTATTTAAGGATTTGGACATTTTAGATTTTCCATCTATACCAACAAGACGACCTACATCACCGATTAAAGGTTTGCATTTGACAAAAGTAGGACCGTAAATCTTATTAAATGCTTCAGATATGTTATTTGTATCTCTAATATGTGGTACCTGATCCTCTCCTATAGGAACTAAAATTGGTTCTTTAGATTCCTTAGGATCGGGGGAAACAAATAATATATCTGCGGCCTGACTAACCGGGTAGTACATAAAACCTGTAGTAACAGACTTGCCTTGCGACATTAACATCTCTTTTTCCAACCTTATGGTAGGATTGCTCTCCATCCATGAGAATGGGGTGACCATACTTAAATAAACCGTAAGTTCGGCTAATTCACGAACAGCGCTCTGAAGGACAAAATGAACATTTTCCTTAGTAGGGTCTAATCCAACTGCCAGAAAATCAAGAACCACTTCCCTGACAGAATCCTGAATTAGTTTCGGATTATCTGCATGGGTTGTGAGAGCCTGAACATCAGCAATCAAGAAGAAGCACTCATAATCATCCTGAAGCTTTACATAATTTTTTAACGCTCCGATATAGTGTCCTAAATGGAGTGGACCTGTGGGACGAATCCCTGTTAATAATCTTTTCTCTTTCATAATCAATCTGTTAAATTTATAAATCTTAATTTTCTGGCACCGATGCGAGGAATTGAACCTCGACCAATGGTTTTGGAGACCACCGCTCTACCGTTAAGCTACATCGGTAAGTTCTACAAAAAACACTCTCCCTAAAAGAAACAATATCTTTTTAATCATAGCAGGTGAAGCAGTACAATGTACACTCGAAATATATCGTCATGGTACATTCCTACTCTACCGCCATTATTTGAACATCCCACTTCCCTAATCCCCGATCTCCAACCATATACTTACTTGAGACAAAAAAAACCCGCTAATGCGGGTCAATTACCAAACCTTAGTTGTTAAAAACCACAGAGTTGACCCGCAAAATTATGCGCGATGCCAACCTCTATTGATTTTAACAGCTAACAAGTAGTACATATCTGGAGATAATCTTATACAGAAAATATAATAAGTCAACACTCAGTAACACATTTCAAATAACCTCGAGTTACTGACTATAATCCGATATTAAAACCTCAATCTCGGTTTAAACAGTATTGTGGTGGTAATTTGCATAAAATACCACATCAACCTATAATCTTTACAAAATAAAAACAAAAGGAGAAGGAAAATGACAACTTTATTTTCTAAGATAATCGGGGTTATCAGATTAATAATCCATCTTGCAAACCCTAAGCACCGTAGGATCTTCAAGGAAGTCACACATTCACTTACAAACGATAAAGATTACAAGCGGGAAAAGACATTCGTAATGATGGTCGGTTTATCAAAATCGGGGAAAACATACGTTGTGGAAAATAACTCATCTTTAAGAGATTTCTTCAGGGTCTCAACAAGTAAAATTCACGATTTAATTAATGAGAATTTCAATTTCCTTAAAGATGATAATAGTGTCAATGGAAAGGCCTACTGGGAAAGACAATATCTCACAAGAATGGTGAGAAAAAGATTAATAAACCAAGCTTTAAAAGAAGGAATAGCAATTGTCAACGACTCATGTAATCTTCGTAAACCTCCGAGAAAGAAGGACCTATATAAAGCCAAAAAATTTGGCTATCAAATAGTGCTTATATGGGTATTATGCTCAGAATCGGAGCTTTTAAAAAGATTACAAGAAGCAGATGAAAAAAGTATCAGAAATGGGGGAAAGCCGGTATGGATTTCACTTCATGAAATGCAGGAGAAAATTTTTAATAACAAAAACAGGCCTGATAAAAATGAGGCTGATAGATTAGTACTCGTGTTATCTCCAATAGATGATGACCCGATAAGAATTTATTAGCCTAAAGGGCAGTATATCAAAATACTGCCCTTTTCTTTTTTTCGAAATTCCTCTTCATAAAACGCATAATTTTTTATAATGGTAGCAATAATCTATTTTCCTACCACTACGAAAAAATTTTGACTCTCACAGAAAAAATGTTACTATATCGGACAAATACAAATAAAAGGAGAGAAAGACGTGAAACGCTTCATATCGGTGGTGTTTTTTTTGTTTCTAACTATAGCTTTGAGTGGCAGTATTTACCAACGACAAGTAATGTTAAGCACAGTGAGGGAAGAATTAAATATCAATGATTTCAATATAACACCTACACCTGTAAAAACCACGCTAACACTTGTAGAGGATAGAATGACGGTGGAAAATCCAACATATACCAGGGTCCCTACACCAACACCTACACCTACACCAACCCAAGTATCCTTGCCATATGTAGAGTGCCCTGAAAATGGTGAAGACTACATTTGCTTTGGAGATTACTACAAAGAACTACCAAAGACCGGTTGGGAGGACAACAATATTATTCCGAAGTACATCGTGTTACATTGGGATGGAAGACCTGAAAAACCATATAATAAATGGCTATCAACCGGAACGTGGTTTGGCCTAGGAAGCGCAAAGTCGTCTCATTTCGGAGTAGGAATCGATGGCGTAGGACAGTTTTTACCGATGTTTGTGGACAGCGTAAAACAATCAAAAGCCGCTGACAATTGGGTGTTTGATGCTCAATGCATAAATATTGAAATAGCGGGAAGAAATTTTAATGCCATTGTAAATGGAGAAGCAGACGATGAGATGAAAACCACAATAGAAACGGTTACAAACTTTACGCTGGAATTAGTAGTAAAATTGATGCGCCAATACAATATATCAATTGAAAACGTATTGGGCCACTATCAGGTTCTAAATGGAAAAGTAGATCCAGGAGATCTTTGGCTCCAGGAATATTTTTTACCCAAATTAAGAAACCTGATCGAAAAATAAAACCGGGATCGCTTGTACAAAACATTTAACAAACGATCCCTTTTCTTTTTTCTTTTCGACGCTCTTTCTTTTTCAGAAATTTTAATCTATACTTTTAACTATGAGTACAGAAAACTTCCCAAAAACAGAAACGGATACGCCCCAGGAGCTTCAAAAAAAAGACTTAAATATAGGTAAAAAGATCGGCAGAAAAACATTGTTTGTAATATTAGTCCTACTGGCTGTCACCCTCTTAGTTTTCCTATTTGTCTCCGGTTCTAAACAAAGAAATCAACCGCCCTCAGAATTTGAGGTAAGGGAAGAAACACAACCATCTCCAACAAGCCCAAGTGAACCGTTTGTAGAGATTGATATAGACAGAGACGGAGACAAAGAAAAAGTTCCGGAAAAGATAGCCAATTCCAAAATACTTCTGCTCACAAAAGAAGGAGAACTTTACACAATAAACCCCGTAGATTTAAAAAGGACACTGCTATTGAAGGACGTGAAAGCTTTTGCATCCTCGGAGGATAAGAAAAATATAGCCTATTTGAAAACGTGCCCGGAAATGAGCAATATCTCCAAATGCGACAATAATATTTACATTTTCAACATTGAGACCGGAACAACGGGAAAAATAGAATCCGACTCTACCACTCAGCGCAAAGTTCAGTGGTCTCCCGATGGAAGGTACCTTTTGGTGGAAATGGGAACAAGCGCTCTCGGCCTTAATAAAGTAATTTCAGTAGCCGATGGAAAAGAGACCGGATGTACATTCTCAGGAGAATTTATATGGGTAAGTAACAATGAATTAGTTACAAAACTTTTTATGGATGGGTATGCTATGAGACCGGGAGAAATAAACCAAGCTACAGGCATCAGAAAAATCAACGTTGAAACATGCGAATCTGAAAATATAATTCTTCCCTCCGACACCGAAGACTTTTATGCTAAAAAAGTCGTAGATGGGAATTTAATCGTGGAAAAAAATTATGTCGCAAAAAAGGAAGATTGGCTTGATTTTAAAGGAGGGTCAAAAATTCAAACTACGTACGAAAAATACAATCTGCAGACAAAAACCAGGGAGCCCTACCCGGCTTACGCAGAAGAGTTGAAAAAAGAAAAGTCAAGAATTGAATCTCTTCTCCCCGATTCTATAAATCCAAAAAGTGTATTCATCAGTGACAAGGAAGTGGCGGAAGGATGGGAACTTGTTAATGTTTATACAGGCGGGTCACTATACAACAATGTAGTGTTTCTAATAGGTCCGGATAAAACTGTTGCAAAAGTAGACGAAGGCGCTATAGGAAAGTGGCTCTAGCCCATTTGCGCTCACTTTATTTATTTTTCTCAAATTTTCTTTCTTTTATACCTGAGAATAAAACACAAAATAAACCGATCATTGATAAGAGCATCCCCAAATAAATAAAGGGATTAAAGTAAAAAATTTCTACCTTCTCTCCGGGCTTTACACCACTTAACCAAAGATAACCAAAATTATCTTTACCGATTTTAATATCACTCTTTCCATAAACTTTCCACCAAGGAGAATACTTAATAGAGGAGTTAATATTGCCGTTATTATCATTATCCCCACTTTCTTTCACAAAACTGGCTATAACAGGATTGTTATCTACCCTTTTCCAACACTCATCTGAAATGTCACTTATTGAAGAATAGATATAGAGTTTTTCTTCCCAGGAGAGGTCGGACTGTAAATTCAAATAATTATATCTTTTATCTATAATTGAATAAGAATTAAAATCATGAATGAGACTGGAGGTACTTACTTCCTCTAATAAAACCAGGTTTCCATCTTCTATTTCCTTAGTACTTATAATGTAATCTGCTTTATTCTCAATATCTAAAAGACTTGCCTTTTTAAGTAATTCCTTTTCTTCTACTGGACCATAAAAATACTTGAAGGTGTTAAGAGTATAAAGATCTAATATTGACACTGCATAAGGATATAAGAAGGTATCAGAATTGTCATAAAACAAGAAGACGCCGGGTTTTAAATCTTTTAGCGTGCTGTAAGGAGGAATTTTATGAACCTCATTTTTATCCATCTTCGCAAAATTAAAACTATAAGTGTTATTTCCAAATGTAGAGGGACCGGCTAAAACTTCCAGAAAAACAAGACAGGAAATTCCAAAAGCCATAATTTTTCCGAATAAGAAAGTGAAACCTTTAAACTTAACTTTTATCTTTTTTACTAAAAATTTAATAAACATATCCAAACCATAAACACTCATAACATACATAGGAACAAAAATAAGGACCATGAAAGCAGGAACAATTGTTAATCTATTAAACAATGGCAGTTTGAACAAAAAATCCGAAAAGGGATTGTAAGTAACAAGAACAAAACCTACAAAAATGGAGATAAGAGAGAAAGTGAGAATCTTGTCCGTTTTCTTTTTGGTAAAAATCCTCACCAGCAAAACCACTAAACACAGGAAAAAGAAAATTGATGCTATCAAACCCGGGGTAAAGATTGCCGCCCCGAATAAATGCCTGAAAGGGGGGAAATAACTCCAAAATTCTAGCATTTTTATCTTATTGTTAATTCTCCATCCCTTACCTACGCTTTCAGATATTCTTCCGGTGCTGCTTTTCATTAAATACAAAAAAGGCAGAATTTTAATAGCAAAAATAAAAAACGACAAAATGGGAACAAAAATAAGCTTTTTTATATTTTTAACGGCATCCTTTCCATGGACAAAAGTCACTAATAAAATCCAAAAAAACCACATTGCAATAACGATATTCAGGTTTCCTTCAAAAGACAAGGCAAAAGACAAGGATAAAAGTATAAGATCAAAATTACGATGGTTCTTAAAATAAAGAAAGGTAAAAGTTATTATCAAAGGAATCCATTTGTATGAGTATAGGTATTCAATTCCGACTCCCGGCGATAACCTCATAGTAACAAAACCGTTAAAAGTGAAGACAACAGCGCCAAAAAGAGATTTGATTCTATCAAAACCCATTTCTCTAAAAAATATGAGAGAGAAAACTGATATCAGAAATAATTGCAGAAGAATGAAAATACCAGACGCAGTATAAACATTTTCAAAAATCAGAAAAATAAAATTAAAAGGAGAAAAATAAGCAGATATAGGATTGGAAAAGGCATCAAAACCACCTCCGAATCTGCTATTCCAAATTGGAGGCTCCTTATAAGTCAGAATTGATTCCCGGAAAAAATGAAAGAACGGAATTTGAATATTATTAAAATCTTGAGCCGAAAGTGTTTGCCCTTTAAACAACAATTTGTTTAAAAAAATCACATTAAGAAAAAATAGAAAAATTATCGGAAAAAGCTCTTCCCTAAAATGCTTCTTGAATCTTAAGAATATAATTAAAAGATATAAATTAGGAACAATTAGAATAAAGACCAATAGAAATTTATTTAGGATATCTACCCACATCACATATAGTCTAATTTAGAAATTAAATTACTGCAAACAAAGAAAATCCGAAAAGCACAGATAAGCGAAGTGGCTTTTTTCAGACATAATTTGTAGAATACAATAGTCGGCAAGATAGCGATAAACTGATGCCCGGTATATTTAATTTTATTTTGACATGCCGCAATATTTTATGCCGAAGTAGCTCAATGGTAGAGCAAGCGCATCGTAAGCGTTAGGTTGTGGGTCCGATTCCCACCTTCGGCTCCATAAAATCCGATAAATTATGCAAAATAAGGCCTCGTGTACTGCTACAAACATTTAAAACCTTAACTGGACAATTCTACTACTATGGGGTATAATGACGAAGATAAGATTAACCAAAAATATAACAAATAATAAAAAGGAGAGAAAAATGAAAAAACATCCTGGAAAGGTATTTTCCTTCTCATTGTTTTTGATCTTGGGGATAGCAATATTTCTAAGATTCAAGGGTTTGGGGGAGACGGCTGCAGGTACCGTCCTGGCAGTTACCTATACTTTGATGGCGGTAGTTTTTTTGCTATACCCATCAGAAAACAAAGAAAAAAAGGAAAAGCCTATGGCTACCCCTAAGAATTATAATAGGAGTAAGAAGTAGATTGTGAAATTGAAAAAAAGATCTTTGGAGGAGATAAAGGAATGGAAGATGAAAATCACAAAAATGTGACGGGAATGCCGGACGATCTTCCAAAAGAAATATGGTGGATTGCTCTGGCATTTGTCGGGGGTTTAGTTATAACGATAGTAGTAATATTGATGGAGATTTTTTAATAAATTCGGGATAGGATTTTTTCAAAACAAAAACCTATCCCGTTTTTTTTTCAAAATTACAAAAATAAATCTCCGAAATTTGGTAAAATATTTTCATGAAAACAAAAAAAGCCGTAATTGCAGCCGCAGGACTCGGAACAAGATTTCTTCCCGCTACAAAAAGCATTCCAAAAGAAATGCTACCTATACTAAATGCCCCTATAATTCAGTACCTAGTAAAGGAACTTGCTGATTCCGGAATAAAAGAAGTCATAGTAATTACAAGGCCCGGGTTTAAAACATTTAATCAATATTTTTCACGTGACGGAAAACTGGAAAAAATACTGACGGAAACCGGCAAATCGGAACTTGCCAAAGAAATAAAAGAAATCACAAAAATGGCAAAAATGAGATTCAAGCCACAGGATAAAGATTTACCATACGGAAACGGCTCTCCTATCCTAGCTGCTAAAAAATTTCTGAAAGAAGGAGAAAGTTTCGTCTATATGTTTGGGGATGACTTAACCATTTCAAATATCCCTGTTACCAAACAACTTATGGATGTTTTTGAGGAGGAGAACCCCAAAGCGGTAATTGCCGTCCAGGAAGTACCGTTAAAAGAAGTTTCAAAATACGGTATTGTTGCCTACAAGGAAAATCCCGAGAGTAAATATGAAATATCGGGGCTAACAGAGAAGCCTACAATGGAAGACGCCCCATCGCAAATGGCTCAGTTCGGAAGATTTGTTTTGTCGTACGATGTTGTAAAAGAAGCAGAAAAAAGAGTTCTTGGAAAGGGAAACGAATTATGGCTCGCGGATATTTTAAATAATCTAGCAAAAAGAGGTGAAAAGATAATAGCCAAACCTATTGAAGGGGAGTGGCTCACAACGGGGGATCCTTTGAGATTCACGGAAGCGACACTCAAATTCGCGATGCAAAGACCTGACATAAAAGACGAGTTGATTGATTTCATAAAAAGAGAAATAATTTAAAATATCGAGTCATTTTGTAAAAATTATTAAAAATTAACGCATTATTAATTTATACCGTGTAAGTAGTAGTTAAACATGAAAAGAGATAAAGCAAAAAATATCAAAAGATTATCGGAGAAAGACCTGGAACAAACTCTGAGAAAAAGAGTGCTGGCTATTTTAATAGTTTTGACTATCGGTATACTTGGTTTTTTCGTTTTTGCGCCACAAATAGGCTCCTTATTCGGATATTTTTCAAAACACAGAAACGACCCCGGGTATGTACCAACGCCCAAACCCATGCCTCCGGTATTTATTAATGCTCCAAAGGCAACTAACAAAGATAAAATAACACTTATGGGAAAAGCTCTTTCGGGAGCAATAGTTAAGATATTTGTAAACGGGCCTGAAAAAGGATCCACTACCGCCGGTAATGATGGAATTTTTACATTCCCCGATATTCAACTTAACTCCGGAACAAACACAATTTTTGCTAAATCTTACGACAACAACGGAAATGAGAGTGATAGCTCAGAGTTTCTGGTAATAGTTTATGATAAAGAACCTCCTAAAATAACAATAGAAAGCCCGAAAGATGGCGAAACAATAAAAAATCTAAACAAAAGAATTGAAATCAAAGGAAAAATAAGTGAAAAAGCCAATATCAGCATAAACGAGAGAACTGCTATTCAGAACTCCGACCTATCCTTCAGTTATTTACTATCCGTTAATGAAGGAGAAGTAAAAATAAACATTGAAGCCACAGATTTGGCGGGAAACAAATCCTCAAAAGAAATTACAGTCAAATATTCGAAGAGTCAATAAATAATACACAGAAAACCAAAAACATAATCTGCGGATAAAACAGGCTGTTTATAAACTGAGATTCCAATAAAAGAGGTAAGATTACCGATGCGGAAATTAAACTTCTCTCTCCTTTTTTTGCAGAGGCACCGAAAAGTGGAAAAATCAAAGCCAAAAAATAAGACAAAAATCCTAAAATACCTGTTGTCGCAAAAACGAAAAGAAGACTTGAATCAGATCCTGTTGCTGAATGAACATTTTCCTCCCCGATATCCAGAAACCCATATTCCTCTTGAGCATAACGATAGGAGTTAAATCCTACTCCCGTCCAAAAGTTATCTTTTACAATTTCAAGAGCATTTCTCCAGGAAACCAGCCTGAGACTGGCAGAATCGGCCGGGTCGGTAATACCGGATAATCTTGTTTGCACCCTGGGAATGGCAAAATAGGCCAAAAAAACCACTATAAACGCCGCAATTAACAATACCCGAGATCTAAACAACCCATAGAGCAAAATCGCAACCCCAAGCATTCCCCAGGCACTTCTGGAAAAAGTTAGAACCAGGGCGGTAAATATTATTAAAAAAGCAATAAAGTCTCCTTTTTTCGGTTTAGGAAATTCATCCGATACTTTAGCAAAATCCTCAGTATGCTTGAGATTCTGAAAATCCATATCCCCTTTTCTTTTTTCCGGAAAAAATTTCTCCAAAAGCAAAACTAAACAAATAACGAAATAGGCACCGACAAAGTTCGGGTCAAAAAAAGTTGAAGCCAAACGGTTTTTATGAGGATCCCATCCAAGTTCAGGATCCAAAACCGTAAAATCAGGCAGTACTAAAAGTTGGATAAAACCTATAATAGCAAGAAAAACACCGGAGTATATAAAAGCCTTGAAAATCTTTTCCTTCGTTATTAATTTTTTATCCATCATATTAAAAACGACTACTCCTGAAAGAAGATACGAAAAAAACCTGAACAGATAAAAGGCGCTGACAACAAAATCCTCTGCAGGTATTTCCAATGTAGAAAAAGAAAAAACTAGGGAAGCAAGTGCAAAGACGGAAAAAATCGCAAAGAGAAAAGAATTTTTCGGTATTCTGAAGGATTTTTTTACAAGTGCAAAATAAACAACTCCTAAAAAGGAGAAAAGCGCGATAGCTATGTCAAAAAGATAGATATTCATCCCTTCACTTTTGGAAACAGACACAAGCTGATTTAAGCTCAACAAAAGCAACGTGATGTAAAAGCTAAGATTTAGCATATTTGAGATTCCAAGATTTTCGGGCAAAAAAACCAAGTAAAATAAGAACAATAAACTCCGAAGCGATGGTTATCCATGAAGCGCCATAAAAAGAATATTTGGGTATAAAAATAAAATTGGAAATCATATTAAAAGAAAAACTTATAAAGTATATCCAGGGAAGATACTTCTGGTAGCCCAAGGTAACTATCAACCAGGAAAGCGGAGATGTCAGATAAAAAATAAAAAGGCCTCCCGAAAGTATTCTTAAAACACCGATGGATTGAAAAAACTCATTTCCTCCTAATATTTTTACGGCTAGCGGCGCAAACACTACTCCCAGTGAACCTACTAAAACACCGGAGAGAATTGAAAAATAAATAACCCGTGAAAAAGTTTTCCTCAATCTATCTTCCCCTTTTGCCATGTCCCCTACCAGAACGGGATAAACCGAATTCATAAAAAAGGTCGGAACGACAAGTAAAACTTCGAAAACTTTATACGCCAAAGCATAAACAGCAACACTTTCGGTGTTGCCCAAACCATAGGAAGATGGAAGTTTCAAAATTGAAAGCATTAAAGCGTCTTCCTTAAAACTCATCTGACTGAATATAAACATAATTCCAATAGGAAGAGAGGCCGAAAACAGATATTTTAGAAGATTCTTATCAAGAGAAAAATCCGGGGTGACACCCATCTTCCTAAGAAATAACAAACTGACAACAAAAGTTATTATTCCGCCTATTACATAAGAAAAATTAACCCACATTATATCAGCATTAGACTTTGAAAGAACCAAAATCAAAATGAAAATTACCGCATATCCTAAAATGTAAGCAATGGTTGAGAAATCGTATCTCAGTTTAACTTGAAAAAAAATATTAGCCGTAGAGTATAGAGATTGAGTAAGAAGAATGAAAAGACCCAGTGTTATACCCATTCTTAATTCGGGAGAGTAGGGGAAAAATTTCAAAACTACGGAAAGTAAAGCAATAATAAGCAATGAAAATAAAAATCTTATTATCAGAATATTTCCAAGATATTTTCCGGCGTTACTCCAGTCCTTTGTGAGTTCTCTTGCCGCAATAGCATTTACTCCAAAGTCGACTATTACAAAAAAAAGGGCCGGCCAGGACTGCATCAAGCTAAAAGCGCCATATTCCTCTCTTCCATACGACCTGGTTATAATCATTACGGCCAGCATCGTAATTGACATACTAATTATCTTTCCTGCTATCTGATAAACTGTATTCGCAGCAACCTTGGTTGCAGTATAGGATTTGAATTTTTTAAACATTATTCTTGCCCCTTTGAGCAGTTATAAATATTCATATCACCAGAAGATAATACCGGAGGTTTTCCTTCAATTTTCTTTATTTTTTTCACAGTTTCATAATGCAGATAAGGAACTTTATCTTTATTTACCCAAGAAAAATGATCATACGGTGGGTCGTACCTTATTGTAAAGGGCATTACCGCTCTAACTCTGTCGTCTTTAAGCCATACATCTTCAAAGGCTATTTTGAAGTTCTCAGCAACCTTTTCCACCGGTAAGTAGGAGCTGTCGTAACTCTCCCCTTCCGCATGAGCCCATCCCGTTTCTGTTATAAAAACCGGCAGATCTTTATTAAGCTTAAGCTCATCTTTTAAAAACTTCAATTCTTCCTCGTATGCCCGTATGCTCCATCTACCGGTATCGTACGGACTTCCGGAAAAATTGGGTTGGGGATAGGGATGCGATGCCCACCCATCAAGTTTTTCAAAAATCCCCGGAACTTTCTCATTCATTTTTCTCATAAATTCAAAGGAATCTAAGCTTTCATTACTATTGGGAGCACTGACATTAAAAGCACCGTTAAGCATATAAAAGTTCGGGTTTACATTTTTAAAAGTTTTTATCGTATAATCCAAAACTTCCGCGTATTCTGACGGATCCGCGTCCCCGTTCCAAAACTTATCATCATTAGGCTCATTGTAAACACTTATATACCTGTATTTTATGGGCCAAACAAAAGTGTTTAAAAATTCCGCTGCTTTTTTTGTTTGTTTTTGATAATGTTCAATATCTACATTCCAAAGTTGTATTACCGGAATCAATTTTTTGCTTATCAATTGGTCAAAAACCCTACCCCACTTTCCCTTATCATAATCTTTTACATTATAAGGAATTAAAACATATCCCCATTCCCCGCCATTTGAATTCACAAGATTCTGAGCGATTTCAAAGAAATCCTTATCTTCGGCATATATGTAAAGTCCGAATTTATTATTTTCCTTCCAAAGAGGATCGGCGTCTGTATAATAAACGTACCGGATATTTTGAACAACCGCGCAAGGTTCGCTTTCATCCCAGTTTTCCTCTGCATTAAAAACAAAACTCAAATCTGCTTCATTTACCTCATTCTGCTCTTTTTTTTCAACAAATTCTTTATAAATCAAAACCGAAGCAGTAAGAACAAGGACAAAAAAAATAACATTTCTGACAGGAGTTTTAACCCCTTTCCCGAGCTTATCCATAACTTATTAATTTTATCATTTTATAACTTGAGACGTCCTGATATTTATCGTGTAAAATTGAGTACTGAATGAGTAAAAAAATAAAAATTATCATCGGTATTTTTGCTTTCGCTCTTGCCCTTTTTACTGGGCTTTGGGTTGTGGGTAAAAAAGAACCGAATGAAAGAAACTTAAAAGTTTTTTCACCTTTTTCCGATAAATCAAGCATCTTTTCTTTTTTCTCCAAAGAGAAAGAACATCCGAAAAAAATAATATATGGATATCTTCCATATTGGAATCTAAATAAAATCAAATACCTGCAATTAGACAAGATCACAGACATTGCTTATTTTGGGCTTTATCTTGATGGAGATGGAAATTTTATTACCACCATAAACGGAGAGGACGGAAGTTCTGTTGTAGAACCGGGCTACGATAACTGGAAAAACAACGAAGATTTAAAAAATCTCATAAAAGAATGCAAAGAAAAAAATGTAAGATTTGCTCTAACAGTCATTGCCCATAGTGACGAGGAAAATAATGAATTTCTAAATTGTAGAGAATGCTGGGATACTTTGATCAGAAATCTTAAAATTGAGCTGGATGAGAAAAGGATAAAGGACGTGAACTTAAATTTCGAGCATGCGGAGGGAGTTGACGAGGATATAGCGAAAAAGTTTTCTGAATTTGTTGAATATTTAAACAGCAAAATGGACGAAACGTACGGCAACACGTATCTTGTAGTTTCGGCTTTTGGAGATTCAGCGACTCAAAAAAGAGTAAGCTCCGATCTGGAAAATTTGGGCCGGGCGGCAGATGGTGTTTTTATAATGGCTTACGATTACCACCAACCGACTTCGGAAGAAGTAGGACCGATCTCCCCTATAGAAGGTCCCGGTTCTGATGTAAAAGAAACTATAAAGGATTTTCTTTCCAAGGTTCCTCCGAACAAGATAATTCTCGGCATCCCTTACTACGGTTACAATTGGCTTGTTGAAGACGATTCTCAATATGCGAAAAGAGTTTCGGGATCTGATGAAAACGGATTTTCAGAAGCTCAATCTTATGAAGATGTCCTGGAAACAATAATAAAAATTGCACCCGAGCTAAAGTGGAATAACGAGGGAAAATCTCCTTATTTTACCTACGTAAGTCCTAAAACCAATGCTCTAAGAACCGTTTATTACGAAAATACCGAGTCGCTTAGATACAAATACGACCTTATAAAAGAACACGAGCTTGGAGGGGTAGGAATATGGGCTCTGGGATACGATGGGGGCTACACAGACTTATGGGACCTTTTATACGAATATTTTGTTAAATAATATCTGGCAGATAAAACAATGGACACCTCTAAAGTCATTTTGGTGGGCTCATCAGGACTCGAACCTGAGACCTTTGCAATGTGAATGCAACGCTCTAACCGTCTGAGCTATGAGCCCAAAAACAATGCTAAAACAACACTGCAGGTATATTTTACTACACCTTGTAGTTCCAATTTATCAGGAATAAGATTAATTGACTATGAGTAATAAAAAGATAAAAACTGCAATTGCCGATTATTTGCTTACTCTCACAATTTTTGCGTTGGTTTTCTCGGTTGTTTATTTTTTTGTCGGGCAACTATTTGAGGTCACGGGAGAATCTATGGTTCCTAATTTCCAGGATAAAGAACAATTGCTGGCAGAAAAAATATCGGTGAATTTGTCAAATCTTGAGCGTGGGGATGTCATAATCTTTAAAAACCCATTTGAAAATGACAGATTGCTGATAAAAAGAATAATAGGACTTCCCGGAGAAAAATTTCAGATTTCAAACGGATTGGTTTATATTAACGGAGAAAAGTTAACGGAAAATTATTTACCGGAAGGAACTCAAACAAAAGGAAGAAGACTCTTAGAGGAGGGACCGGAATATACTATTCCGGCAAATTCTTTTGTAGTTTTAGGAGATAACCGTGAAAAAAGCACGGATTCCAGAGATTGGGGATATGTTAAAAACGAAATGATAGTTGGAAGGGCAGTTCTGGTTTACTATCCGATAAAAAATATGAGAATTGTAAAAAGGGTAAATTATTGATAATAACGGGATTTTTAAAGAATCGTTAAAAAAATGATAACTGTCTAGATCGTTACTTTTTAATCTTTACCTTTTCTTTCGGAGCTTTTGTCTTTTCCTTTTTACTTACTCCCAATTTCTTTTCAGACCCTTCCACTGCTATTACGTCTACCCTTTTCTTTTTTCTGTTTTCCCAGGAAAATTCTACTACTCCGTCAACCCTGGAATGCAAAGTAAAATCCCTTCCCATATATACATTATCACCGGGAAGTATTTCCCTTCCTCGCTGTCTTACAATTATCTGACTTCTCTTAACGGGAGAACCACCGTAAACCTTAACTCCGAGTCTTTTTCCCGAAACGTTACCTCCCTGAACTGCCTTGGAACCTCCAGCTTTTGTATGCGCCATATTCTTATTTCCCCTTCTTCAAATTTTTACCTGATTTTTTGCTGACACTTTTGACTGCAACTTCTTTAACCGGCTTTTTCTGGACACTTTTTTCCTTCACAACCTCTTTCTTTGCTTCTTTTTTTGGCTTCGTTGGTACTGGTTTTTTGTTAACTTTTCTCTCTACAGTCTTCTTTTCAGCTTCAACAACCTCTTCGACTTCTTTTTCGCTTTTTCTAACCTTCTTATTAGCGTTTTCAATCGTATCCACCTTTACAACACTCATAGGCTGTCTATGACCCTTGACCTTCTCGTACCGTGACTTTTTCTTAAATCTAGCAACTCTTACCTTTTTCCCAAGTTTCTCCTCTAAAACCGAAATTTTAATAGAAATTCCAGAAGCGTAAGGTTCTCCGACAACAATATCAGTATCATCGGCATAAAATAAAACCTCCGCCTTAACAGGATTCTTTTGTCTTTCCAACTCAATAACATCCCCTTCGTGAACAAGGTATTGCTTTGAACCTAATTTTATTGCTGCATATTTTTCCATATTAAACATAAGGATATTACACTAATACTGAAAATTGAGCAATAGCCCGCAGCTTAGAGCTGGGAACTTGCACCCAATATTATTAGCAAATCATAATCACTGTCATCAGGAAGATCGTCTTTCACCTCTATGTCGGGAAATTTACTTTTCATATCCTCTGTGATCATATCTTTATAGGTTTCTGCGGCACTCTTTTTAAATTGCAAAACAGTAGAGTCAGTTTTTGTGTTCGCGGTATCTATCGTAAGAACCGTATAGCCAAAATCTTCCAAAAAAACCTTTGTCCTTGCTGCTAAACCATTTATTCCCGCACCGTTTTCAAGTCTGATTTTTAGATTCCCTTTTTGCACTTTTGCGTTCGGATCAGTTTCGGCACCGCTGTCGGTCCCTCCATTTTTCCCGTCACTTTCGGACGCTCCACTACCATTTTCAGATTGCTCATTTTCAACGGACTGACTTAGAACCTGCGCATTTTCCTGACTTTGACCCGTCTGTGCCATCTGAGTATCAACAGATTTTTCTCCCTTAAAGTTTCTGATACCAAAATAAGCGCCCACCACCAACAATAGGACGCCAACGACTGAACCTACAACTACTAAAGCCGGACTTTTTTTCACTTCGACTGGCAGGGGCAACAAATTAAGAAGATTTAACTGACTCTCCAAAATCAACGGGTCGGAATCTATAAGAAAATTGATAATGGTATTTATCTCCATTCCCGCCGGAGCCTGGGAGCCATCACTGAAATTCGGGCTTGTTATAGGCTTCACCTCATATCCGGGAATTTCAAACGAGTCGCAATTAAAAGTGAAAACACACTTAATAGGACTGGATTTTTTATAAAATGACAAATCTTTCACCAGAGCTGATAATTCTTCTGACGTTTTCTTGCTTTTGTTCTCATAGACTCCGGAAAAAAATATACCGTTCAGCTCGGAAAGTGCGATTACCTGATCCCCATCTACTTCGGCCACAAAAACTGCAGGATCATTTATACCTTCATATTTCGGAAGAGCCAAAACCCAGGGTATTATACCTCTCAGACTAATATCTAAGATGTTAGACACTTCCAAAAAACTATTCAATACACTCTTCTCAACTCCGACAAATTGGTAAACGAAAGGGACTAATTTCTTATATGAAAAATATAAATTATCCAACGGCAGATCCGGCTCTTTTGTTTTGATTTCGGAAATTATCTGTTCGTCAATATTATTTTCTCCTTTTGAAACCGTAACAAATCTCAGAAAAACATCCTGCGGCTCCATAATAAAATCCAACCTCAGCTTATTTTTTTTCAGGGGCGTTAAAGTGGAAACCAAACCCTCAATAATAGAAGCTAAACCCTTTGTATCCAGTATTTTTGAGTCGTCAACAATTTCTTTCGGAATATCAACCATGGCACTTTTAAGAACCGCCTCCTTATCAATGGTTGAAACTCTGAGAATATTGTTATTAATAGAGATAATTAAATCCTGCATTGATTAAATATACCATAATTATATCCTATCTATTCTCGTTTCCTCACCCGCAATTATTTCTCTCGCCAAAAGTTTACTTTTTATTTTGTCTTTAAAAATACTTACAATCTCTTCTAAATCGGAATCTTTTTTATAAGTCAAAACTATCTCATCAGAAACCGAAAGACCCGCTTCCTTTCTAAGATCCTGAACTTCCCGTATAAATTCCCTCAATCTACCTTCCTTTTCAAGCTCGGGCGTAATTTCGGTATCAAGTTCAACGTTAATATTTTCAGTTACTTTTACAGATTCTGAGACCTGTATATTTAAGGGTCCTTTCTCTTCAGTTAAATCAGCAGCCTCAATACTTTTCACGTTAACTTCCTCCAAAATCAATTTTTTGTATTCTTCCGGAACATCATCTTTTTTTGATATTTTGGCGGAATTCAGCACCTGCCTTACGGGTATTCCTTTTTCTACTCTTATGGAAAGAATCTGACTGGAAATTTCACGGGCTTTTTTCATATTTTTCAATATATCTTCCGAATCGGAGAAAAGTTGTTCCTCAAAAACAGGATAATCGCACAGATGAACTGATTTGGAATCAGTTTCTCCGCCCTTTATCAGCGATCTGTATACATTTTCAGACATAAAAGGAATTATCGGAGCCGAAGCTTTTGAAAATTCAAACAAAACTTTATACAAAGTTGATAAAGCCTCGTTATCGCCATGGGAAATTCTGTCCCGCGATCTTCTGACATACCAACGGGACAAATCGTCCACAAATTCTTCCAGGGATTTTACTGCAGGAGGTATGTTATAAGAAGACAGGCTATCGGAAATTTCCTTAATAACCCAGTTTAATCTTATCAGAATCCACTTATCAAGAACGTTATTGGATTTAACTGCATATTGTTCGTTCCAGTTATTTACCTGGGCATAAGTCAGGAAAAATACAGCCGAGTTCCAAAGGGGATTTAATACGTTTCTCAATTTGTTTTTCAGTTCCGATTCGTCAAAGTTCGTGTTTTCCCCTAACATTAATGGGGATCCCATAAAATAAAGTCTCAACGCATCTCCCCCGTATTTGTTTAGCACATCTTTTGAATCGGGATAATTTTTATACGTTTTACTCATCTTCCTTCCGTCGGTTCCGGCAAGAACTCCGGTTACAATTACATTGTTAAAACAACGGGAATTAAAAAGCAAAGTAGAAATGATGTGCATTCTCTGAAACCATGCTCTTACCTGTCCTTTATATTCAACAATAAAATCTCCGGGATAATTTTTTTCAAATTTCTCCTGATTTTCAAAAGGATAGTGAATCTGGGCAAAAGACATAGATCCTGCTTCCATCCATGAATCCAAAACTTCCGACCTTCTTCTATACTCCTTGCCATCTTTTTTTATTACAATTTCATCAATATAAGGCCTATGGAGATCTTTAACTTTCTGCCCCGACATATCTTCTATTTCCTTGATGGAAGAAAAAACTAATCTATCACCATCAGCAGATTCCCACACAGGCATAGGTGTGGCCCAAAATCTATTTCTGGAAATACACCAATCAGGAGCTTGTTCAATGGTTTTTTCAAAAATACCATTTT
>Ga0116149_1002076_pt1 | contig 22836 bp, 13 predicted proteins | sample AD_UKC057_MetaG_FD_89787 | JGI IMG/M metagenome (GOLD analysis project Ga0116149, IMG submission 89787) | Active sludge microbial communities of municipal wastewater-treating anaerobic digesters from USA - AD_UKC057_MetaG | ecosystem: Engineered > Bioreactor > Anaerobic > Digestate | place: USA... | reverse complement strand
GAAGGAGCATAGCCTTGACCTCTGTGACTGAGGAGCAATCCCGCGACGGCGGGACCAGCGAGCCAAAGCCCCCCAGCCCTGCGGGGCGGGGCGGCACCGGGCCATCTGCTTCGTTCCTCGGTCGGTCGAGTATCTCAGCGGATACACTCCTTCCCTCGGGCCTCGCATCTGGCCCGGTGGCGCTCCCGCCAAAACCGGAAGTAATTTTTGCACAGACCCTTAGGTCACGACCGGCCACTTGAAGGTGGACGACAGTTTCACGTGTTTGCCGGCGACCTGCGATTCCCGGGCGGCGGTGATGATCTCGACGACGTGCAACGCATGCTCCGGGGTGAACAGCGGTTCCTTGCCGGTCGCCAGGCACTCGGCGCACAGGGACGCGCCGTTTTCCCAGACGTAGGCATGCTTGGCGTCGGCGTAGCGCTTGAATTTGGGCTCCTGCGCCGTGCTGAGGTCCACCGCGTGCGGACCCCAGTCGTAGCCGGCCAACTTCATCAGACCCTTGCGTCCGGTGACGCTCAGAGTGTGGTGGTCTTGTCCCGTGTAAGCGTGGTCCTCGGGGTTGAAGTAGTTGAACCCGCATTCGATGTGCGACAACAGGCCGTTGCCGTGATCGAGCAGCACCATCGCGTTGTCCTCCTCGGTGACCGTCACCTCCCCTTTGCCCTGAACGTTCCGTTTAGGCGTCACGATGCCGGTCATGGCGGCCACGGAACGGCCGGGACCGAGCAGGCCGGTGAGGAAGGTCAGGTTGTAGACTCCCAGGTCGGGCAGACTGCCGCCCCCCTTGGTGTAGAAGAACGCGGCCCAATCGGGACCGAGATGCCCGTAGCTGGCATGCGCCGAGGCCACGCGACCGAGCGTGCCGTCCGCCAGCGTCTTCGCCATGAACGCGAACTGCGGACTCTGCACCACCGTCGGCGCGCCCCAGAGACGCAGGCCTTTGCCCTGCGCAAGCGCCAGGAGTTCCTGCCCGGCCGCGAGCGAGTTGGCGATCGGCTTCTCGCTCCAGACGTGTTTGCCCGCTTCGATGGCCTGCCGGTTCAGGTGCTCGTGCTCCTGCATATCAGTCAGGTTGACAAGCAGGTCGAAGGGCGCGCCGGTCAGCATCGGGGCGATGCCGGGATAGTGGTTCGGGATGCGGAACTTCTCCGCCGCCCGCTTCGCCCGCTCCGGAATGATGTCGCAGGCGCTGACCAGTTCGACATGCGGGCAGGCCGCGAGGTTGGGAAGATACATTCGCGATACGCTGCCGCAGCCGATGACGCCGACTGTGATTTTTCCGATTGGCAATTCGGACGCTGCTGCGGAGAACGGGTTGGGCACGGCGGCAAGCGCGCCACCCAGGAGAGCGGTGTTTCGGAGAAACCGACGGCGATTCGCGGGAGGCAATTGGTTCATGAAAGAGAGAGTGCTGGTGCTTCAGAAGAAAAGTCGAGTCATTCTCGTCGGGCCTTGAACTGCCGTTAAGGTCACATCTTCATATTTGACAATTGCCTGCGTGCCGCCTCGGCGCCGACATCGTGACCTCGGGGCCGGCGATCACCAACACGCGTGCCGCGGTCGCGGATTCGTTCGCCGACAGCGGCCCGCTGGTGGTCATTGCCGGACAGGTTCCGGAACACAGGATCGGGACGAACTCGTTTCAACACCTCGACGTTGCCTCGGTGTTCCGCCCCACAGCCAAGAGCGGGAATCGCCCATGCCGACATGGAACAGGGCCCATGTACAGAATCGTGGAATCGTGACTCGTGGTCGCAGCCCTTTCGATGCTGCCGTCACTCTGTATGAGGGCTATGGTTCGAGTGAGATCGAGCCCAGTCGATAGCGCCGCTGCCCATCGTCGTCGTCGAGCGGCAGGGCGATGACCGGGGTGCCGTCGCGTTCGCCGACGGAGACGAAGACATCGCAGGTGCCCGGCGCGGTCGCCGGGGCGATCAGACCGGCCGTAAAACGGCTGCGGTGCGAGGTGACAGGGGCTTGTCCCTTGGGACCGGGCTCGATGTCGCGCAGGTTGAAGGCGCTATCGGCCAACACGGCCACGATGCCGCCCTTGGCATCCTTGAGCGTCAGTGCCATGAACCCGCCCGGATAGCACGGGGCCACACCGACGTTGGCCCATTGGCTGTCCACTTCGAACGGCTTACCGATGGCAACGCGACTGGGCCAGGACATCTCCCGCAGGTGCAGCCGGTACCCGAGGCGGAGGTTGATTTGGTCCACGGTCTTGCGGGTTTCGGCGAGCATTTCATGCGGCCACCAATGGATGGTGAGGTAGCTCGCGTGGTAGTCCTCGACCGCCTTGATCAACAGCGAGCCATCCCCCCAGGCGCCGCGCCCTTTCGATGGGCCATAGTGCTCATGCTCGACGATGACCGGGAGCGTGGGCCAGAACAACCCGGCCATGTCCGCGTGATACCACGAGTGCGGCGGCGGCTGCACGCAGATGCTGTCGTCGCGCAGTGTGATGCCTCTCGAGAGCGCGTAATCCGTGAGCGGTTGATGCGCGCCCTTGGCTTGCGGTCCGGTCACGTCATCGATAATGGCCAGCCGGGTGCGCTTGAAATACTTCACGTGCAAGTCGATGTGCTGACGCATGATCTCGTTGGCGCGCTCCTGTGGGATCTGGCTGCTGCCGCCGGTGTGACCTTCGCCCCACATGCCATAAGTGCCGATATCGAAGAAGGCCACCTGCGGCCGCCCGTCGTAACGCTCGGCCAGCGCACGCAGGAAGTTCTCGAGCTTCGCCAGGAAAACCGGGTCCGCAAAATCGGGGTCCCAGAAGGGACCGTCCGGTTTCGGTCCCCTGCCCCATTCGTAGAACAGGCCTTTGGCCCCGGCGTTCTTCACCCACTCGGGCGTGGCGAACCGGGTCCAGTTCTCGGAGCAGGTCAGACGAAAGGCCACGCGCTTGCCTTTGGCGATCCAGCGTTGTGCGGGCGTATCCAGGATCGGCCAATTGAACTTGCCCTCCTCCGGTTCAACAAACGCCCAGGGGATGCGCAGATAGACGACGGACAGCCCGGGCCATTCATCGACGGTGTCGGCGGGCTCGAGCTTCGAGCCATAGTTCTTCGGAATGTTCGAGTAGAACATCAGGGTCCAACCCATGTCCGGATTGACCAGCGCGGCGCCGTTGTCCGCGGGTTTGACCACAATCGGGTCGGGCGCCGGCGGCTCGCCCGCAGCACCGGTCATCGCGGCAACAGTCGCAGCGGCGAGGACGAACAAGAACAACCAACGACGTGTTTTCATGGATGGGGTCATATTCGGCCTGAGTCTATCGCATTTGACCCACGGAGTCAGCACAAGATCCCAACGCCGAACATCGATTGCCTCGCCGGGCATGGGATGCGCGTCACGCAACACTACCCATGTCGGGGCCTTTCTCGCAACCGTCGTCGCAACCTCTGTCGAGCGCCCGCCTGTCCAGCGACAAAGCGAAAGAGGTGCGGGCGACGATCAGGACAGTCACTTTTGAGCTTCGTAAACACAAAGCCAGGGACTAATCTTCTGCCCGTGAGCACTCAAACTCGACGCTTCTCTGTCTTGCGACTGTTGCCCTTCGTCGTGTGCTGCCTGATCCTGCCCGCGATCGCCTCAGCCAGCCCCGGTGAACCGCCGCCGGAGCCGACAGCCGCGTCACAGAAGGCGGAACGGATGGAGGCGATTGCGCGGTTTCAGAAGGCCTGCGCTGACGCCGGCCAGCCCGCCAACGCGCTCCTGGTTGGCTTGGCAAGCTCGATGGAGAAGCTGCTCCCGCGCCACACGCCGTTCGACCTGAAACCGGCGCGGCAGATCGAGGTCAGCCTGGCACGCAATGAGAAGGAGAGCTTCCAAATCGCCGTGGTGCCCGTGGCCGGCGCGTTGAAGAAAGTCGCGGTGAGTGTCAGCGACTTGAAATCCGCCACCGGCGCCGTCTTCCCTCGCTCGCACATTCGCTGCGACGTGGTCGGTTATCTCGAGACCAAGGCCCGCCCGCCCTATGGCACATCGCACATCGGTTGGTGGCCCGACCCGATTCTTGACTTCCTCGGTCCCGTGAATGTCGCGGACGGCGACCTGCAGAGCTTCTGGATTCGCGTGCGCGCGTCCAAAGGCCAGGCGCCGGGCGTCTATCGCGGCACGCTCACCGTGTCGGCGGAGGGCGTCGCACCCCAGGCCTTTCCTCTGACGGTTCGCGTGCGCTCGTTCGCCGTGCCGGCACACAGCCCGCTGCCGGTCGCGATCACCTTCAGCCTGCATGACTATCCGGCGGACGAGAGCCAGCCGCTGACGGGCGAGTGGCGCAGTTCGCCCGAGTATCCCGTCCATGCCTGGAAGAGGCACAAGCTCGCCTGGGCGGAGATGCTGGCGGACTACTACATCAACTACGACAGCCTGTATCGCCACGGCCCGCCCGACTTCGAAGTGGTCAGACACCTGCACGAGCGCGGGCAGTTGGTGGCGTTCAACCTGGGCAACTTCGACGGTCTGGCGCGCGATGGAGCCGCGGCAAGCGAGGCGCTGAAGGGCTTGCGGACCGCTTACGAACAGGCCGTCAAACTGGGCGTCCTCGATCACGCCTACATCTATGGCTTCGACGAATGCAAGCCCGAGCGGTTTCCCCAACTCGAGCAGACGGCCCAGGCGCTGCGGCGCGAGTTCCCCGGCGCCCTCCTGATGACCACCAGCTACGATGACAGCTACGGCCTAGACAGCGTGGTCAAAACGATGGACGCCTGGTGCCCGCTCACGCCGAAGTTCAATCCGGACCAGGCCGCCAAGGCGCGCGCGGCGGGCCGCCGCGTCTGGTGGTACATCTGCTGCGGGCCGCACCATCCGCACGCCAACATGTTCATCGAGTATCCCGCCATCGAGGGCCGCCTCCTGATGGGCGCCATGACGGCGAAACAGCGCCCGGACGGTTTCCTCTACTACCAGGTCAGCATCTGGAACTCGCGCAACCCAATCACCAGCGGCCCGTTCACGGACTGGGACCCGCGCAGTTGGACGACCTACCACGGCGATGGGGCGTGGACGTGCGTCGGGCCCGACGGCACACCGCTGCCGACCATCCGCCTCGAGAATTTCCGCGATGGCCTCGAGGACTACGCCTACGCGGTCATTCTCGATGAGATCATCCGCCAGCGCGAGGCCGCGGCGGACACACTGTCCCCCACGCAGAGGGACTGGCTGGCGCAGGCGAAGGCCGCGCTTCCCGTGCCCGAGACGCTGGTTAAGTCCATGACCGAGTACTCGCGCGAACCGGCGCAACTTCATGCCTGGCGCGATCGCATCGCCGACCTGATCGACGCCTCCGGCATGGCCGATGTGAATCCGTGGGGACCCAACTTCGGCGCGCGCGGATTCGCGGCACAGCAAGGTCGCCCGCCCGCCCCGACCCTCTCGCCCGGTGGGAAAGAGGCTGCCCGAGACTCGGGCGAGCAGGGACGAACGGCATCCCAGGCGATCGAACTGCTGACGGTTCAGAACCCCGACGGCGAGTTCGCCGGCTGGAGGTCCTTTCACGAGACGCCCGGCGCCAAGACCGCCGAAGTGTGGCAGCTTCAACCGGACGGCGTCCTCGTCTGCCAGGGGCGACCGCGCGGCTACCTTTACACGGAGCGCGATTACCAGGATTTCGTGCTTCAGTTCGAGTGGCGCTACCCGCCCGGGGCGACCAACAGCAACGGCGGCGCGTTGATCCGCATGACCGGCGAACATAGCATCTGGCCCCGATGCCTTGAATTCCAGCTCAACCAGAATCAGGCCGGCGATTTCTGGGCCATCAAGGGCTACGAATTCACCGGCCCGGCGGACCAACTCCAAGTGATGACCAATGCCACCTTTGGAGTGCTCCGCCACCTGAAGCGGCAGGCCGACCGCGAGAAACCCGTCGGCGAATGGAATCAGTTCGAGGGCATCGTCGAGGGCGGGACGGTCACCCAGAAAGTCAACGGCACGGTGGTGAATCAGGCCACCGGCTGCGAAGTGCGGCCCGGCAGAATCCTGTTCACCGCGGAGGGACAGGAGATCCACTTCCGCAACGTGCGACTGGCGCCGCGGCGATGACAGAGACGATCCTCCAAGACCGTGGTCTCACCAACATCGCCCAACATGGCTGCGACGATCCGTGTTGGCGTCGGCGTTGTTGCGCGGGGGCACGGCTGCGCCCGAGCCACAACGACTTCGAGGGGCAAGTTGACCCAGCAGTGTGGCGGACCGGCTTACCGCAGCAACGCCCGGTAGAATTGGTGGTCGGCGGCGGACGGAGATTTGTGCTACGGCGACACGGCGCGGTAGAAACGGTGGGAACGGCTTGCGCTCTGTTCATCTAAGAACCGGACGGCCTGAGTCAGGTTGGTGAAAGTCACCAGGCGCGTCCAGGTGACAAGGTCATCCGACGCTTCGATCCCATACGTCAGGCCGCGATCGCTCTGCAGGGCCAAGCTGAACCGACCGTCCACGAAACCGAGAGCCGGCCCGAGAGAGGACCACCCTTCCGGACGCCAGCGCGCGAACTGGCGGTTCGTGCGATTGCCGTCCGCCGCGAGAAACGTCCCGCCGACCAACACCTCGCCATCGTGCGCCGCCAAGGCCCGCACCACCGTCGCACTGGTCCCGCTGCGTCGGTCCACCCCCAGGCCGAGCGGATGCCACTGGGCGCCGTCCCAGCGGGCGATCCGGCTGGCGGCCACCGTGCCTGCACGGGTGAACGTTCCCCCCACCCAGAGGCTTTGTCCGTCGGAGGCCAATGCGTAACCATAGGGCGACAACGGATCGGACAAGCCGCCGGCGACTTCAGTCCAGGCGGTGCCGTCAAACATGGCGATGCCGCGTGCGGGCTGGTTATCGGCCAACGCGAAGTCCCCGGCCGCGTAGAGGTGGCCTCGATGCCATGCCAAGGCGCGGACCGTTCCCTGCGGCCCCGTGACGCCGACCCGCCGCCACTGCTGGCCGTCCCACTGCGCGACCATCCCGAGTTGAAGCTCACCGTGGCTAAGGTTGTTGGCGCCGCCCACGAACAGGCGTGTGCCGTCGCTCGCCAGCGCCAGCACCGCCGCCCCGACGCCCTCCCCGAGCGCGCTCCAGGCCGTGCCATCCCAGCGCGCGATGTTGCGGGCCGTCACACCTCCCGCCGTGCTGAAGCTCCCGGCGACATACAGGTCATCGCCGACGGCCAACAAGACCTCGACCAGATCGTTGACCCCGCTACCAAGGGATTCCCACGCCAAGCCGTTCCAGCGTGCCAGGAAACCCACCGGTTGACCGTCCGCCCGCGAGAAATGGCCGCCGGCGTGGAGTTGGCCCCGAAACATCGTCAGCGTGCTCACCGGCGCGTCGAATCCTGCCCCCAGCGCCGACCAAGCTGCGCCATCCCACCGCGCGACAAACCGCGACGGCAAGCCACCCGCCAACTTGAACGCACCGCCGACATAGACGTTGGCGCCGTCCAACGCAATGGCGCGGACTTCGTCGTCAAACGCATTCGAGTTGAAGGGATAGAACCACGTCTCGGCATCGGGCGGTGTGCCTGCATTCGCGGTGTGACGCAAATCGCGCCGGGCCATTGGCCATGAAGATTGCGCGGGGGGGCTATGGCCCAGCAGCGCGTGCAGGGCGAGAAGCCCGTCAGCCACGTAAATGGTGCCGTCGTATCCCAATGCCGGCGACGCCCCTCGAGCGAAATCCGCCGCGTACGTAAAGCGCAACGTGCCGTTGGCGTTGAGCCCATAGAGCGTCCTTGACTCGTCGGTGAAGTAGACCGTGCCGTCGGCGGTGGCGGCCGCCGTCGAGTAGATCGGCGCGCCGGTGGCGTAAGACCAACGCACCGTGCCGTCCGGGTTAATCGCCAGAAAGCGTCCGCGCTTGGTTCCGGTTCCGGGTTCCGCCCACTCCTGGCCGATCAACACGACGCCCTCGGGGCCAATCACCGGCTCGTTCTCGAAAAAGGCCCCGCCCGTTTCGATCTCCCATCCGAACGTTCCATCCGGGGTCACCGCCAGAAACCGGCCCCCAGGCGTGCCGAAGTAAACCGTGCCGTCGGCGCCGACCGCCGGCGAACCCGACACCCGTTCGTTGACCAGGTATTCCCAGTCCACCCTGCCGTCCGGCCGCAACGCGTACAACCGTCCGCTATAGGTATCCGTTCCTGGGATGGGGAGGCCGAAACTGATGACGTAGATCGTCCCGTCCGCCGCGACGCACGGCGAACTGTACACCTCACCCACCGCGTTGAACCGCCAGCGTTGAGAGCCTTCCGGACTGACGGCGAACACTGCGCCGTCAGCCGACGCGCAGTAGATCGTGCCGTCGCTCCCGAGGGCCGGTGAGGCGTCCACCACGTATGGCGTGGCGAACCGCCAGCGCAGCCCGCCGTCGGGGTTCAACGCGTAGACGTGGCGGTCGCGCGCGCCGAAGTAGATCGTGCCGTCCTCCGCCAGCGTCACCGCCGACCAAATCTCTCCGCCCGCCTGGTAATCCCACTCGAAGACCGCGCGCGGGTCCATACACGTCAACCAGGCGGTCTGACCGCCGTAGTACAGCAATCCGCCGCGCCCGATTGCCGGTGCGTGCCGCGCCGGGCTCGACCCGCGCGCGATCCAACGCACGGATGGCAGCTGGATCACGTTGACCAACGCCGCCGCGCTGGTGGTTGTGCCACGGGCATTCTGAACGCGCGCCTGGTAGTGGCCCGAGTCAGCCGGCGTCGCGTCGGGCAACTCGAGCACAGTCGCCGTCGCGCCCACTAACATCTGTCCGTCTTTAAACCATTGAGCATCGAGTGGCGAGGCACCGTGCGCGCAGACGCTCAGGGTGACCGTCATGCCGTTGGTCACCGTGACACTCGTCGGGTGTTCGCTGATGACAGGCGGCGCCGCCGGATCGAACACCCAGATGGTGTTCGCCGCGGACACCGCACTTGCGCCCGCGACGTCCGTCGCGCGCGCCGTCAATCGGAGCCGGCCAGTCCGGGCAGGCACCCAATCGACCCCAAACGGCGGTCCCGCGGCCACGGTCGCAATCACATGCGTCCCTTCCAGGAACTCCACGCGCGTCAGCGCGCCGTTTGGGCTGCTGGCTTCGGCCACGAGCGAGACCGTATCGCCCAGCGCAATGTTGACGTCCGTTTCGGGCTGCACCAGACGCACAACCGGCCGCGCCATTCCAAGCCCGGTCCGCTCAGGATGCCGGTGGAACTGGGGCCACGCGCTGACCGCGGGCGGAACACCGATCGTCACCGCGTGGAGTTGGTTGTCGTCGGTGGGGAACACGAGCAGCCCGCCGGCTGTGAGCAACGCGGGTTGGGTGACCCTGCCCTCGAGTGCCAACTCCCAACGCGGCGTGCCGTCAGGCGCAAGCGCGTGGAAACGCCTCCCCACGTCTCCGAACAGCACCGTGCCGTCCGCCGCAACCACCGGCGTCGCGAAGATCTCCCCCGTCGCGCCAAACGACCATCGCACCTGGCCATCTTCAGGCCGCAGCGCGTAGAGCCGGGTTCCGCTCGCGAGGTAGACTGTCCCGTCTTGGGCCAACACGGGCGACGCGTCGCCGATGGGTTCGGGCAGGGTCGCGGTCCACTTGATCGAGCCGTCCGGAAGCAGCGCGTAGACATCACCGCTGTTGGCCGCGCCGAAGTAAACCGTGCCGTCCGCGCCCAGTGCGGGAGACGAATTCACGCCGGGCGGCACGGCGACCTGCCACGCGAGCGCGCCGTCCGGACCAATGGCGTAGAAGGTGCCACCATCGCTGCCGACATAGACCGTGCCGTTGTCCGCCACGGCCGGTGACGAACTGATGTAAAACTCTGCCTCGAATGCCCATTTCTCGACGCCATCCGGTCGCACCGCATAAAGCCGGCGATTCTCGCACCCAAAGAAGACGGTCCCGTCCCGGCCAATCGCCGGGGACGACCAGATGCGCTGGCCGGCGGTGAAGGCCCACAACGGGACCCCATCCGGACGGACGGCGTGCAGCCTGCCCGCCGACGTCGCGAAGTAGACGGTGCCGCCGGCGCCAACGGCCGGCGCGGCGCTGCTGTTCCCTTCGTCCGTCGCGAAGATCCAGTTGGTCTGACCCGCGGCGCTCAGTGCATGCAGCGCGCCCGAAACCGAAACCAGATAGACCGTGCCGGCGCTGCCCCCGGCCTGCGGCGACCGCACACCCTCGGTAAACAGCCGGCTCCACGGACGCGCCAAGACGGTGATCCGCTGGACCGCTGACGTGCTGCGCGCGCCGGCGTTGTCCGTCGCCACCGCAACCAACTCGTGCAGACCGGGGCCGAAGCCTTGCCAGCTTGCGGTGTTGTTGGGGAATTCGGTTTCAGCAAAGGCAACGCCGTCGGCGAAAAACTCGAGACGCGTCACGACGCCGTCCCGATCGTGAGCGACGGCCCGAACCTCAATCGAGGAATCGGCGCCCAGCGCCGCGCCATTCGCCGGCGACTCGATCCGCACCTCGGGAAACGCGTTCGCCCCCGCGGGCAGGATCGTGACGGAGACCGCGCTAGACACTGCGACGGTTCCCTGGCTGTCAAAGGCGCGAGCGACCACCGACCGGACGCCGGCCGTCGTCGGCTCCCAGGTCGCCCGGAACGGGGCCGTCACCGTCGCCACCACCTCGCCGTCGACAAGAAACTCGACGGCGGCATCGGGGCCGAAATGGGCAACGTCCGCCCACAGCGGCACCGGTTGACCCGCCCGGAAGCTCATGTCCTGGGCTGGCAGCACCAGGTTCACGGTGGGCGCAGGATCCGCCACGCCGCTGCGCCGCGCATCGCGCCGGAACTGCGGCCACGAACTCGAAGCAGGATCAGGCGCTCCCGTGTAGCAGACCAGCCAGCCGTCCTGGCTCGTGGCGAAGAGGCGTCCCTCCCCCGCAAGCAGGACGCCGCTGTGCCCCCACCCGAAACCAATATCCTCGACCACCTGGCCGCCCGTACCGAAGGAGCGCAACCGATAGCCCGGCCCGCGGATGAATACCGTGCCATCGGCGGCCGCGCTGGGCGTCCCCAGAAAACCGCCATCGACAACTTCCCAGAGTCTGGCGCCAGCCGGATCGAGTGCCGTGAGACGGCCGCCTGAGTTGGCGTAGATGATGCCGTCTTTCCCAATGACCGGTGACAGGTAACCAAAAGGATCAGCTGCGGTGTCGACCCAGCGCAGCGTGCCCGCCGGCGTTAATGCGTGCAGCTTGCCGTTGTCCGAGCCGATGTAGATCGTCCCATCCGCACCGAGAGCCGCGGATGAGAACACTTCGGCCCCCGCCGCGAATCGCCATTTCTGGGAGCCGTCCGGGCGCAGGCCGTACACATACGTGTCCGCCGAGCCAAACACGATCGTGCCATCGCCAGCGACCGCCGGTGACGACCCGATCTCGCCGCCCGTGGCGAAAGCCCACTCGAGCGTGCCGCCAGCCGCCAGCGCGTAAAGCCGCCCGTCCGTCGCGCCGAAGAAAACGCGCCCCTCGGAAGTGACGGCTGCCGAGGACAGAATCCGACCGCCGGCACTGAACCGCCAGCCTTCGGTGCCATCGGGATTCACGGCAAAGAAGGTGCCGGTGTAATCTCCGACATAAACCCGCGAATCGGGGCCGACGGCTGGCGCGGCGTAGATGACGCCCCCGACTCGGAAGCTCCAACTGGTTGTCCCGTCGGGGTTGATCGCCAGGAGCTTCGCCCCCTCACCCACGGTCGCGCTGGCGTAGATGTTGCCGTTGGGCGCCAGCGCCGGCGCGGCGAAGACATCGTTGCCCAGGTGGCTTTCCCATAGATTAGTCAGCGCGCCCTGCGCCAAGAAAGGCCGGAACGTGCCGACCACCAGCAAAAACAGGACAAGGGCGAGAGGCACTCGGGTCGGAGGACTTGGGAGAGTGTTCATAGGACAAGTGAGTTTTGTCAGATCGGGTGTAACTGGGGAAGCGCGGATCACGAATCGTTGGCGGGCGAGAACATCGTGCGGTAGAAGAACGATCCACGTCCCTCCAAAGTGGTGACTTCCTGCCACGTCGCCAAATCCCAGAGCTTCACCGCCTCTTTCGCGTGGCTGCCCGAGGCCAGGCGCCGGCCGTCCGGAGAGACTTGTACCGAATGGACACCCAGGAGATGACCGCGAAGCGTCGCCACCTCCCGCAGCGTTGCAGGGTCCCAGAGTTTCACCAGGGCATCTTCGCTCGCCGTGGCCAAGGTCCCTCCGTCGGGCGTGAACGCCACGCCCGTGACCCGGCGGCGGTGCCCGGCTGGTGCTGGGAATCGCGGTTGTCCCAGGCCAAGGTGCGACCGTCGGCGGACACCGCGAGCGCTCGGCCATGGCCGAAGCTGCGCGCTTCAAGCACTGGACGCCGGGTGAGGAGGTCCCACAACTTGACCGCGCCCGAACTGTCACGCGTCGCCACGCGAGTCTCGGCTTGCGCATAGGCAACGATCAGAACCGACATCGGCTGCTCGCATAGAGTGAATTGCGCAGAGCTGCGCGAGCACTGCCAGAGGTGTCGCCACTGCCAGCGCCGTAGATCGACCTGACCGGGCGGCGGGTGATTGCGTTGAAGAAACTCGCGCGCGCGTCCGAGGTTGTTCGCACCCAGGGCCTGTTGCACGAGATTCATGTCCGAGGCGTAGGCGAATTGCCGGGCGCCCGATTCGCCCGCCTCGGCTCGAACGCGTTGGATTCGTTCTTCAGCGCGTAGTCGTTCGGCCTCTTTGCGCGCCACCCGCTCTCTCACCAAAGCCCAGGTGCTGATCCCCAAACCGACGACCAGCGATAGAAGGGCGATCACCCCCGCGGCAAACGAAACCTGGTTTCTTCGTGCCAACTTCCGCAGACGATAAAGTGCGGTGGGCGGTCGGGCGGTGACCGGCTCGTGGCGCAGGAACCGCGTCAGGTCCAGAGCCAGCGCGTGGGCCGTTTCGAAGCGGCGCGTGCGGTCCTTCTCGAGGCACTTCATCACGATCCAATCCAGGTCGCCGCGCAGCTCGGAACGAAGTCTCAGGGGGTCCATGCGCCGCGCTGCCGCCACCGTGGTGCGTCGGGCCGGCGGAAGGGTCTCGAAACGGGCGCTTGGACGCGGCGGTTTCACTTTCCGGACCGTTCGACGCATCTCGTCCAAGCCCCGTTGCAGGAGGTCTTTGGCGTCGAACGGCGTGTCGCCTGTCAGTAGGTCGTAGAGCAGCACGCCCAGGCTATAGATGTCACTGCGGGTGTCGATATCCAGGCCGGTCATCTCGACCTGCACGGACCCGGGGCAGTCCTTCACGATCAGGTTCAAACGCTTCAGCTCGGTCCCGCTCATGCGCACCGGAGGCTCGGGGTCGTAGCGGTGAGAGATGCTGACCTCGTACTGCGCCGCCTCGTCAATGCTCCGCAGGTCGCACTGATAGCCGCTGTACGGCGACCGGTGGCGGCGGAAGCCGAGCACGATGCCGTCGCCGGTCTCGGGCCGGTGGAACTGGCTCACGCACCAGTCGCGTGGGTTCGTGTTGACCTCGGACACCGGGTAGAAGTCGCCCAGCCAGTAGGGCCGGATGCGCTTGCCTTCTTCGATGCCCTTGCGGAGAAGCTCGCGCGGGAAGCTGTGGCGGCGCATGTCCTGGCAGAAGTCAATGCCGCCGTTGAAGCCGCTGCGGAAGAAGTACGGCGACGCGCCCATCTGGCCGACGGTGTTGAAGGGCAGATAGCGATTCAGCCCGGCGCTCATGAGCTGGTTCTTCACCGCGGCGTTGATGATGGTGTCCACGTTCTCGCCCACCATGTCGCAGGTGTTGTCGCTGCGCCACAGCGGCGTCGAGGTACTCTGTCATGTAGTCTCGCGCCGCGGGATTGCCAAGGTCAAACAGGCCGCTGCCGTCGCCGGCGGGTGAGATGACCCACCGCGGATGCTCGCGGGCGATGCTCGATCGCCTGGAGGACGAAGATGCCCGCCGTCCATCCCGGTGAAGTCTGGATGACGGACTTCGGGCTAGCGGCGAAGGTTCGCCCCGCGCCCATCCTCACCGAATACCCCGCCGACGAGTTGAAACGGGTCCGGGAAGTCCTCGCCCAACGGCTCGGAATCTGAGCCACGTCCGGTCCCGTTGCCGACCCGGCAGAACGGAAGTCTCCAATAGGTCGGGAACCCCGTTATGGTCCCGTTCGAGGGAAGTCGAGCCGCGGCACCTGTTCTTCCTCGGCCAGGATGCGCCAGAGGTTGCGCAGATTGCGTTCGTGCATGCCGTAACACCACTCGCCGTGTTGGGGGACCCGAAACGCGGGGAAGTTGGATCTTTGGGCGAGCCGCTGCGCCGCTTGCTCGAACGGCAACCCTTCCCGGCGAGCCGCCTGCATCCCCGCAAGCATCCTCTGGTAGTAGTCTCGAACGGGGAGGAGGTCGCTCCGCGTCAACGGCGCACTGTGCGACGGGATGACGCGATCGATCCTGACATCCGCAGCCAAAAAGCGGTCGAGGACGGCAAGGAAACGATGGACATCGCGGAGTTCGGAAGCCTCGCCGATCTCGGGCAACTGGGCGTGTTGGTAGATGATCGCGCCCGTGATCAGCAGCCTTTCCTGAGGGAGATAGACCAACGTGTCGGATAGGCTGTGCCCCTTGCCGAAGAAGACCAACTCGAGCGTGAGGTCGCCCAAGTCGAGCGTGTGACGGTCAGCAAACGTAAGCGCCGGGCCAATCACCGGGTAGCCCTCGACCAGGTCTTGGGTGAACAGTTGCCAGAACTTGATCTCACCGCCGGCTCTCCGACGGTCCGCGCTGTTCACCGCGAGCCGGGACTCGAGCGCGCGCAACCCCTGCAGCCGCTCGGCCGCGCTTTCAAGCTCTTTGCGTCGCCACTCGGACTCCATCTGTCGTCGCATGAGCCACTGCATGTCCTGGGCGAGGTTCTGGTGCCCCACGATCACGGCATCCCGGAACAGGCTGTTGCCGCTGGCATGGTTGTCGTGGGCGTGGGTGTTGATCACGTAGGCCCAATCGTCTCGGCCAAACACCTGCTCGATGCGCTGTTGAATGGGGGCCATGACCCGCGGCGACGCCTCAGTGTCGATGATGACGAGGCCTTTCTCGGACTGGATCGCGGTGAGGTTGCAGCGTCGTCCGATCCCCAGCCAATAGGCGAGCATCACGCGTTTGGACAGTCGTTCGGTGACAACGTACGACTCCGCTGGCTCGGTGGTTCCGCCGAGCAGGGTGGACGCCACCAGGAGGATCGCCACGAGGCCCATCGCCCTGCTGCGCCTTCGACCGGCTGCGCACTGGGATTCCATCGTCTGCTTGGACATCACGGCCGTCGTATCCGCACGTTCGGCGCTGCCCATTCCGGCGGATTGCGTCCTTCAACCACTTTCCGTTGGCTGGATTCCTCCGCCCAATGGCGCCATGATCAGACAGGTTCTGCGTGTCCGCCGGCCGCCAGTTGATGTAACGCAACGGGGCCGGGGAGCCTAGCCTCGGCCCACTCGGCGGCGAAGCGGAAAAGGCCTTTTCGCGTGGTCCGGCGCGCCCACGAGCGATACCGTGGATGGCATGATCTTGACACAACTTGTCCTGGCTGCCGCCGTGGCGAGTCAACTGGCTCCGGTCCTGAGCCGTCAGAACCTCCCCGGTCCGCGCTGGGGTCTGGTTCAGAACGACGGCCGAGTGCCGGCGGTCGGAATCCTCCACGCGAGCTACCTCGGCGGATCGGTGAAGTCGGTCCTGGCCCCCCGCCCCACCGCGCCGCGGGTCGTCGGGCCGAATCCGTGGGTCTCCTCGACGCAAACGGTCACGCTCTACACCGAGGCTCAGCCGCCCGCGACGCCGAAGCTGGAGGAGCTACCGTTGAAGGAGAGTGTCGCGCAATACGGCATGACCTGGAGCTTCGGCCTCCGCGCTGCGCAGGCGCCGCAAGTGCTCCCGGTTGGCCGACGTCACCGGGATCCGCAAGGGCTCTGGCCAGAGACGTCTCTTCCGGAAGGCATTCACAGTGCGACCAGTCCCAGACTCCAGCACTCCTGACATACTGATCGAGGCCTCTTTGGTTTTCGCAAGCAGTTCGCTTGGCTTGCGGTCGGGAGGGTGCGAACCCAACTTTTTCACCCATTGCCTTCACCTGTGCCAGGGCGGAGCCAGAAAAGCGATGGCTTCGACGAAGGAGGCTTTGCGCCGAAAATCGGCCGGATTGTACGCCGGCACATTCGTGTCCGCACTGGCCCATCGCGGATGCTGGCGTCCGAAATAGCTGCCGTAGAACTGGTAATTCGAATCCACCCAGCGGCTCACGCGCATCAATTCCATCGTGGTCAACATGGCGGCGTGATTGTCCTTGGTGTTCTTCGGATGCGCGGGATCCGTCAGGAGGGCCATCAGCGAACTGGCGGGGCAGCCCAGGCTCTTTGGCGGCAGATAGGCCCCGTTGTAGTTGCCCTGGTCGCCCTGGAGGAAGGAAGTGAACTCGGCAATGATCGGACCGGCCAGTTGCTTCCGGGCCAGTTCTTCGTAGGAGGTATTGTAGAACTCGGTGATTTCACCGGTCAGCCGCAGGCCGTCCGCGGGATCCTGGCCATGGCAGGAAACGCATTTCGCATCCCAGATCGGCTGGATGTCAGCCGGGTAGTGAATGACCTGGCCCGCCTGGCCGTCACCGCCGTTCTCGACCAGGTCGCACGGTTGCGGTTGGGGCCGGTCGGGAGGACGCATGAGGGCCATTGGCATCGTCGGGGTGCTCGCCTTGGTGATGTGATTAGCCTGACCGTGACATCCGGTGCAGGAACGGACTTCGCCCGGCCGGTAGTTCACATAGGTGCGCTCCCGCTGCAGCTCACGGAAATTCTCATCGAGCGCTTGCAGAAAAATGGCGCGGTCGGCCGGCACGACGAAGTGCGCCGAACCGTCGGGGTCCACAGGCACGACACCCCACTGCACGCGAGGCCAGAGGGCGGCCTTCCAACTGGAACTGCTCAACGAGGGCTCCCAACGCCGGCCGGTGGACCAGTATCGCGGCAACGCTTCATTGATGCGGATCCATTTGACCTGCCCCCGTTCGATGCCGGCCATGCCCTGGTAAACGTTGGCCACCGTGCAGAGCGCTTCGTCCCTCGCAGCGTACTCAGCCTCCCGATGCGATTGCACCACCGGCGGGACCGGCCGGGCCACCAGGGGCAGCGGATGCCAGCACGAAAGCGCGGGATCGGCATGGAGGAGCTCGCGGCGTCCCTGGGTGTCAATCAGGTACAAGGCGTAGGCGTTGGGGACTTGTTGGTAGTGATCCGCGGCATTGACCTTGTAGGAGACCAGGAACTCGCTGTCGCTGATGGGAATTGGATGCGTGAAGAGGTGCCCCTGCCGCCCCTCGCGATCGTGCACGTATCGCCCTTCCCCGGTCAGGAAGTGCCAACCGGGTTCGGTCCGGCGCTGGATGAACACTTCAGGCGTGAGATTGTGAACCGCCTGGCGTTCATCGCACGCCAGGTAGTCCGGCTGATCCGGGTCCGGACCCCGCGTCCGGATGCCTTTGCTGCAGTCCACGAGCATGATCGCTCCCACGCACCCCCCTTGGGGAAAGTGGCACGTTCCCACGCAGACAAAGCGCGAGGGATTGCCGGGCATTGGCTGGGGATACATGTACACAGTCGTTGTATCGTCGGCCAGCCCGTAGAGTTCCCGGGGGCTGCTGCCATCCGGATTCATGGTCCAGACGGTCTTGGCAACGCGAGCGCCCTTGTCGATGTATTCCCACCGGTGATACATCACGCGGCCGTCGTCGAGCACCACCGGACAGAATTCGCTGACGGGGCTGTTGGCCAATGGCCGCACCTGGGTGCCATCCGCCTTCATTCGATAAAGCCCGGGCGCCACCAGGTGGCTGGAACCGCCGCACAGCACCGTATGTTCACTGCGCGTCGAGCAGAAGATGATGTCGCCATCCGGCAAATAGCATGGGTGAATGTCGTCCGTATGCCATCCCGCATGCCATCGGGCGGCCTTCTCCGTCTCGTCCGGCGGCGGAAACGACACCTGCCGCAAGCCTGTCCCGTCGGTGTTCACTTCCCAAACGCGAAAGCCCGCCGCGGGATCCTGGCGGAAATCGAAAAGGAGCTTCTTCGCATCGAACGAGAGACTGATCTTGCCAATGAAACCATTTCCCCCCGGCATGTCCGCGCTCCTCACAACCGGTCGCTCCGAGCGCGTGCGCAAGCTGTATATGTAGATGCCATTGTCCGGGAGGAACCGGTCCGGACTGGTCCCGTTGTTGATGTCCGTATAATAGTGATCCGAGGAATACGGCTTGCGCTTGACGAAGACAATTTCCTCGAAACCCATGGCCTTCGGATGGACCGCCGGCTGGATCGCAGGGGGACGACCGGTCGATGATGCGATCGGAGCAGGCCCAGGCCCCTCACCGCCAAAAGCACTGGCGCCAAGCGCGAGCGCAAGAAAACCGGTGAGCGGAAGTCGTTCGATTGACACTCTGCGTGCAGCAGAAACGCACTCTCCCACAAGGTTCATGGGTGGCGATGCTCTGCCGCTTTCGGCCTGTCCGCAAGCTTGTTCGGGCTAGCGCCCATTTCTCACCAACTTCTGAAGAACGCGGAGCCGATGTCATCGGAAGGTGCACTCATGCGCGCTAGAAGAACACCACGTAGAGCGCGAGGGTGGCCAGCACGACCGCCACGCCACCCAGTTTGGCGGAGCGCGAGGAGACCAACTCGATGCGCGCGCTCGGGACGAACTCGACCGGCTTGGGCAGCGGCCTCAGCCTCGTGATCAGCAGCATTGTGGCGACCACGATGCCGAAGGAAATTGAGGCGCGGTTCACGAACGAGACGCCCGGGCGAGTTGCTTGAGGAGCCAGAACGAGACCGGGCCGAGCACCAGCCCGACGACACCGGTCACTGGAGGCGCGCGCCGCACCAGCAACCCGACGAGGAACACCGCGAGGATGCCGGAGTAGATATAGGCCTGGCCCTCCTGGATGATGGCAAAGATGCTGTTGCTGATCCGGGGATTGCCCAGGCTCGGCGCGAAGGCGCAGCCGCAGACCATGAACGCGCCCACAGTGATGCGTCCAACGTTGACGAGATGCGACTGCGAAGCTCCGGGGGCGATGTGGGTGCGGTAAAGGTCGAGCGAAACGATGGTGGAAGCCGCGTTGAGCATCGCCGCGAGCGAACTCACCACCGCGCCAAGCAACGCCGCCAGCACGAAGCCCTGCCAGCCCGTGCCCTCCGGCAACACGCGGCTCAGCAGGAAGCCGAAGGCGGTGTCGTACTTGTAGCCGATGAGATGTTCCTCTGTAGTGGGCGCGCCCGTCGCGGCGGCTCGTTTGCGGACGGCGTCGTTGTGCGCGGCAATCTCGAAGGCGAGCGCGGGATTCAATTGGCTCCATGCTTCGTCGGCGATGAACACAACCGGCTTGCCGTCCGGCGCGGACTTCGCGTCGGCGTGGAGCTGCAGGACGCGCGCATTGCCTTTGTCCGCCTCGGCGCGCATCTCCTTGCTGAAGAGGTTGAAGGCCATCATGCCGGGCATGACGATAATGAAGGGGATGAGCAGCTTCAGGCCGGCGGCGAACACGATGCCCTTCTGCCCTTGCGCCAGCGACTTCGCGCCCAGTGTGCGCTGCATGATGTACTGGTTCAGGCCCCAGTAATAAAAGTTCGGAATCCACAGGCCCAGCAGCAGCGTGGTCCAGGGCAGCATCGCATCCGTGCGGGGCATGACCATATGGAGCTTGTGGGCGTTGAGCGCGGCGAACTTGGCGGTACCGCTGGCCGCATCGGTGAGCGTCGAGGGCACCGGCGCGCTCGATGCCAGCGCCGCGACGGGCGTCGCGCCCAGCCGTTCCAGCGCGAAATAGACCACGGCGCCGCCCCCAACGATCAGCGCGCTGCCCTGGATCAGGTCCGCCCAGGCGCACGCCTTCAATCCGCCGCTGGCCACATACGCCGCCGCCATCACGCCGATCAGCCAGGCGCCGGTGACCAGGTTCATCGGGATGACGGCGAAGAGGAGTTTACCGGCAAACGCCGTCTGGATCGTGAGCGCGCCGGAGTAGGTCACCGCCGCGACGAGCAGGATGTACACCAGCGCCATGCACAGCGCCATGATCGAGCGGGTGGCCCTGTTGAAACGCTGCTCGAGAAACTCCGGAATCGTGTAGATGCCGGCGCGCAGGAAATGCGGCAGGAAGAAGAACGCCACGACAACCAGTGTGATGGCCGCCAGCCACTCATAGCTGGCTATGGCCAGGCCAAGGCGATCCGCCGCGCTCCCGGACATGCCGACGAATTGTTCGGTGGAGATGTTCGCCGCGATCAGCGAGAACCCGATGAGCCACCACGACAGCCCTCGACCGGCGAGAAAGTACGACTCGCTGTCCTGCTCGTGTCGGCTGGTGAAAATGCCGACGGCCACCACCGCGAGGATGAACGCGACGAAGATGCCGATGTCAATCGGATGCAGGCTCATGATGAGGCATGGACTGCTACCTGGCTTCGCCCGGGAAAGCCATCCAAATCCGCTGTACCGAGATCGGTTTTCGCCCGGGTCTCGTCACGGCTCTGACGCGAACGTCCGCACGAAACAGGCCGCCTCGCTCTTCTCTGCCGGGTCCCGGCCCGGATCGTCAATGAACCGTTGATAAGCGTCCAGAAACGAATTCGCGCCCGACCAAACCGTCTGGACGACTCCGAGGGCGCGGGCGCCGAGGACCCGGTTGGACTGATCGCGCAGTCGGACGATGTCGCGCACCTGCTGGACGGCGCTCGACGGGTTCTTCCAGGGGCACGAGACGACGTTGAACCCTTTGAGGGCGAAGTAGGCTGCGGTGGGCTCGGCGCGTTCGTAGTGCCAATCGCAAATCACGATGTCTTTCGGGATCAAATCGATCGCGCGATGCGTGTTGTTCAGGCTGGCCTCCCACTCGCCCAACCCGGTCAAGTTGCCGTCCAGCAAGCGGTCGCCCCAGATCCAGAGCTGGCGATTCTTGGATGCGAGGTGGTTGCGGATTCGCCGGACCTCGCCGGCAAAGAGCTCCGCCTTGTCCTTGCCCGAGCACCGGGGGCACTTGTCGTCTCCGATGTAAAAGACCTCGTCCATCCCGGCATGAAAGGCATCGGCCTGGAAGGCGTCGCACAGCTCGTCCACGAGAGCGAACACGACCTCATGCACCTTGGGATGCAGCGGGCAATAGCTCTTGCAATAAAGTCCGTCCGGGTTCGGCCATGCGTATTTCTCGGGCATCTTCACCCAGGGCGTCTCGTCAAAATCAGGATAGACCCGGAGCAGGTTGCCGGTTCGGTTCGCCCAGGATTGGTGACCCAACAGGTTGATCTGCGGGATGATGCGGATGCCGTTCTCGCGACAAGCCCGAGTCAGTTCCTGAACGTCCCGGCGCGAGAGCGCGCGATAGTCCCGCAACTCCGGATGCGTTTCATACGCGAAATTGAAATCCACCCGGAGGATCAGGGTGTTGACCCGGCGCGCGGCCAGGTCGTGGCGGATGAATTTCGCGAACCGCTCGACCTGCGCGACTGGCGGCGCTGCGATGCTCAATCCCCGCACCGGGAACCGCGCATCCAAATCGTCGGATAACGCCTTCCACGGCACAATTGCCGAGAGGCAACAGAGGAAGATGAATCGTTGCATAATCCGGGACATTTACAGGGCCGTCGAGGTGTGCTATCTATGCTGGATGCTCTCACGCACAAACCACAACCATCCTCGGGTTGGAGGTTGGCAATCCGGCACTGCTGTGGCGCTCGAGCCCACCGGATCCGCGCGCGGCGTGGCCTTTACGCTCATCGAACTGCTGGTGGTCATCGCGATCATCGCCATACTGGCCTCGATGCTTCTGCCGGCCCTGGCCAAGTCCAAGTATACCGGCCACCGCGCCGTCTGCGTCAACAACATCCGCCAGCAATACATCAGCCAGATTCTCTACGCGGACGACAGCCAGGGGCGCTTCCCCTACCACGAAGACATGAGCCCCGATTACCACCGCACGCCCATCACGGGCGCGCGCAGCATCGTCAACTGCCTGCGCAGGACCTACGTTCAGGACACGCAAATGCTCATCTGCCCGATCACCCGCAAGTCGTTTGGCCGAATGTGGCTGAACTACGAGAGCATGACGAACTACGCGGACAAGACCACCCGCGACTACGGCGGCTGGGACACACCGGCCTCCTACGTGTACACGCCCTACATGTGGCTGGCCAATTTCACCGCCACACCCGCCATGAAGTTCGTGGGCCCCGACGGCAAAGTGAACGCGAACCCCGAGTTGAACGAACCCGCCTGGCCGACGACGACCAGCGAATGTGACAGCCGGCGCGCGTTCGTCACGCATCGTATCAGCGATACTCCGGGGACGGCGCTCTGGGACGTCGGGCACCTTGGACGCTTCGGCGCCGGCAATCAGAGCAAGCCCCTCTGGGCCTTCTCCGTCACTCCGGATCAACCGGTCGGCCACGCCGATGGCAGCGTCAAAGTGCGCCCGAAAGCCCAGATCCTGCCCCGCGCCATGGGCGGGCCCAGTCCCGACACCACCTACTACTACTGATCCCGCCCTCCGGGGATCTGCTCGCTCGTTGTTCGCTTTTCCAGGGTCAATCTCGCTCTGGCCAGACGGGGCAAACGCTGCTAAGTTCAGCCTGTTCCCGGCAAGCAATTGCGTCGAGTTATGGACACCATTTACATCACCTTCCGGTACCCGGACGATCCGGAGCAGAAATTCGCCCATGCCCGTTTTCCGGCCATGCCGCGCGTGGGCGATCGGGTGCGCACCCCGCCGCCGCGAGAAGTCGAATACGAGATCGCTGCGGTCGGATTCGAGTGCGAGGGATCGCACGCCGACGAGACCAGCGTCGTGGCCACGCTTCGCCGCCG
>Ga0116149_1002073_pt1 | contig 22850 bp, 16 predicted proteins | sample AD_UKC057_MetaG_FD_89787 | JGI IMG/M metagenome (GOLD analysis project Ga0116149, IMG submission 89787) | Active sludge microbial communities of municipal wastewater-treating anaerobic digesters from USA - AD_UKC057_MetaG | ecosystem: Engineered > Bioreactor > Anaerobic > Digestate | place: USA... | reverse complement strand
CTGCGTGGCCACCTGCAGGCTTGTGGGAAGCACCATACCCCCTGCGCGGCGCGAGCGCAACCCGAACATGCGCCGAACTTCAAGAAAAATCACGACGAAGTGGTACATGCGATTGCCCTGCATTCCTGCCGAGTTCGCTTGACACCGGGGGGCGGAGGGTCTTACTATTCCAACAGTTCCGAACCAATGTGCAGAAGGAGTTCCGGGATGTCCCAGCCGACACCGCACTTGAAGGTGGCCAACGACGGTCAGGTGACCGTGGTCGAACTGACCCCCAAGAAGATTCTCGACGAGATGAGCATCATGCAGATCGGGCAGCAGCTCTACGCGCTGGCGGCCGGATCGGCTTCGCCCCGCATGGCCCTGGACTTCACCAACGTCGCCCACATGTCCAGCAGCGCTCTGGGCGTGCTCATCACCCTCCACAAGCGGGTGCGCGAAAAGGGCGGGCGGATGGTCCTCTGCAACATTCAACCGGCCATCTACGAGATCTTCGCCATCACCCGGCTCAACGAGATTTTCAGCATCCAGGCCAACCGCCAGGAGGCAATCCTCGCGCTACAGTAGGAGCGGGCGTAGTTCCGTGGAAGGCATCTGTCACAAGCGCATGGTTATCGCCAGCGACCTCGAGGCCGCCCGCCAGGTCGAGAACACCATCCTGGACGAGGTCGAGCGGTACGGCTACAGCGACGCGTCGGCGTTCTCGATCCGACTGGCCATCGAGGAAGGCCTCAACAATGCCATCAAGCACGGCAACGGGTACGACCCCAACAAAACCGTTCAGGTGGCCTTCGCCGTAACCCCCCAGCAAGTGGTGATCTCCATCACCGACGAGGGGCCGGGGTTCGATCCCGCCCGCGTCCCCGACCCCACCTGCGACGAGAACCTCGAGAAACCCTGCGGACGCGGCATCATGCTGATGCGGGCCTACATGGACGAAATCCACTACAACCCCTGCGGAAACCAGGTCCGCATGGTCAAGAAGAACTCATGAGCATCACCGACAGCGACACCCCATACGCCGACAGCGAACTCGTGCTCGACGTCCTCCAGGTCGGGCCTGCCGTCGTCGTCCGCATCGCCGGGTCGGCCGGCATGCGCGAGGCCGAGCAGATGCGCGCCGCGCTCGAGAAACTCGCCGACGACAAGCCCCCCCTGATCGTGCTGGACCTCTCCTCCATGGAGTTCATCTGCTCCATGGGCCTGGGGGCCATCATCCAGAGCCACCTCCGCAGCCGCCACCACAACGGACAGGTCCGCCTGGTCAATCCGCAACCGGCCGTCCTGGACCTGCTGGAGACCACCCGGCTCAACAAACTGTTCCAGATCTATCCCTCCGTCGAGCAGGCCGTCCGCACGTAGGCGGCGTCGGCCGACGGTCACTCGCCCGCAACAGATGACGCCTATGCCTGCCACGCCGAATGCCGCCGTCCGCCTGGTCCGCCGGGCCGTCCTCCTCCTGCTGACCCTTGCCGCCGCCCTGTCCGCCGCCCCGCCGCCTGCAAAAGAGTATGACGTGGTGATCGTCGGCGGCACGCCCGGCGGGATCATGGCCGCCGTCACCGCCGGACGCATGGGCCACACCGCACTGCTGCTCGAGCGCACTCGCCACGTCGGCGGCTTGCCCGCCAACGGCCTGGGCGCCACCGATATCGCCACGCGTGGCGCCACGGGCGGGCTCTTCCTTGAGTTCGTCACGCGCGTCCGCAAACACTACGTCGACACCTACGGGTCGGACTCCCAGCAGGTCAAGGACTGCTCCGACGGATACCATTTCGAGCCCTCGGTGGCCGAGAAGATCTTCGAGACCATGCTCGCCGAGCAGCCCAAGGTCACCGTCCTCAAACGCCGCCAGTTCGACGCCGCGGGCGACAACGTCAGCCTGGACGGCTCGGCCCTGAAGGCCATCCGCGTGACCAACCTCGACGACAACTCCGTCGAGTCTTACGCCGCCAGATGCTTCATCGACGCCACGTACGAGGGCGACCTCGCCGCGGCCGCCGGCGCCCCCTACCGCACCCGCCGCGAGTCCAAGAGGGAGTACAACGAGCCCCTGGCCGGGCGGGTGTACAAGAAATGGGGCTCGCGGCCGGACGACGTGGGGGAGGGCTCGACCGGCGAGGGCGACGACACCATCCAGGCCTACAACTATCGTCTCTGCCTCACGCGCGACCCCGCCCAGCGGGTGGCGATCGAGAAGCCTGCGGGCTACAACCGCGACGAGTACGCCTCGCTGGTGGAGGACGTCAAGCTCGACCGCTGGACCACCCGCACCGGCAAGCCCGGCGGCGAGAAGTCCACAGACGGCGTCGGGCGGATCGTCAACATGGTCATCCTGCCCAACGGCAAGACCGACGCGAATAACCAGCACGCGTCGTTCCTGTCCACGGACCTGCCCGAGGAGAACTACCGCTGGCCGACGGCGGACTGGGCCTGGCGAGACCGCTACGCCAAGCGGCTCCGCGCATACACGCTGGGCCTGCTGTGGTTCGTCCAGAACGACCCGGCGCTTCCCGAGGACTTCCGCGCCCGCTGTCGCGAGTGGGGCCTGTCCAAGACCGAGTACGCCGACAACGGCCACTTCCCGCGGCAGGTCTACGTCCGCGAGGGGCGGCGCATCGAGGGCGAGCACCTGTTCACCGCCCACGACGCCCTGCCCACGAAAGACGGGCGTCCCCCGATCTACCGCGACTCGGTCACCGCCAGCCATTACGCCCTGGACTCGCACGCCCACCACAAACGAGAGCCCGGCCGCGTGCATCTGGACGGCTTCCTGTCGCACCCGACCAGGCCCTACACCGTGCCCTACGGCGCGATCGTGCCCAAGAAGGTGGACAACCTCCTCACGCCCGTGCCCGTCAGCGGCACGCACATCGGCTTCTCCACGCTGCGGATGGAGCCGTGCTGGATGGCCCTGGGCCAAGCCGCCGGGGCGGCCGCCTGCCTGTCCATCCGCAACGGCGTCGCTCCGCGCAGGCTCAACGTCGAGGCCCTTCAGGACGCCCTGCTCGACCAGGGCGCCATCCTGTTCTACTACAGCGACCTCAAGCCCGGCATGAAGGACTACAAGCTCTTCCAGCGCGCCGGCCTGCGGGGCATGTTCACCGACTGGCGGGCCCTGCCCAACGAGGCGGTCAGCCATCGCGTGGCCGAAAAGTGGATCGAGATCGCCAAGCCCGCGACGCCCCCCGCGTGGACGCCGGGCACGACCACGAGGGCGGAGTTGCTGAGGCAACTGCTGGCCAAACCTTGACGCGCCGAGGGGGGCCGGCGCCCGGCCCCGCGTCCGCGCCAGGAAAGGGGAACCTGCCGATGAGCCGCGACGAACGAGTCCGGTCGTACCTGAGGCTGACGCTCGCCGACGGCGTCGGCGCGGTACTGTTCGCACGCCTGGCGAAGGCGTTCGGCGAGCCCGCGGCCGTCCCCGTCCACTCGCCTTCGCTCCTGCGAAAGGTCGAGGGCATCGGCGAGAAGACCGCACGCTCTATCGCCGACCTGGACGAGTCGCTCATCGACGAGGAACTCGCCGAGGCCGCACGCTGCCGTGTGACGATCCTGACGGATCAGGACGATGACTACCCCGCCGCACTGAAGACCATTTTCGACCGTCCGCCCCTGCTGTACGTCCGTGGGGCCCTGGAGTCCGCCGACGCGATCGCCCTGGGCGTGGTCGGGTCGAGGCGATGCACGCACTACGGCATGGAGCAGGCCGAACGGTTCGGGCAACTGCTGGGCCGGGCGGGTCTCACCGTCGTCTCTGGCGGGGCGCGGGGCATCGACACCGCCGCCCATCGCGGCAGCCTCACCGCCGACGGGCGGACCATCGCCGTCATGGGCTGCGGGCTCAGCCAGACCTACCCGCCCGAGAACCACGCGTTCTTCGAGCAGGTCATCGAGCAGGGCAAGGGCGCCCTGCTCAGCGAGTTGCCCATGCGGACGGCTGTGCTGGGCGGCAACTTCCCCATGCGAAACCGCATCATCAGCGGATTGTCGCTGGGCGTGCTCGTGGTCGAGGCCGCCCGCCGAAGCGGATCGCTCATCACCGCCAAAGAAGCCGCCGAGCAGGGCCGAGTCGTCTTCGCACTCCCCGGTCGCGTCGACAGCCCGCTCAGCCAGGGGGCCAATCAACTCATCCGCGACGGGGCCATCCTCGTCCAGAACCTGGACGACATCCTCGAGCATCTCGAGCACGTGGGCGCCAAGATGACCCCCGCCCCCGAAGAGATCGCCCCTCAGCCGCTGCTGCCGCTCGCCCTGGATGGTGAGGAGGCCGCCCTGGCCGACGCTCTGACCGCCGGGGCGCTCTCCCTGGACGAACTGGTCGCCAAAACCCGACTGCCCACCGCCAAAGTCGCCGCCGCCATGACCATGCTCGTCCTCAAGGGCGTGGTCAAACAAAAGCCCGGCAGCGTGTTCTCCCGCGCTCGATAGCTCACCGCGGGAACGACGTCGCGTCGAGCGGGTCCGTCCCGGCTCGCTTCTCTTCCTCGTCGCTCCAGCCGTCGCCGTCATCGTCGGTGTCGGCGTTGTCGCCGATGCCGTCGCGGTCGCTGTCGCGCCACTCTTTCGGGTCGCGAGGGAAGGCGTCCCACGGGATGGCCGACGCGTTGGGCACGCCGTCGCCGTCCCAGTCGGTCTCTTCGTTGTCCGGCACGCCGTTCTTGTTCAGGTCGTCGGCCCGCCCGTCGCCGTCCACGTCGGCGTCCATCCCGTCGCCGATGCGGTCGCGGTCAGCGTCGGCGGTCTCTTCCCGCTCCAGCGGGAAGGCGTCGCGCACGTCCGGCACGCCGTCGTTGTCTTCGTCGTCGTCCTCGTCGTTCGCCTTGCCGTCGCCGTCCGCGTCCGGCGCCGGCCCAGCCGTCACCAGCAGCGCCAGGTCCACGTCGAACGGCGGGGCCGTCAGCGTCTGCCGCCCCGCCCCGACATCCGCGCGGGCCAGGATCGCGCCGTCGGCCGGGCGATACCAATAGCCTTTGCCCGCCCGCGGCACGTCCAGCGACACCTCCAGGCCCTTGACCTGCCCGCGATCGTGGTCCCAGGCGTGGTGCGAGTGCCCGCCTGTCCGGCCCTCCCGCTGAGCACGCAGGCATTGCTCGCATTTCACGTGGTGCAGGTACACCGCGGCCGCTTGCGCGGCGGCCAGCCCGTACGCCCGGACGGCGTCGGCTTGCGGCCCGGCACGCGCGACCGGGACGATCTTCGCCCCCGGTCCCACGCGGGCGGAGAAGTCCTGCAACGCCCGGACGTACTGCCGCTCCTCCGGGCCCAGCCAGATGTTCATGCTGTGCCCGTCCTTGGCGTACGACGTCTCCCAGAAAATGAAGCTGATCTCCGTGAACATCGCCGCCCACAGCCGTACCCGCATCCGCCGCGCCGAGCCCGGGTCCCACACCCCCGTGATGCCCTGCGGGATCAGCTCCGGCCGGCCCCCGCCGTTGCCCTGCTCGCCGAAAATCACCGGCCGGCCCGCCTTCTTGTGCCGCGACGCCTGAGAGGCCGAGGCGGCGTCGCTGCCCAGTTCGTCCTCCCGGCCGTACCAGTGCGGGGCCACGATGTCGATGCCCGCCAGGTCGGGCCGCTCCCAACTCGTCGCCACCGGGCGGCTGTACGGGTCGATCGACTTGAGGTACGGAATCGTGACCGCGTACCACGAGTCGGCCGCCTTCTGCTCGTTGAGCAGTTCCCAGAAGTCCACGTATGCCCCCCACCGGTCCACCGAGTACTTGATCATGGCCTTGACCTTGGCCATGGCCTCCTCGTCCTCGCCGTGGTCGTTGAAGACCTTGGCGAAGCCGAAGATCCCGTAGAACGTCCGCACGCCGTACTTGCCCGTCAGGCGCAGCATCTCGTCGACCATGATCGCCTGCTCCCAGCGGATGCGGGCCGGCGTGGGGTTCTTCAGGTCGTAGACGATGTCGAAGACCGGCAGCGAGAAGTTGTGCGGCGAGAACCGCCACAGGTTGAACCCTGCCCGGGCGTGCCGGCCGAAATACACGTCGCCGTTGACCGGGTTCATCGACGGCCCGCGGGCGAACAGCGGACCCGGCGGGGGCTTGGGCCGGCTGCCCGCGTCGTCCAGGCGGAAGGGGCCTTCCATCGACTTCTCGTCCATCGCCGAGCCGTTGTTGTTGCCGTCATGCACGCCGTCCTGCCAGCCCACCGGATAGAAGGCGCTGCCATCCTCGTGGACGAATCGCATCGGGTTATCCCGGTCGATCCGCACCCAGCCCTTGGGCCTGGGTTGGCCCTCGGCGGCGGCCACGCCCTGGCATGGCGGCCTGATGGTCGACATCCCCCGCCCGGCCACCACGCGGAAGCAGCCTTTGCCCGACGCGGTCACCCCAGCCTTGTCGCGGAAGGCATACTCGAACGTCCACTCCCCCGTCTCGCTCGGCGCGTAGCGGGCCTTCCACAGGTCCGGCACGTCGCAAGGCCAGGCGGCATGGGTGCGCGTGCGGCCCTTTTCGTCCTTCGACGCGTGGATGACCGGCTTCTGCGGCCGGCTGGACCCGTAGAAGAATCCACCCACCTTGACCTTCTTGCCGCCAGGCGAGGTGAAGATGACGTCGATGACTACGTCCCAGTTCGGGTCGTTTCCATGGGACTGGCCCGACTTGGCGCCCCGGGCCGCGTTGTAGTCATACTGGAAGGTGAGTTCGAAGACCTGGTAGGGCATGAGATGGCTCGTGTTCTGCGTGAGCTTGACCTCCGCCGCCGCAGAAAAAGACCCAACCGCCAGCACCGCGACCGCCGCACCGACAGACGAGAGGGAGAGGAGACGAGCCATGTCGCACACCTCGTTTGGGTTGTCCAGGCGCCCGCCCGAACGGAAACGGTCTCCCTTTACAGGCGGCGCCTGCGTCGAGCGAGCCAATTCTATTCCTGCGGCGCAAGCAACTTCCGCTGGGCCATCCACTCGCCGCACAGCTTGGGCCAGGCAATGGCGGCCGGGTTGTCGTTCCGCAGGCCGAAGCCGTGCCCACCCTGCGCGAAGACGTGAAGCTGTGCCGGTACGCCCGCCTTGTGGAGTGCTTCGTAGAAGCGAACGCTGTTCTCGGCGGGGATGCGGTCGTCGCCCGCGTGGGCCAGGAATGCCGGCGGGCTCCCCTTGCCCGGGCAGATCTCCGGGGCGAACTCCTTGTTTTCCTTGTCCAGGAAGTACGCCGGATAGACCAGCACCGCGAAGTCAGGCCGGCAGGAGAAAGCCTCGACCCGGTCGGCCGGCTCGTAATCGCCCGGGCCGTAGATGCGTTTCTCGGCGGTGGCGGTGGCGGCCGCCAGGTGCCCGCCGGCGGAGAAACCCAGGATGCCGATCCGCTTGGGATCGACCCCCCACTCGCCCGCCTTGGCCCGCACGAGGCTGACAGCCCGCTGGGCGTCCTGGAGCGGGGGCAGGTGGCGCGGGAGGCCCTTGCGGGCCGGCACGCGGTACTTCAGCACGATCCCCGTCACGCCCAGCGAGTTCAGCCAAGCCGCGACTTCTTCGCCCTCCAGGTCCATTGCCAGGATGCTGTACCCCCCACCCGGGCAGATGACCACGGCCGCCCCGTTGGCCTTGTCCTTGGGCGGGGCGTACACCGTGAGCGTGGGCTTGCTCACGTTGGTCAGACGGACCACCTGCTTCTGGCCCGGACGCTGCGGCGTCTCCTTCTCGGGGCCGATGTCGCCCTTCTCGCCCGGCGCCGTGCCCGGCCAGACGTCCACCACCGCCAGCGGCTTGAGCACCGGCGCCTTCTCCGCGGCAGGCGGATCGGCGGCGAAGGCGGCAACGGAAAGACTCACGATCGCAACGGAAATCACGTATCGCAGAGTAACGTTCATGTTTTCACCTCGTGACGCACATTATGCGGAGCGTCGCGTCCGGACGCAACGGTCAGCTCACGCCGCGACAGCGCGGGTCGCTCTTGAGGATGTGCCAATAGGCCCCGCGAGCCCCGGCCTCGATGGCGGCGACGAGGGTGGAGTTGTCGTTGTAGTTGTGGTCGCCGGCCGCGAGGTCCTCGTCGCTGGGCGGAAAGAACCGCTCGTCGCCGGCGATCAGGTCTCGCACGAGACGGGCGGGCTGCTCGCCCAACTCGGGCGCGATGTAGAACGTCGGCTGGAGCAGGTCCACAGGACCGTCGTAACGGCGACGGATGCCGGGGTTGGTCTCCGCCGGTCCCATGGCCGCGATACGCCGGGCGATTTCCGTGTCCGGATACACCCGCAGGCCCAGGGCGGCACCGCAGCAGTCGGGGCCGATCTCCTTGAGGACGTCGATGCTCTCGCGGAGCGTTGCCTCCGTCTCGCCCGGGCCGCCCAGCAGCAGGTCGACCATGACGGCTATGCGGTGCTCGCGGCACAACCGCACAGCCCGCTCGAGGTCCCCTCGACGGTGCGGCTGGGCATAGGCGGCGAGCATCTCTCCCGCGGCGGCGTCGCCGGTGAAGTTGATGCCCGCGCATCCCGCGCGGGCCATGGCATCGGCCAGTTCGGCGTCGAAGGGCGTGACGGCCAGGTACACATACCATCTCAGCCCCTCGCCCAGGCGGCGGGCGATGAGTTCCCGACAGACAGCCAGCGCGTGCTCTCGGGGCAGGTTGAACTCGCTGTCGCACAGGTGCAGCACGTCGATGCCCTGGGCCAGCAGGTTCTCCGCCTCGTCGGCGACCTCCGCGGGCGGGCGCGGGCGCGACCTGGGCCCCTTGGCCAGCGGGTCCGCGCAGTACGCGCACGAGCGCGGACAGCCGCGCTTGGTCTCCAACCCGATCTGCCCGCCGAGGCGAAAGTACGCACGGTTGTCCAGCAGGTCGCGCCGCGCGGGCACGCGGAGCGGTTCACCCCAGGCGGGCGGGTTGGCGACCAGGGCTGCATCCCGCGCGGGCCGATAGACCAGGCCCGGCACGTCGGCCAGCCGACCCCGTCCGTCCAGGGCGTCGGCCAGTGCGGGCAGCGCCCGCTCGCCGTCGCCGCGGATGCCGAAGTCGGCCCCCACGTACTCCACGATCCGCCTGGCGAAGATGGAGAACCCCACGCCGCCCAGGACGATCTTCGCGTCGCTCAGCGTACGTAGCTTGCCCACCAGATCTCGCAGGTCGCCCAGGAAGCTCCGCCCGCTCGGCCAGAAGCAGTCGTCGACGTTCCGCATCGACAGCCCCACCAGGCGCGGGCTGCAACGCGAGAAGTACTCACGGAGAGAGCGGCCTGGGTCCTCGACCATGCACAGGTCGAGGATATCCGCAGGCCGACCCGCCTCGGCCGATGCCGAGGCCACGTATTCCAGCCCGACCGGCGCGATGGGCGGCTTCATGCGATTGGTGTTGACCAGGAGCATACGGGGATTGTACCCGCCGAGCCGCCGGCGGTCAGCGGGCAGTTCCGCCAGGGCGCGAAGGCAAAGGAAGAAGGGAGACCGGCTGGCCGGCCTCCCTTCTTCGTCACCAGGTCAGATGTACTGCCCGTTCAGCGAGCGGTGCGTCTGCGTCGGATGTAGCCGCCGATCCCGCCGATGGCCAGTCCCGCCAGGGCCAGCGTGCACGGCTCGGGCACGGAAGAGGCCAGCAGCAGGTCGAAGCTGCTGTTGAAGCTGGTGTGAATGCCGGCGGCGTAGAACAGCTCGCTCTCGGCCCCACCGCCCAACTCGAAGAACAACATGTCCAGCGTGTACTCGCCGGGGGCCAGGTAGATCGAACCGAACCTGTCCGTGGGCCCGTGCAATGCGTCGTCCACAATGACGTCGATGCCGTTGATCCGCAGCCGCCCACCGTCGTCGCCGTTGATGCCGAACGTCCACCAGCCCTCCATGCCCGGCATGACCACCAAGGGCGCCAGCGTACGGGCGACGAAGTTGCTGTCGTCTCCGCCCATCGCCAAGCCGGGGAAAGCCGAGTCCATCCCGAAGTTCCCGGTGTCTCCGTTCTGCAGGAAGTTGGCCTGGCGGAACGTGCCATCGGCCATCCCGATCTGGTTGAGCCCGCCGACCAGCGCGTCGGCCTGGGCCAGATTGTTGATCCCTGTCGACGACTTGTAGACGGTGGTGTGGAAGGCCTCGCGAACATGGATATCTCGGAGGACGTCGGCGGCCAGCCCCCCGTTGACCGTGTCGCCCACAAGCTGGAACGACGAGTCGTAGCCGGTCTTGGCGCCCGAGGCGGCATACAGCTCGAGCTGGGCGCCGCCGCCGATCTCCGCGAAGCTCAGGTAGACATTGTACCTTCCGGCGGCTGGGAAGTTCACCGTCGTGAAGTGCTCGCCGGTCTGGCCCGCCGTGGTGTACACGTGACCGGGCTGGTCGCCGCGGTCGACCACGAGCTGGGCCTGGTCATCATGGGAGATGCCGAAGGTGTAATCGCCGGCCGCGGGCACCACGATGGTCGCGTAGGCCTTGACGGCGAAGTTGTTCTCGTCCACCAGCGGATTGTCATTGGGGAAGGGCGCGTAGCCCGCAAACCGTTCGCCGTCCGGGTTGTTCGGGTCGCCCAGGTTGACGGCGGCATACATCCCGCTGTCGGCGCGGGTCCGGGCGGACTTCCCGTTCATCAGGTTCTGGATCGCAGCGATGTCGGTCCCCATGCTCGTGCCGTTGACCGTCCGGACGCGAATGTTGCTGGCGACCAGCCGACCCGTTTCGTACTCGATTACCGCGGTACGGCTCTGGGTCAGGCCGTTCAGGTCGTTCCACATGGTGTCGGACCGCATCTCACCGTGGTTCTCGCCGCCGCCGCCATTCGGCTCGACCCCGCCCCAATAGACGAAGCCCGTCTCGGCCAGAGTGCGGTAGGTGAAGTTGCCGGTAGCCGGGTCCACCGGGCCGGTCCAGGCCCAGTTGTTGGGGTTGTTGTTCGACTCGCCCGCCGAGAAGATCACGTCGTCGTTCAGCCCGATATAGCCGCCCAGGCTGCGAGCGAAGGCGGACTCGGCCGCGTCGTTGATCTCGATCATCTTGCCCCGCACGCCCTGGAAGGTGCGGCTTTCGGCGATGGCCTTGCCGTTAACCCAGTTCTGGCTGGTGGACGTGGCCTGGTAGTACTGCCCATTGACGGGGTTGAGCACCATCGTTCCGGTGGCCGTCGGAAGCTCGGTCAAGCCCGTGTCGTACTCGACGATGTAGTTGAAGCTCTGGGTGGGCAGGTGGTCGTTCCACCGCCCGGTGGAACCAACGAACTCCATGTAGTGTTCGCCGCCGGCGGCGTTGTTGGGCTCGCCGCCGTTCCAGTTGGTGTAGTTGCCGCCGACCGGCGTCCCGCCCGAGCCGCCCTGCCAGAACTGCACGCCGTCGCTGATCCAGCGCCATTCGCCTTCGACCGCCTGATCCGTGCCGCCCGCCCACCAGCTGCCGCCGCGCCGGACCACGTTGTACACGAAGTTGTTCTCCGTCGCCGAGCGGATGGTCACCAGGTTACCCGTGGTGGCCGTGCCCAGCAACGGATCGACCCGCGTCTGGGCATTGGCTTGGGCGTTCACCCAGAGCTGGGCCGAGGTGACGGTTTCGTACACTTTCCACGTGTCGCCCGGCCCATAGGGGGCCAGGAACAGGTCGGCGTGGACCAGGGCGGATGCGGACAGCAACACAGCCGTTAGCGCAACAATTGACATTCGGTTCGTCACAAAGAGTCTCCTCTCGTTTAGCAAAAACCCGCCGTCCGCACTATGCGACCGGCGGGGCATCCTCAGCTTCTGGTGTGATTACTATAGCAGCTTCTTCCGTCTTGACAAGCCCCCAGTCCAGATCACCTGTGGCCCGCATGCCGCCGGCGGCGAACGTAGCCGCCCAGCCCGGCAACGACCAGTCCCGTGAGGGCCAGCGTGCACGGCTCGGGGACCAGGATGTTGATCTGCACGTCATCCACGAAAGTCGTGCGGTCGCCGGTCAGACGCCCGCCGTCCAGGTCCGCCCGGATCGTCAGCGTGTAGGAGTCCTTGCTGGCCATGAACGGGTCGCTCAGCACCTCGGTGAATTTGTTGAACGTGACTTCCGACATGTCCAGGATCATCCGCTCGGTGGGCAGGCCCAGGTCCAGGATGACCTCCAGGTCGTTGCCGTACTGGGCGTGCTGGCGGGCCATGGTCAGCAGGCTGAGCTGATACTGCACCCCGCCGATGAACCCGTCGATGGTCTGGGTCATCCTGGCCCCGCGCCCCTGGAGGATGGCGTGCTGGACGCCCTCGGGGGCCACGTGGCTGTTGCTCTGGAACGCGCTTATGTTGCGGGTGATGCCTGCCCCGCCGGCGAACGTCCACAATGAACCGACCAACGTCCCCCCGCCCGCGCCGGTAGCCTGCTCCCAGTTGTTGTCGGGCTGGATGGGGCTCTCGAACCCGCTGTCGCCGACTACGGGACCGTCCAGCAGGCGGATGCGGAAGTTGTCCAGCAGGAGCGTGTTGTCGCCCGCGACGCTGGTGTTGGAGACGGTCAGGCCCGCCGTTGAGGCCGTCGCAACAAAGGGCAGGCTGTGCACTTCATGCATGCCCGTCAGCCGCCGCACTTGGTGGAACGGAACGATCGTCGTCGCGCCGTCCAGCGTGGCCGAGCCCCCGGCTACCGCGCCGCTTTGACCCCGCTCGCCCTCGTCGTAGATCAACTGGTAGCGCTGGCCCGGCGTCAGGCCGGCGATCATCTGCGAGAGGCTGTTGGTGCTGGCGGCGGTGTATTGGATGAATCCCACCCGCGACCCTTCCGGGATGGCCTGGCCGTTCAAGAACGGCCCGCTCGCGTCATTGACGCCCGTCCGCTCCGTACTGCTGCTGGTCCATCCGCTGGCCATGCCGTAGCCGGGGCTGGCCGGAAGGACGCCATCTTCGAAGCCCGGATTCGTCAGCGTCGGCCCGCTTACCGTCACTTCGGCAATGCGGACGTTGTCGAAAAAGGTGGTCTTATCCCCTCCGGCGGGATTGGTCGCCGCGAACTCCAGCACCGGTCCGGCCGAGGCGACGGTGAAAAACGGCGTGGAATAGTCGGAGAAATTCATGTTGTTGGTCCGCCCGGCGCCGACCAGTTGCCCGTCCATGCGGATCTGGAGGTCGTTGGTCTGCCCGCTGCGGGCCCGTTGCGAGACGATGAGCTGGTACAACTTTCCCGGATCGAATCCGCTCAAGGTTTGGGTGATCGTCCCGGCGGCCTGGATCAGGGCAAACTGGGAACCCTCGGGCGCCACGACCCCTCCCCCTTGAAACGCGCTGACGTCCCGCATGATGCCCGCACTGCTGGAGAATGCCCAGTTGGCCCCCACCAGCGTCCCGCCACCCGCCCCGCCAGCTTGTTCCCACTGGTTGACCGGCTGGACGGGAAACTCGAAACCCGGATCCAGGATGACTGGGGCCGCCGAAACAGCCGTCGCAACGGACAGGACTGCAAGATAAGCGCACACGTGCCGGATAGACATCTGGCACCTCCCTTTCATCGACATCTCTTTAGAACCGGTCCTCTTGCCGCCGAACTGATGACTCGCATTTTACCGCCTTCCCCCACTATTTGTCCAGATGGATTCCCGCGGACCCCGCCGGACGCCTTCCTGGCGCCCCCGTCGGCGCGGCTTCCCGGCCCGGGCGGGACAGGCGTTTGCCATTTGGCGCATGATCGTATATAAGAAGGTTTTGGTCGCCTCCCGCAAGAAACGCGTCGGGGCGGACGTTTAACCATCACCCCGCGCGGGGAGCCAAGGAGCACCAGGATGAGCAGACAGGTGAATCGTCGGCGATTTCTCCAGTCGGCAGCCGCCGCAGCCGCCGCGCCGTACGTTCTGACCTCGACAGCCCTGGGCGCGCCCGACCGGGCGCCCGCCAGCGAGCGGATCACGCTGGCCGGCATCGGCCTGGGCGGGCAGGGACGCGGCAATCTGGGCGCCTTCCTGGGACAGGGCGACATGCAGGTCGTGGGCGTCTGCGACGTCGACTCGCGCCACCGGGGCATGGCCCGCGACATGGCCGAGAAGCGTTACGCCCGCGAGAAGGCCGACGGCACCTGGAAGGGGTGCCAGGAGTACACCGACTTCCGGGAGGTCGTGGCCCGCGACGACATCGACACCGTCCTGATCGCCACCCCCGATCACTGGCACTGCCTGGTGGCCGTCGCCGCGGCCAAGGCGGGCAAAGACATGTACTGCGAGAAGCCCCTGTCGCTGACCATCCGCCAGGGGCGCGTGCTGAGCGACACCATCCGCCAGTACGGGCGGATCTTCCAGACCGGCAGCCAGCAGCGCAGCGACGGGCGGTTCCGCTTCGCCTGTGAATTGGCCCGCAACGGCTACCTGGGCAAACTGCACACCATCACCTGCGGGCTGCCCACCGGAGGCAGTTGCGGCGTCCAGCCGCCCAAGCCCGTTCCCGATGGCTTCGACTACGACATGTGGCTGGGTCCGGCCCCGTACTCTCCCTACTGCGACCACCGCACCCACTGGGACTTTCGCTGGATCCTCGACTACAGCGGCGGGCAGATCACCGACTGGGGCGGGCACCACCCCGACATCGCCCAGTGGGGCATGGGTACGGAACACACCGGACCCGTCGAGGTCCAGGGCCAGGGGGAGTTCCCGACCGAGGGCCTGTGGAACGCGGCCATCAACTACCGCGTCGAGTGCAAGTACGCCAACGGCGTGACGATGATCGTGACCAACAAGTTCGAGAACGGCGTGAAGTTCGAGGGCGACAAGGGCTGGTGCTTCGTCAGCCGCGGACGGATCGACGCCGAGCCCAAGGGCCTGCTGTCGGCGAAGGTCTCCCCCAACGAGGTGAACCTGTACCGCAGCCCTGGCCACCACCGCAACTTCGTGGAGTGCGTCAAGAACCGGCGCGAGTGCATCGCCCCGTGCGAGACCGCCCACCGCTCCATCACGATCGCCCACCTGGGCAACATCGCGATGAAGCTGCAGCGCCCGCTGAAGTGGGACCCGGTCAGCGAGACGTTCCCCGGCGACGCCGAGGCCACCCGCATGACGGACCGGGCCATGCGATCGCCCTGGTCGCTGTGAAATTTTTCGCTGGCGTGTCTAAGATGGCGCCGCTCGCAACGTCCATATTCGTGGACGGTTGAGACCGCCGAGCGGCACGATGATGGAGAACATCGAAAAAAACCCCTTGCGGGGTAGAAGAAGATGCCCATAGAATGGCGGCTTTCCGAACCGTCGGACGCCCGATTTTCCCATAGTTGGAGAACCAAGAGAATGACCAGCCGCAACGAGAACACGAGTGCACCGGGTTTCAACCGCCGAACGCTGCTGACCACGACAGCCGCCGCCGGAGCCAGCCTGGCCCTGTCCAACCTGGCCTGGGCCCAGGATGCCGCCGACAGCGCTGAACCGGTCAACGTCGCCCTGATCGGCGTGGGCACCGAGGGCCGCGTCCTCATGGACAACATGGTCAAGATGCCCGGCATCCGCTTCAAGGCGGTCTGCGACATCTGGGGGTACTACCGCGACTATGTGTGCCGCCTGCTCAAGCGGTACAAGCATGAAGTGACCGGCTACGAGGACTACAAGGAAATGCTGGACAAGGAGGGCGAGAAGATCGACGCGGTGGTCATCGCCACCCCCGACTTCGTCCACCACGAGCACGCCATCGGCTGCCTGAAGGCCGGCAAGCACGTGTACTGCGAGAAGGAAATGTCCAACACCATCGAGAACGCCAAGGCGATGGTGCTGGCCGCCAAGGAAACCGGCAAACTCCTCCAGATCGGCCACCAGCGCCGCTCCAACCCCCGCTACATGATCGGGCGCGAGTACGTCTGGAAGCACAAGGCCATCGGGCGCATGACCCACCTCTTCGGGCAGTGGAACCGCTGGAAGAGCCTCCAGTTCGACTGGCCCAAAGGCAAGGAACTGGACGCGGCCACTCTGACCAAGTACGGCTACGAGTCGATGGAGCATTTCCGCAACTGGCGCTGGTACCGGAAGTACTCCGGCGGCCCCATCGCCGATCTGGGCAGCCACCAGATCGACATCTTCAACTGGTTCCTCAACGCCAGCCCCAAGGCCGTCCAGGCCACCGGCGGCAACGACTACTACGAAGGGCGCGACTGGTACGACAACATCATGGCCCTGCTGGAGTGGGAGTTCGAGTGGGACGGCAAGAAGAAGCCCGCCCGCGGCTTCTACCAGGTCCTCAACACCACCAGCCACGGCGGCTTCTACGAGACGTTCATGGGCGACGAAGGCTCGATGAACACCTCCGAGATCGCCAAGAAGTGCGGCATCCGTCGCGAAGACACCGTCAAGCCGGCCGACTGGGAAGAGTCCCTGACCGAATGGGCCGCCAAGAACGATCCCAAGATCGTGGCCCAGTTGGAAGAGGCCAAGAAGAAGGCCGCCGAGAAGAAGGAAGAGTCCAAGGAAGAGATCAAGATCGGACACTCCCTGGGCGCCGAAGGTCGGTTCTTCCCCATCCCCCTGGAAGCCAAGGATGAGAAACCCGCCCACCGTTGGCACCTGGAGAACTTCTTCGCGGCCGTCCGCGACCCCAAGAAGGTCAAGTTGAACTGCCCCGCCGAGGTCGGCTACGACACAGCCGTCACCGTGCTGAAGATCAACGAAGCCGTCGCTACCGGAAAGAAGATCGAGTACAAGGAAGAAGAATTCAAGGTCTAAACCCGTGCATACTACAAGCCATTCCTGTTCTGCAGCGGGATTGAGCTTCCAGGGCATAGCGGCGAAGGTGGCGGTGGCAGTTTGTGCCGCCGCCACTTTCGCCCTGGCCCAGCCCAATCCGGACCATCCCCACGGCAGCCGAGCGCCCGCCGTTCACCGCATCCCCCTGGTGAGCTACCAGAAGACGGCCGTCAAGGGCGACGCCAACGTCCCCTTCTCCGTCGAGTACACCTGCATGCAATGTCACGGTGTGCACAAGATGCGGTCCGGCTGGCACTTCAACGCCATCCCGGCCCAGAAACAGGCCTACCGGGTCGAACCCTCAGGCACGAAGCAGTACGCCCGGTTCACCCTGGCCCTCACTCTGGGCGACCAGACGGCAGAGGTGTCCTACACCGCCCAGGAGCAAAGCCTCAAGGCCGCCGTCAAGGGCCTGGTCGCGGCCGTCCAGGCCGGGCAAGGCCCCTGGCAGCAGGTCGTCGCCACCGGGGACGGAGAGAAGGTCACCGTGACGGCCAAGGAGCCTGGCGTCGAGTTCAAGCTCGTCGGCAAAGCGGACATCCAGGCGCCCACCTCGGCCGCGGCCACCCAGGCCGCCGCCTCGGGCAAGAAGCCCAACCTGGACGTCAAGGCCGTCAGCGACGCCCGCCCCTATCCGCCCTCTGGCAGGCCCGGCGAGCCCTGGGTGCTGGCTGACCGCATCACCGGTACGCAGTTGCCGCTGTCGTACCGCCCGTGGAAGGGCGTGTACAGCCCCCGCGACATCAAGATGACCAACTGGCGCTTCGCGCAGCGGTTCGGTCGCCAGTTCCCCGGCGGCGGCGTAGGCACCATGGACGCCGAGAAAGAGACCGAGCCCGATCAGCGATGGGAGCTTTCGGGCAAGCTCGAGATCCACTGCCAGGCCTGCCACAGCGGCTCGTTCAAGGAGAACATGAGCCACTGGGCCCTCAACGTGGACCGCGGGAACTTCAAGTGGGCCGCCGTCGCCTCCAGCCCCTTCGGCGTGGTCCAGGGCAACGTCCTGGCCCTGCCGGAGATGGCCCTGCCCGAGGAACTCGACCCCGCCACCAACAAGGACGTCCCGCGGGTCTATTACAACAAGACCCAGTTCGTCTCCAATCCCAACCTGAGCACCGAGGAAGTCTACTTCCACGCGACCAACCGCATGCCGGCCGAGCGGTGCTACTTCTGCCACGGCTCGCATGACGTAGCCGAGGACGCCGCGCCCATCTGGAAGCACGACCGCGACGTGCACATGACCAGCGGGCTGAGCTGCGCCGACTGCCACCGCAACGGCCTGGACCACAACATGGTCCGCGGCTACGAGGGCGAGAGCGATGACGCCGCCCTGGCCACCCTCACCTGTCGCGGCTGCCACTACGGCGAGGGGATATCCAAGGCCATGCAGGGCCGACTGGGCGCCCCCTACCCGGCCCACAAGGGCCTGCCCACCGTGCACCTGGAGAAGATCGCGTGCACGGGCTGCCACAGCGGGCCCATGCCCGCGGCGCAGGCCCAACTCGTGCAGACCGCCCGGGCCCACGCCCTGGGCGTCCACGAGAAGCATGGGGCCGACCCGGTCCTGCCGCTGATCAGCTCCCCGGCCTTCCTGAAGGGCCACGACGGCAAGATCGCGCCCCACTACGTCATGTATCCCGCCTTCTGGGCCCGCGTCGAGGGCGACAAGGTCACCCCGATCAACCCCGCCGAGGTCGCGGCGGCCGGCAAGGAGTTCCTGCCCTTCGCAAAGCCCAAGCAGAAGCTCCAGGACGTGCCCATGCCGACGAGCGAGCAGATCGCCAAGACGATGGCGGCGATGAATGAAGGCAGAAAGGCCGAAGCGCCCGAGGTCGTCTACATCGCCGGCGGCAAACTCTACCGCCTGGACGAGAAGAAGGCCCTGGTGGGCGTCGTGCACGAGGCGGCCAAGCCGGTTTCCTGGCCCATGGGCCATGACGTTCGTCCCGTCGGGCGCGCCCTCGGCGCCGGCGGCTGCAGCGACTGCCACACCACGACGGCGGCGATCTTCTTCTCTACCGTACCCACCCTGAGCCCGGTGAAGATCGAAGAGCCCCGCCAGGTGCCCATGTACGAGTTGCAGGGCGCCGACGGGACGTACTGGTCGTTGTTCGCCCAGTCGTTCGTGTTCCGACCGATGCTCAAGACGGTGGCGCTGGCGTGCAGCGGGATCATCGCGCTGGTGTTGCTGGCCTTCGTGGTGAAGGCCGTCGCCGCCCTCTGCGGCAAGTTCGCCCCTTCCGCTCCCCGCAAGGACTAACCCGGGAACCCGACCATGTATAGAATCCTGATTATCGTGGGTATCCTGGCTGTTGCGGCTGTGGCGGGCATCCACCTGCTGACGGTGGGCCTGCGCCGCCCGCGCTTCCAGGACGCCAAGACCGTCACCCGTTTCGGGCTCTGGCAACGGGCGGTGCACGCCCTGCTGGCCGCCACCTTCCTCGTGCTGTTCCTGACCGGCTTCGGCTCGGCCCTGTCGGGCAAGCCCATGCACGGCTACGTGCTCATGCTGCACGCAACCTGCGCCCCGCCGTTCATCATCGCCCTGATGGCGATGGCCCTGACCTGGGCCCACGACTGCCGCTACCAGCAGCATGATCTCACGCTGCTCCAGGCCTGCCCGCTCTGCCGCACCGAGCCCGTCCAGGCCGGGAAGTTCAACGCCGTCCAGAAGACCTTCTTCTGGCTCTCCTGCCTGCTGGCCCTGCCCGTAATCCTCTCCAGCGTGCTGAGCATGTTCCCGCTGGCTGGCACGGCCGGGCAACATCTCCTACTGGACATTCACAAGTTCACCACATTGCTGATGACCGTCACGGTCCTGGGGCATGCCTACTTCCAGACGCTCGGACGCCCGGGCACCTGGCAGGTCATGACCAGCGGCAAGGTCAGCTCTCAGTGGGCCGACAAGTATGCCCCGCTCTGGCGGCAGAAGGAGGGGGCCTAGCGGTTGAAATTGGCGGCGCGAAACTGTAGACTATTAAGTTCGGATACGGTCAAACCTGAACCTTTTACTGTGAGGTGCAACGTATGAAGATGAGCAGACTGCTGGTACTGTCCCTGGCCCTGCTGGTTGCAGTGGCCTTCCTCCTGCCCGCCTGCGACAAGCCGCAGGCCAAGAAGGACGAGAAGGGCGGAAAGACTCCGACCACCCAACCGGCCAAAGCCGAGCCGAAGGAAGAGCCCGCTCCCGCCCCGGCCCCCAAGGCCGAGCCGAAGAAGGAAGAGCCTGCTCCCGCCCCGGCCCCCAAGGCCGAGCCGAAGAAGGAAGAGCCCGCTCCTGCCCCGGCCCCCAAGGTCGAGCCGAAGAAGGAAGAGCCCGCTCCTGCCCCGGCCCCCAAGGCCGAGGCCACCCCTTCTGACGAGCCCGCCAAGGACACCAAGGGCCTGGTCGAGTTGAAGCTCGAACTGCCCAAGCCCCTGTTCGAAGGCACGCCCAAGAACATCCGCGAGAAGAACCTTCGTCCGCCCCGCAAGGGCCCCCGTGATCCGCTGATGGTGCCCCCGGGCGTCACCAACGTCGCCTCCGGCAAGGCCGTCACCAGCAGCGACAGCGAGCCGATCATCGGCGAACTCAAGCTGGTCACCGACGGCGACAAGGAAGGCACCGACGGCTCCTACGTCGAGCTTGGGCCAGGCAAGCAGTGGGTCCAGATCGACCTCAAGGATGCCTACAACATCTTCGCCGTCGTCGTCTGGCACTATCACCGCGAAGGCCGCGTCTACCGGGACGTCGTCGTCCAGGTCGCCGATGATGCGGACTTCATCACCAATGTCCGCACTGTCTTCAACAACGACTACGACAACTCCTCCGGCCTGGGCATCGGCAACGACATGCAGTACCTCGACTCGTTCGAGGGCGAGCTGATCCCGGTCAAGGGGCTCAAGGCCCGCTACGTCCGCCTGTACAGCAACGGCAACACCTCCAACGACCAGAACCACTACACCGAGGTCGAGGTGTTCGGCAAGAAGTAACCTTCAAGCCGGATACGATTGCCGCAAACTGCGAAGCGCCCGGGCCAAACGGTCCGGGCGCTTTCTTGCGCGCCGGGAGCGTGAACCACGCGAACACCGCAAGCTATGGAAGCGGAGCGGGCTTCAGCCCCAGCGCCCGCAGCAACGCCGGCTCCATTGCTTGCCCATTTTCGCCTCCGGTCAGGCCGAACTCCCCCCGCCACTGCCGCACTGTCCAGCCCATCCCGCGTTTCTCTATCGCCGCCCGCACGTCGCCCAGCCAGACCGCCCGCGCGGATGCCGGCGGCCCCTCCCGGCGAACTCCCAGCCGCCCGCACCGCAATGGGACCTTCCACCGATCGGACCAGTCCGCCAGCCGGTCCACCTCACGGCGAACCCGCCCGGCGTTCCATCCTTCCGTCCCGTACTCCTGGGCGGCGGCACGGGCAGGCACGTCGCGGATCTCCAACAGCACCGGCCTCAGCGCGTCCGGACTTCCTGGATACGGCAGGCCCCGCAGGCTCCCGGTGTAGCCGAACCGCCCCGCCGCTCCCTGGTGCGTGAACAGCACCGGGTCGTAGAACGACACGTCGTAGATCACGTTGGCGTCGCTCACTTGCCGCCCGAGCATCAGCCCCATCGCCACGTCCCACCGACCGTCCACACAGGCGTTGCGCGGAACGATCAGCGTGCCGCCGGGCCACCCCCGCCGCCCCTGGGCCGTCAGCATCTCCATCATCAGGTCCCACAGGTCCATGTCGTCCACGAACCCTTCCCCCAGCACCTGAAGGAACACCGTTTCCGCGTTGCGTCCGCTCAGCCGCCCCGCCAACTCCCGCAGCAATGCCGCGTATCCCCGCAACATGCTACGGTTGCGAAACAGCTTGACCGTCCCCGCCTGGTCCAGGCACGGACACACGATCACCGCCAGGCCGGCCGACGCCGCCGCGTCCAGCGCCTGGTCGAGCCGTTGGAGACGCCGCGGGTCCAGAGGCACGGCGTCCTCCCCCGCTGCCGACTCGCCCGCGTCAAACTCCAGGCGAACGTGATCGAACCCCAGCCGCGCGATCGTCGCCATGTCGGTCGGCACATCCGGCCCCGCCTGCGCCGCGCCGTCCGCAGACGGCCGGGTGTCGGCTTTCGTTCCTACTCCCGAGAACAGTCCGTCCAGAACCACCCCTTTGGCCAGTCGCGCGGCCCGGCGGACCGCACCGCCCTCCTCGCCGAGGGCGGCCTCGCCCGCCGCCGTTGCCGCCAGGGTCATCGCAAGAAGACACCGAAGAGTCGTCATGCCCCCAGCCTAGCGTGCCCACCCACGCCCGACAAGACCCGATGTGCACCCCATCTGGCCCTTGGAGGATTTGCCTTTGGACGTGATCGCCTCGATCTGGTAAAAAGACAGTCTGTCGCGGCAGGAAGGCCGCGACCCCACCGGACGCGCCGACACCCAGCGGCGTGCGGGCAGGGATGCACGAGTTGGAGATTCCCGATGAGCCGAAAAACCAGTCCGATCCTGTTCAGCCTGATCCTGGCCGTCGCGGCCGTGGCGGCCTGGAAGTTCTGGCCGACCGCCGAGAAGCCCGGCGACGCGCCGCCCGCCCAGCGGGTGGTGGACCTGTCGACCAAGTACGCCAAGGGCGGCGCGACCCAGCCGGCGTCGCAGGCCGCCGCCAAGGGGGATCCGGCTGCCTCGCGGCCCACCACCGCTCCGGCCGGGAGTGGCGCGTCCGCAGCGTCCGCCGCAAGCGACCTGCGGGACGGGCTCGACCTGTTCAAGCAGGACCGCAAGATCGAGGCCCGCGAGAAGCTGTCAGCCGCCCTGCTGTCGTACCGCCTGAGCCCCGCCCAGGAACAGCAGGCGCTCAAGGCCCTGGACGAGGTGGCCGAGAAGACCATCTTCTCCACCGCCTGCTACGACAACGATCCCTACTGCTTCCGCTACACCGTCCTGCCCGGTGACGTGCTCAACCGCGTGGAGACCAAGCTGGCCCTGCACGTGCCCCCGCCGCTGATCCTCAAGGTCAACAGCGTCATGGACGCCTCCCGCATCCGAGCCAACCAGACGCTGAAGATGATCAACGGGCCCTTTCACGCCATCGTCCACAAGAACCGCTACCTCATGGACGTCTATCTCCAGCGGGACGACAAGCCCAAGGTCTTCGCCAAGCGATTTCGCGTCGGGCTGGGCAAGGACGACGGCACGCCCGTGGGCCTCTTTCGCGTAGCCCTGGGCAAGAAGCTGCGACGAGCCCCCTGGAACCCCCCGCCAAACAGCCCCATCCAGAAGACCATCCTCTGGGGCGAGCCCGGTTACCCGCTGGG